>Ga0208896_1001860_pt1 | contig 10062 bp, 7 predicted proteins | sample ETNtaG_27_FD_185778 | JGI IMG/M metagenome (GOLD analysis project Ga0208896, IMG submission 185778) | Marine microbial and viral communities from oxygen minimum zone, Eastern Pacific Ocean - ETNP201406SV63 (SPAdes) (version 2) | ecosystem: Environmental > Aquatic > Marine > Oceanic ... | reverse complement strand
CTGACCATTAGTAGGTGGTGTGGTTGTCGTGTCAACATCACTTAATGTGTCTATACTATGGTCAACAATAGTAGGTACATTTATCAAATTACTGTAATCTAAATCACCAGTTAGAGTTGTAGCAATTAGAGTTGTGAATGTGCCTGCTTGAGGAAAACTTGCACCAATTACTGTATTATCTATTGTTCCAGCATCAATATCAACTGTTGTAAATGAACCAGCCGCCGGTGTTGTTGCACCAACTGTACCATTGTGTGCGCCTGTTACATCACCAGTTAAGTCACCGATGAATGTTGCCGCTACCATGTCTTCTGAACCTACTGTCCATTGGTCATTAGTTTCGTCCCACAATAACTGAACATTTAAATCGTCACCACGTTCTACTTCAAGACCAGCGTTTATTGTTGCTGAACCAGTAGCGTTTGAGTTAAGAACAAATAGGTTGTCTTTTATTTCTACAGTTTCTGATAATACTGTTGTAAAAGTGTCAGATACTTCAAGGTTACCGTCAATTATAATTGTGTTATTTTTAGATTTTATTACCGCATTATTTTCGCCGTTATCTAAAATTAATGTTTCCCTTTGAGAAATAATTTATCACCAAATTTAATCTGTTCTGCCATTATATTATCCTGAAAATACCAATAAGTTATATGTTTATTGTATTTATCTTATAGACTTAAAATCAAGTAATAAAAAAACCCTGTGACAGGGCATTGAAATGTGGTACTCTAACTTCTAACCGATAGAAAGTGATGTACTGCTGTTAAAGGGAGTATATAATATTTTATTTGGCGCATCATTGAGTGTTCTGTCGTTAGTATAGTCGTCATCATTTCCTGTACTATATAATGCATTGTTTGTTGCCAAATTTACCATTTTCTGTTTTAATTGTGTAGGAGTTAAATGTGGATTTAATTCTAAAATAGTTGCACCCAATCCACAGACCTGTGGAGCGGCCATACTTGTTCCACTAATATTGCATATTTTGTAATTAGGATCGCCTGGATAATCACCACCATCATGAGTATTAATAGTACTTGTACAACTCATAATATTAGAACCTGGAGCCCATAATGTAATACTAGGACCACAATTACTAAAATCACTTTTTTGCTCTAATCCACCACTATGTGTATCAGAATCTATACTACCTACCATAAATGCGTTATCACTATATGGTGAACTACCTTGATGATATTCAAAAGTAAGAGGCCAGAAACCTCCCCAACCAGTAATTGCATTATCGTAATCTATACCACTCTCTACATCTGATTTAAAACCAGAATTACCAGCCGCAACACACACATGTACTCCTTCTGCAATTAGTTCTTCTAAATCTGCATCTACTGACGCAATTCTAGTAGGATGATAAGCATAATTGGGTTCACCGTAAAGAATCAATCCATACGTTTCTGCCATATGTTCAATACTACTTTGCCACAATGGGTCTATTGTAGCACCTAAATGTCCATCATCATTATATTCCACATCTCTATATCGTATTCTTTCTACTTCAGCATATGAACCCATTGCTCTACTATAACCCCAACTCATATTGACAATGGTTGGTCTCTTATATCCTGTTTCAGGATCTATTGGTTTATTTCTGTGCCAAAGTTTAATAACATCAAATATATCAGCATCATCTATACTAGTATATGTATACGATTCTCCGTAATCTCCTGGTCCTTCAAGACCTCGTGCTTTAACAGAATAGATTCTGGCATTTTTTGCCCAACCATATGTTTTACTTGCGGCAATTCCAGCACAATGTGTTCCGTGTCCTTCAAAGTCTCTATAATGTAATTCGTGTTGTGTACCAGGTAATCCACTTTCTGCATACCAATCTATTTCTTGTACTCTACTAACACCATTCTCGTCTTCAAATTCTGGATGGTCTGGTTGAATTCCTGAATCTTGAATAACAACATCAACTCCCGTACCATCTAAGTTATATGTGAAATCTCCACCTGGATTAATATTGCTTGTGCCATATGGATTTGTGTTTTCCATACATCTACGTATGCCCCAATTAATAGCATTTCCAGAATCAGATGTAGTTTTTTCAAAATTACCAGATTGTGATGCGAAAAAGACCTTTTCAATATCATCTCTGTCTTGAGGTCTCAATTCTACATCAGTAACTCTAGAATCATTTTTCAATTCCTCTGCTTCTTCGTCTGTTAACGAGTAGTGTGTACTTCGTTGACTACCTGGTCTAGGATTGGCTACATCAACTCTTCTACTTGGAATGACGCCTGCACCTGTAGTATCAATCATTTCTTGATTAAATTGAGCAAAATCAACATCGGGATTTAAAATTACAATATATTCTTTTTCTGCCATTATATTATTCTTAAAATTATACGTTTATAATATTTATCTCATAGACTTAAAATTAAGTAATAAAAAACCCACCGTATAGGTGGGTTTTTATATTCAGTATATAATATATAAAATATTATAGGAATGAAAGGTTGCTTATTGCAATTTTTGAAACGTAGTCAGCCGCATTACCAAGTGATGATGCAGTGTTGTTAAGTTCAACATAGCCGTAACGAGTCATAAATGAAACAACTGGCTCGAAAGTTGACGGATCAACTACAACGCCAGATGACATCAATGGAACGTATGGGCAATAGAACGCAGCCGCGTCTATTTCGCCTGAACCTTTATAGCCAAGTAGTACTGGTGTAGCATCTGAGGCATATGTGTTAACATAAATTCTCATTGTGCCATTTAGAGTACCAACAAACTTAGTGTTTGTAGGTGCTTCAAAAGTACCTTCAGTAGTACGTGCAAATGCTGATGTAGTTGCAGACTGTAGCACTGTAAGTGCCGCAGGTGATACAACTGCCCAGTTTGCCGCGCCTCTACGAGTACGTTGAGCAATTAGGTTTGCTTCTCTGTTCATCATTGTAGCAAGTGCCGCATGTTCGTCACCAACGAAAGTTGGAGTACCTGTTGCTTGAGTCTGGTCATAAGTCGCAGAACCCGTAGCAAGATTGCCTAGTGAACCTAAGATTTCCTGGTCGATTTCAGCAGTGATTTCCATAGCAAGTGCTGCCATGATTTCTGCTTCAACGTCTAAACCGTGCATTGCGTTGGCATCTTGTGCCGCTTCAAATGTCCAACGAGCAGATAGTTTACGAGTTTTCGCTTCAACTGTTTGCTTAAGAACTTGAATTGACATTTTGTTACCTGCATCGCCTTCAAGTGACGCTGTTGCCGCCGGAGCGTTTGTGCCGTCGCCTGAATATGCTTCAGCAATATCAAAAGGTGATAGTGCTTCTGAACCTGCTGTAGTAGAACCTACAGTTTCAGCATATCTTACACGCAATGTGTGGATTTGTCCTACTGGACCAGTCATTGGTTGTACACCAATGATTTCGTTTGCAATTACAGTAGGCATAACACGTCTAATGATTGGTAAAATAACTTTATTTAATGTCGCAATATTACCAGCCTGTGATGCACCTGCTGTAGCACTTTCTGTAAGTGCTGTTTTTGTGTTTTCTAAAACTGAAGACATTACGTCACGCTTATTACCTTCTAGACCATCTAGAAGTGTTTCACGAGTAGTGTCCCAATTTTTTCCTTCGAAAAGATTTTCCATCTTTTTCTCCTGTATCTGGTTAATTATTTCAATCCGGCTAATTTCTTTAACTGGATTATATTGGCATCGCTAGCCTCTGACTCATCAAGTGAACCGATTATCTGTTCTTCTCTGTCGCCAGTGCGTTCTGTTACTTTGCCTTCATTTAACGATTGTTTTGCCTCTGTTGAGACTTCCTCATTCAAAACTGCAGGTAAATATTTCTTAAATGCAGTCTTTAAATTAGTTGTTTTTACTGTTTCAAGTAAATCAACCATTACTGTACGCTTTTCTTTGCCAAGTGGTGCTAAAAGACTTTCCATGACCTTGTTTCTGTCCATTCTGTCTTCTAATACTTTCTTTGCAGTTTCGGCGCCTTTAATGGCTTCTTCTTTCTCAGTAATTGTTTCTTCTAACTTCGCAATTTCAGTAGCAGATTCTTCTAATTTCTTAGTAATCTTAGCAACTTCAGTGCCTTCACTCAATTGTGAAGTCATGAATTCGCCTGCGAATGTGTCAAAAATCTTACGACCAAACTCGTTTTCTTTGGCCGCTTGAATGTCCTCTTTAAGAACAGCCAATTCAGAACGTAAAGCCTTATCGATAGTATTTTCTACCAATTCTGCTGAACGCTTGACAAATGAATCCTTAGTTTTAGTAAGAATTTCTTTGCCTTCTGCTACCATGCGTACTTTAGTTTTCACTAACTCACGCTTATCATCGTGGAACTCTGCCAGTTCACGTGAAAGTTGTTTTACAACGAAATCTTTAGTTCTATCTAAATGTTCGTTAACTTTCGTGCGATCCGCTCTAAGTTCCTTAACTTCTGATGCTAATTGAGAAGTAATGAATTTTTCAAGGAGCGATGCATGTTCAGAAATTGCTTTCCTATATGCAACACGTTCTGCGATTAGGGATTCGCGGTCTGCTTTAAACTCATCCATTTCAGTTTTAATTGCGTTTGAAAGCATGTTGTCCATTGCTTCTACAATTACTGATTTGTCGTGTTCAAACTTCTGTGCGAATTCTTCACGCAACTCGGCTGTTATCTCCTCTCTTGCTTCATTTATTTGTGCTTCCCAAGCCTCTGATATTTGAGTACTTACTTCTTCACTCAAAACATCAGACTCAAGAAGACCAGCAAGGATTTCATTTTGTGCCATTGTTGGTTCTCCTTCTTCTATTAAAGTTTAAGTTCTCTTATGAACTTAACTATTTCTTTTGACAAGTACTTTTGTGCAGTCTTGTCGTGCTGAACATTTTGTGCAAGTTTCCACGTATCGTAGCCACCTTGCATGTTCATTAATCCTTCGTATATTGCTTTTGGATATGCTTCCGGGGCACTTGGCTGTGCCACAATATCAACTGTGATAATCTCATAATTACTCACTTTACCAGCGTGGTCAACTTCACCAGAACCACGAGATGAGACACCTAAAGTGGCACCCGATTCGATTAGTGTTCTGATAATGTTACCCATTGGTGTAGGAACAATTTTAAGTTTACCAAAGCCGTTCGGACCATCCATCCACATATTTTCAATTATGTGTGAAACACGGTCAACGTTTACTGTCAATTCAGGTGGGTGGTCGCACTCGCCTAGAACTGGAAATCCTTCCTTAATTTTTGCTTGGACTGATTCCACTGCTCTTTTGATTTCTTTCACCGGGTATACTCGTTGGTTAGCATTCTTAACGTCACCTTGGACGAAAATGCCTTCCATGAACATACTCTTACTACCATCTTCGCTTTCAACGATACGTGATTGTACATGTGCTTGATTATGTGATAATCTTTCAATAAGAACGGTCATTGGTTTCTCCAAAAAGAATTTTTATTTAGGCTTTGCTAGGTGCTGGTGCTTTTTTATTACCAACTGTGTTAACATTGCCTGTTTTCATATCTTCTGCTTTTGCTGAACCGCCTGCTGTGTTACCATCATTTTGTCCAACTGGTCCTGCGTCACTTTCGTCTGCACCACCATCTTTTGCTACTGGTGAATCTTTCTCACCGTCAGCGCCTTCTTTAGCAGAAACTGGAATTGTGTATTCTTCCAATTTTTCTTCTTCTTCTTCGTCTAAATCTTCAGATGTTGCTTCATCAACTTCTTCCTCTTCAACAACTTCCTCAACAAATTCTTCAGGTAGTTCATCTGTAGGTTCTTCGATATCTAAGTCTATATCACCTTCTAGGTCATCTAGGACTTCTTCGCCTTCATCTTCTGCATCATCTTCGCCAGCCATAATTTTTTCAAATTCTGCTTCTAGGTCTGCTAATGCTGATTCTAAGTCTTCGACACGGTCTTCAATTTCTTCTTCAGGTGCTTCTTCATCACTCATTTCTAAGTCATCTTCTGCTTCCTCATCTGAAATATCTTCGTCATCAAAGATTTCTTCATTTTCAATTTCGTCAGAATCTTCTTCGATATCATCGGTTAAAGATTCGACTTCTTCTGTTTCATCAATTTCCTCAAGTTCTTCTTCTACAACGTTGTCGCTTTCGTTAAGAGAATCCTCATGGATTTGTCGTGCTTGTTCAACTACGAAGTCATGTAAAAGCGACTCGGCTTTTTCTGTTTCCTCGTTGATTAACAATTCTAGCACTTGTTCTAGTGTACTTCTTGACATTATAAGTCTCCTTAAAAATCTTATTCATAGCCACTATATTGCGGCAGGGTTATAGAAACGAACATACAAATACCATATCCATAACTAATATATGGTAAAAGTGAGTTTCATACACAAGTATTTATGGGGATTATGGTCGTATATTGAGAAAATACTCGGAAATGAGCGATTATTGGCGTTTTTGAGGGAGCCAAAGATATTTAGCGTATCGTTGTGTGTGATAAAGTATTACTTTATCTTGTAATATATTGTGTTAATTTCACAAAAAGATACAAATTATATTTCTAAATCAGAGGGGCCAGATGCGGCTTCTGATGGTCCATATTGTTGTTTTATTTGTTGGGCCTCTGCACTTTTTTGATGTTTTCTATATTCCCTTATCTTTCTTAGTTTAGAAAGATGGGCAAGAGTCAACCGAATTTTACGTGTATCTGTAAGGTCAATACTGTTAAATTCGTCTTCTTCAGGAGAATAATTTTCATTTATTTCTATATATTTCATAATAGTATTTATGCGTTATCGTCTGTGTCTGTATCAGCGTTTTCGGCGCCTGATATAGGAGACTCTGTGCCTGAGAAATCTTCGTCTGCATCATCTAAATCATCTGCATCAAAATCTTCTCCACTATCAAAGTCGCCGCCCGATGGACCTGGAGATGCTCCTACGCCTTTAAGTGTGTCTTCACTTTGTGCGAGAGGATCATCTACATTGCGTTCTTCTTTCCACAACATTGCATTTTCTAAAACTTCTTCTTCAGATAGTCCTAAGAAACGTTTCATTGCAAAACGCTTACTAATGTAATCTGCGGCTTCAATACTTGTAAAGACATTCATTGCTACTTGGTCTACTTCTGCTTGACGATACTTACCGAAGTTCTGAACAACATTAAATGACAAATCAAAAGAACTACTTTCAATCAAAACACCACGATGTTTTAAGAACATCTTAAATTCGTTATCTAGTTCTTCAACAATAAGTTGTTGTAGTCTTTCACAATACTTTGTAAATCTAAACTCTTGAATCATTGCTGTGCCAGTTCTACCGTCATTAAACGCAGAACCGTTTGCATCCATACCACCCAAGTAACTTGGTGGGACACGCAAACCTCTTAATAGTTTATCATTAAAGAATTTCAAGTCATCAATTTCACCTAAGTTCTCACCACCTGGTAATGTTTCAACTTTAGAACCACGACCTTCGGCTGTTTGAGCAAAGAAGTAATCTTCCATAATTGATAGTGGATTGTACGCACTATCAACAACGTTAGCACCACCACCTGTTTTAGATGGAATTCTTCGTTGATGAATTTCATTCTTAATACGTTCTAGGTGTTGACGTGCTTTATGTGTCGGCATATCACCAACATCAATGTAAAATACTCTACGTTCTGGCGCACGTTGTACACGATAGATAATAATTGAGTCTTCTAGTAATTCTTTTTGCTTATATACTTTAAATACAGGCTCAAGCATACTTGTGCCGAAAGGCCAGTATTGGTCGATACCTTCACTTAAAGATACATGAATAACGTGCTTGGCATCAATCGCTGTTGTAGTAACATCATGTGCGAAACGTGAACCTTCTGGCATACCAGCAGAATAATTTTGTTGCAGACCAGCAGTTGATGTTGGAAGACCCATCTTTTGATGGCCTGTCTGTGATAGTTTAACTGTGTCTGCTGTGATGTTAAGACTTTGTAAATTGATATCTAAATCTTTAATATAATATGCTTCAATCTTTTTACCTTTGCCTTCGTTTACGACAACTTTTTCAACTTTTGATGGATTTACCCAGAATAACTTATATGTCTCTGGATCTCTTATGAATATTTGGTCACCATATTTGACTGTATTTCTAAAAATTCTAAAAATACGTTTGTTCATCTTGTTCATTGAACACCACTGACGTAGTGATTTTTGAAGAACTTCGTTTTCAGTAAACGATGGGTCATCATTGTATTGAATGTTAAATGGTAGTTTAGTAGTTTCACTAAACAACGTGGAAAATTCTGCGATTGTGTCTAATGCCGCATTAACTTCTGAATCCATGTCCATTTGGTCGTATTGACCATATCTTTGGGCTCTGTTAGGTTGGCCCATGTAAACTTCTGGTAGCCAACTGCTATATTTTGAACTGGACGCATGTGTATCTCCGACACCGGTGTCCACTGAACGGCGAGGAACACCGTCGTATGTTTTAAAGTACTTTTTCCAAGTCATAATTCATTCCTAATTTATCTATAATAACATATTCCATATTTATTGTCAACCATCTATCCATATAAACTACCTATTAGTTCATATTATCATTTAATCTGGAAATTTTCTTTCCAGTAAAGTCAACAGTTTTATCACCTGGTTCAAATTTTCTTCCCAAATGGCAAGTTCTGTGGCATTGTCTTTAATTTGTGGGTTATTAGCAATTACATTTTCTACACTATAAAGTGCTGTCACTAGCCTGTCGGAGAGTAAATTCGCTTGTTGTTGTTGTTCTCCCAAAGGCAAATCAAGAATATTTTTTACCAAAGACTCAAGGTCAAGATATGTGGCATCCACAACGTTGTTGCTGGCAGTCAAATCAATTTCTCCGCCTTTCATGCTGGCAACCGCGGCGTTGAATCTCGAACTATCTGTGCCCACTATATCGGCGGCATTGTCAAAGATCCAACTTATTCCTTCCAGTTTCATCCGTTCTATGAAAGTAGAGACATCTGTTGCCAGTCCTACTGGTTTGGTCCAGGATGCTAGAACTAGGCCAACGCTCTCAGCGTGGGCTCTTTGTGACTGGGTCAATTTTGTGAGATTCGCAACATATCTTTCCATATGCTCATTCATCGCCGTTTCACTCAATCGTAATGCCTCCCTAATTTGCATCATACTTTTGACTTGTGCCTGTTCAGCGTCCTGTTGCGTGCCCATTTCAATACCTTTGTCAGCATCTTTATAAGTTTGTGACGCTGTCATAATTTGACCCATCATAGACAGCATTTGAGGGTTATTTAACATCTGTATACGTACACCATCCTGTTTTCCCATCTCTTTGAGTCTTTCTGCAAGTTCTGGAAATCCCTGTGCCATTGCCGTTTGAAAAGCGTCCGTACCATTAGTTTCAAGTTCTGTTGCCATTTGCTCAACAAAACGTAGAACTTCACGACCGGGAGCAGTTGCTGCCATTTCTTCCCACTCTGCTGTATGAAGGAATGCGTCTGAACTACCTGCCGCTAATCTTTTCGCAAGTGTTTCAGCCATTGGATTACCTTGTGCGTTTACCGATTTGAATCCTGCATCTATCGCCTTTCTCTGTTCTTCTGGAAGAGTTGCTAATAGTGCCACAGAATCAGGTCCTAATGCCTTCTTCATCAAATCTGCGGCATCTTCCATTGAAATTTTTAATACATTTGAAGTCATTGCAACATTAGACATGAAATCATCCATTCCTGCCCTCATACTTCTGTCGTCCATACCTCGAAGTTGGCCGCCGATTCTTAATGAGTCGAGATAATCTCCAGCAATATTGGAAACCTGTCCAAATTCCAGAGCATATTTTTCCATGTAACCCATGCCATTTTTAATTCGTGAGTCTGCTACAGTGTTAGCAAACGATAATGCACTCTTTACTCCAAGAACACCAACTGTTTTAGCAAATTGTTTAGTGAATTGTGTTGCTTCGCCGAAAGTAAAATTAGTCGCTGATATAGTGTGCGCCATTTCTACAAATCCTGCTTCAGCGCCTGACATACTAGCAAGTAATCCTGATTGTCTCATTTCGGCGACCATTGCAAATCTTTCTCTGAAAGATTCGCCTACGCCTTCCTTTATAACATCAACAACTGTTTTT
>Ga0208896_1001847_pt1 | contig 10101 bp, 9 predicted proteins | sample ETNtaG_27_FD_185778 | JGI IMG/M metagenome (GOLD analysis project Ga0208896, IMG submission 185778) | Marine microbial and viral communities from oxygen minimum zone, Eastern Pacific Ocean - ETNP201406SV63 (SPAdes) (version 2) | ecosystem: Environmental > Aquatic > Marine > Oceanic ... | reverse complement strand
CCAGACTTTCCCTTGACTATCCAATGGATCAGTATGACAACTATGAGCGCGGCATTGCTGCTTTTTACTTTCGCCAGGGGCCGTTCTACCAGACCGTAGCCATAGAGAAGATGACTAAACTGTGGTATCGCCGCTTCAATGAAAAAACGCTTTTCCGAACAACCGTTACAGGACGGTTTGGGTTTAACGGTTATGATCAGACTCAGTTTGAATATCTCGACGTGATAAATATTTTTAATCTTGGTGCTACCGTATCGCCTGTGTTGGAATACCGACCACCCTACCACAAAGGGTTCTTTTTCGGCGCCGGTTTCCAGGCGGGAATCAATTTTATCCCAGCCCTGGTGAGTTTGAATAAACCATCTTCTAAACTTAATAGAAGCGGCGTCCCACTGGATACGTTTGAATTGGGGTTAATACTAACAGTAGGATACAGACGTCCTTGAAGGAAATGACATTATTCTTGATGGGTCAGCTTTCGTGTGGTTTAGTCCCCCTTAGAAGGGGGTGTCCCCGCGGGGGAGTGGTGACGTTTGTGAAGAGAGTGACATTATTCTTGATGGGTCAGCTTTCGTGTGGTTTAGTCCCCCTTAGAAGGGGGTGTCCCCGCGATGCGGGGACGGGGGATGTTAGTAACACTCCTTTCTTTTCAATGCCAACTGAGAGATTCGAGTGTATCATTAACACCCCTCCCCTTCGCGAAGCTCAGGGCACTCCCCTCCAGGGGAGACTAATTCAGGTATGAGAACAAGGAAGAAAATAGTGCCCTATAGCCCCAGATTGAAGCAGACCGCTAGGACGCTGAGAAAAAACATGACTCTGGGTGAAGTGATCCTCTGGCAGCACATCCGACGGCGTCAGATCAAAGGGTACCAGTTCCTGCGGCAAAAACCTATTGGGAAATATGTAGTAGATTTCTTTTGCAAAGAGCTGATGCTCGCCATTGAGGTTGATGGTGAAAGCCACGAAGGTCGGCAAAGAGAGGACGAAGAACGGCAAGAGAAACTGAAGAAACTTGGTGTTCGATTCCTCCGGTTTCAAGATTCCCATGTGAAGCAAGATCTTGCTAATGTTTTGAAAAGGATTGAGATCTGGATTGAGGAGAATCAAAGCTGATATGAAGTTTCCATTTCCAGTAAAAGCTTTGTTAATCTTTTCTCTCGCATGCCTCTCACCGAGTCTCCTTTTCCCGTCAACGATCTCCGGCTATGTAGCCGATGTGGAGACAGGAGAGACCATTATTGGTGTCAATGTGATTGTTGAGGGAACGGAGTTGGGCGCCTCCACAGATATTAACGGTTTTTTCGTGGTAACGGGCATCCCCGAAGGAAGTATTACACTCAGATTCTCCCACATCGCCTATGAAGAAAAGAGAGAAAATGTTGACTTGGGTGCAAAGAATATCCTTTTTGAAACGGTTCTATTGGTACCCACAATGCTGGAGGGGGAAGCCATTGAAGTGGTTGCCAACCGAGGCAATATCATTAAGACAGAGACGGATATTGCCAGTTTCCAGGCAGACCCTGTGATTCTTCGGGAGGTGCCTCAGCTGGGGAAAGATGTGTTCGAATTGGTGAAATATTCCCCCAGCGTAACTATCGGTGATGAGTTTTCACCACTTTATAACGTTAGAGGAAGTGACCCTTCGGAAAACTTGGTCCAGCTGGACGGCATGACTATCTATAATCCACAGCACCTGTTCGGTTACGGCGCCATTTTTAACCCACTCATGATCAAGAATATTGAAATGCTTGTAGGTGGTTTTGACGCCGAATATGGAGGGAGAAATGCATCTATTTTATATCTAACCTCCCGGGAAGGACACCAGAGCGAAGTTCACGGAGAGTTCAGGCCATCCATTTCTGGTTTTGTTGGGGCCGTTGAATTTCCTGCCGGCAAAGGTACCGCCATGTTATCAGGGCGCTTCACCAGCGATATTGTGACCCGTGTCATTATGGGAATGGGTAATCTTTGGGCTGACTTTAACGGCAGCTATCAACGGAATATTGGTGATACACGAGTTAAACTGTCGGCCTTTTTCGCCCGGGACTACATCGATTTTGACGTGGCACGGTACGCCTTTTATTATGATATACCTGAACTGCGGGATTATAGCGTGGGTAATCGTACAAATGCCCTGAATAGAGCCTTTGGTCTCCGGACCCGCTCTATCCTTACACCTAAACTTGTTCTGGAAACTCACGTCTACAGTTCAGCTTTTGATGTGGACAACCAAACATTTCTGAGGGTGGTTGTGGAAGACACCATCAATAATATCGATGTTACTCTCATGAACGAAACGGATATGCAGAATACCATCTCAGATGTCACCCTTAAGGCCAACCTCTCTTATTTCACTTTCTGGAGTCAAACAGTTAAGGTGGGTTTTGAGAGTAACGATTACCGGTTTTCCAACAGGGCCAGTCTTCAATTCACGGAGGGGGTTGAAACACGAGATAGCGCTCAGCTACTCTCATTTTTTATCCAGGACCAGGTTCAATTGGGGCCGCTGCTTGCAAAAGCTGGTATAAGGTCGGCGAGATTTTTTCCTGAAACCGGCTGGCGGACAGAGCCTCGAATCTCATCCTCTCTTCGCTTGGGCAGAATCACACTTAAAACAGCATGGGGCCAATACAGGCAGTACCTGAGTTCCATGAATACGGCTGATGTGGAAGTGACGCCTCAATCCGTCGACTATTACTACCCCCTGAAAGGGATGACACCCCTCTTTTCGGAGCACACTATTGTTGGTGTGGAAAGCAAAGTGTCAGACCGTTTGGAATTGACAGTTACTGGCTACCTGAAAGATCTGCCTACCCTTTACCGCTATGATTTCGGGAATACCCGGCAGGCTATTCTGACACACCAAGCGTTGCTGGAACAGGGGAAGGGACGGGCCCGGGGTGTTGAGACCATGTTGAGAGGAGAGGTCGGGCGAATGTCCGGTTGGGTTGCATACGCTTATTCTGTGGCTGAGCGGAGTTTCCCTGGTTTTCAAAACGGGGATTGGTATCTAGCCGATGGTGATCAGACCCACTCTTTCAAGTCGCTCCTTATGCTGAAAGTGACCCCGGATATCACAGCCAGTACTACCCTGCAGCTTACTTCAGGTTTCCCCAAAACTTTTGAGACGGGATGGGTCAGCAAATACACCTATGATCCGGTAACCAACCTAATGGGAGAATTTTTTCAATATCTTACTCCTGCAAAAAATAATGTCCGTTTTCCCACTAGGATGTTTCTGGAACTTGGATGGAAGAAAAAACTGAGAGCAGGGTTTGGTTACAGGCTATCGGAATATCTTGGAGCCAGTGATTCCTATTTAACCTGGACAGTACAGAACATTCTGTTCCTGCGGCGCAATCCCATGGGATATTTTTATATCCCTGAGTACGGCTACTACGGTTACGGCATCTTATCCTTGCCGATTGTGAGCGCCGGCTACAGCATTAAGTTTTGATGATGAGATCTATAAACAGACATTTTTCTTTTTGTGGTGACAAATCTTTGGTTGTTGTATTGATTCTTTTGGTCACTTTTTGGTCTAGCTGCGATCTTCCATGGGAGCCAGGTCCCATGCCCACAAAACTCATCGAGACCGAGTTTGAGAAAGGGTTGAATATTTTCGGTATTTTACGTGAGGATGGAATATCGGGTTCTTCATTCATTCGAGTGGAACGGGCTATTGAAGTAGATGAGTTTAACGATACCATGTCTGTGGATATACACAGTGCGGATGTGACAATTATGCATAATGCAAGTTCCGCAACCTATACGTTCCAATTCGAGGAAGACACTGCACGGGGTAACCTCTTCTTCAATCCATATTTCGCCCCAGCTGAGGGGGAAACTTATACACTGACAGTTAAGGCGGAATCATTCCCAACAATCTTTGCTTCAGCAACAATTCCTCAGAGACCCGGTATCCAAAATTCCTCATTTTCTGAAAAATCCTACAATTTTGATCTTGTTATGACAGAAGATACGGGAATGTATGAAGTGTATCTTTTTCTTGAGGGTGGCTATTCAGTATACCAACGAGTGATCAACGATGGGCAACAGAAAAAGAAACTATCTCTGAAAATTCCTGACGGGTACGGTTCACCCTATCGGCTCAACATCTACGGGTATGATCCGCAGCTGACAGAATACACCAATGCGGCTGTGACACTCAGATGGAACACCTATCAGGAGACGGTCACCACCGTGGAAGGTGGCTACGGCACATTTGGAGCTGTAACCGTTTTCAGATCCTGGCTAAATCCATAACTATGATCTGAAGATAGGACGGGTGAGGCAGGTAGGGCCGCCGGCGCCTTTCAGGCAGATTTCACTACCGTCAAAAACGGACACCTCAACACCCTCTTTTTCAAGAGCACTCCGCACTTTTGGATTGCCATCCACCATAATCACCTTTTTCGGTGCCAATGCTAGGATGTTGCACCCTAGCGTGGAATACTCTTCTTCAGGAACTTCAATGAGTTGAATTCCACGCTTAAGTAAATAGTTGCGAAAAGGGACGGTAATCAGAGGAGAGTAGACCACATAAAGATCATGATCTACAGGGCTCACATTGGAAAGAAGGTGGAGACAGTCGGTTGGCCCCGTCCAGTGTGGCAGGGGAACTGGGATCACTTCATCCACGCCATCCTCTAACAGATCACGAAATTGCTTGATTCCTTCACTGTTGGTACGATAACCTTCTCCTACTGCCACGATTTTTTCGTCGATCCAGAGAACATCGCCTCCCTCCAGAGTACCGGGTGGGGTGATTTTTCCCAGAATGGGGAGTCCATTTTGATTGCAGTAATTTTCTACGGTTTCAGGTTCGCTTTGACGAGCGTCTTTACCCATGTTACAGAGAATCACACCCCTGTTTGTCACCACCGCCGGATCATGTGTATAGAGGGAATCGAGGCCTGTTTTGTCTGATTCAGGTAAAAATTTGACTGTTGTACCGGCCTCACTGACCAAACTGACAAAATAGTTGTAGTCTACAATAGATTTTGACAGATTTGGCTGTTCGAGATAGTTAAGATCAGACCATTGGCTCTTCAGAGATGCTTCATTTTTGTATGCCTTTTCAGGATGCTTCATAAGGGCAGTTTTTAACTCTCCCACCATGGACTGACATCTTGTTTTCATTTGAATGATCCCCCGCACCATTGAATAATCATGAGAGCAATGACCTTTGTGGCTGTTATGACCTCTTCAATTTCTACATATTCATTAGCAGCATGAGCAAGGCTTACATCACCGGGACCGTAAAGAACGGCAGGCATCTTACCGTGGTTTGTGAAAAGACGCAAATCTGAGCCATAAGTTACACCCCGGATCTTCGTTGAATTACCTGTGACAAGCTTGTGGCAATTGCCCAGAGTCTCTATGAGCGGATGGTCCACCGCTGTCTCTCCCGATTCAAATTGACCCTCGAACCACTCCACAACAGGAGGGTTCTCTTTCATCCACGGATCATTCAGAGCTGCTTCCGTTATAGCCTTTTCAAGAGCTTTTCTTGCATCATCTATGGATTCTCCCGGAAAAACACCGAATCGTCCCTCCACCACCACCTCTCCGGGTACTGTAGAATGCCATTCACCGCCGTGGATAGTACCGAGGTTGATAGGTGCTATCTGGTTAGGGTCTTCGTAGAAACCGTGAGTTTGTTCCTCGTGGCGCCGTTTTTCTAGGTCTTTGATTGCTGTCTGAAGCATGGAAAACTTTTCTATAGCATTGATACCGTCCCATTTCATGGCGGCGTGTGTCGCTTTACCCGGTACTGTGAGGCGAAAAGTGAGCGCCCCGGACTGGATAGGGCTGAGGCAGAGGGAAGTAGGTTCAAGAATGACAGCTCCATCAGCGCTGTAGCCCCTTTCCAGTGCTGCTAAAGTTCCTACGCCGCCCGATTCCTCTCCAACAACACTTTCAAACAGTATTTCACCATCCGGCTTAAAGTTGAGTTTTTTCAACGCTTCTATAGCAAAAATTCCGGTGGACACCCCTCCCTTCATATCACATGAACCACGACCATAAATTTTTCCATCGTTCTCCGAACCGCTCCATGGTGAATCGTCCCAGAGCGTTTCATCCCCGGTGGGGACCACATCTACATGGCCGTTGAGAATGAGTGATCGACCATTGCCATTCCCTCCCCACCTGCCAACCACATCAATTCGCTTATCGGGAGAAAAACCGTCATCACAAAAGGCAGGGTGGTCCTTCAACTGTTCAAATTGGCATGGGAAGACATCTACTTCCGTTTCCAGTGTCTTTAATTTGCTGACAACTAGTTCCTGTACAGTATGCTCTTCGTCGGGGAGGCTAGGCGTTCTCACCGTCTGTTGAACAAAATCCACCAGTGGCTTCCTGAGATTCTCAACAGTTTTATCAATATTGTCTTCAGTCAGATTCATTGGATCCTTTCCGGGATGACCAGAAAAAGTAAAAGGGCAGTCCTGTCAATATCAGGCCTATGCCGATGGCGGCGTCCCGGGGTGCTTCAAGAATGGTGTTGACGGTGAGCCATACTGCGAAAAGAATAAAAATTGCAGGGACCCATGGGTAACCCCAAACACGGTAGGGCCGCTCCATATCCGGTTTTTGGTGACGAAGAATTATGACAGCTCCGGCGGACATGCCGTAAAAAATCCACGATGCAAAGACCATATAAGTGATGAGTTGATTGAAAGAACCTGTGAAGGTGAGAATAGTGGCCCATATCCCCTGAATGATGAGTGCGTTAGCCGGTGTTTCTGTCTTGGAATGAACCTTGGCTACAGTGCGGAAAAAGAGCTTTTCTTTAGCCATGGCGTAAGTGATTCGGGCGCTTGTAAGGACATTAGCGTTGTTGGCCCCCAGTGTGCAGATAAGAATGGCCAATGCGATGATACTAGCACCTGCAGACCCCAGATAAACTTCAGCCGCATCCGAAGCCACAAGGGTTGAACCGGCCATTTTTTCTATGGATATAGAGGAGATAAAAACGCCGTTGGCAAGAACGTAAAGGGCAATAATCACCACCATTGAAAGTAGAGATGCTTTAGGAATGTTTCGACCCGGATCTTTGATTTCGCCGGCAACATAACTGATTTCGATCCACGCATCGTAAGTCCACATAATAGCGATGAGGGCCATTCCCATGGCACCGACCGAAGATGCACCACCACTGTTTATAAATAGGTTCGCAGAATCTGTGCCTGGCAAGAACACGCCCAGAAGAATTACACCGCCAAACATGCCAACTTTAACGATGGTGAGGATATTTTGCGTCCAAACACCGGATTTGACTCCAGCCACATTGATAGCTGTTAAGAGTATAATTGATATAATAGCAACCATCTGAATACCGCCTGTTGGGAGAGAGACGAAATAACCAAAATATTCCCCGAACGCCACACCCACTGCAGCAATTGAAGCGGTATTAATGACACTGAATGAAGACCAGCCGTAGAGAAATCCCCACAGGGGACCGTAGGCTTCTGTGAGATAGACATACTGTCCGCCGGAGCGGGGCATGGCTGCCCCAAGTTCAGCCACCGACAGGGCGCCGAAAAGAGAAATAATACCACCCACAATCCAGAGACCCAGGGTGAGTATTGGCGAGTGGATTGATGCGGCGATTGTGGCGGGGACCAAAAAAATGCCCGAGCCCAGGATTGCGCCTATACTGACCATGGTGGTATCACCAAAGCTGAGGGTGCGCTTCAGCTCTTCTTTTGAATGTACCTCACCCATATAGGGTGAGTTTAGTGATTATAATATTGGTGCGCCAATTGTCTCAACGCACCGGAAGTTCAGGCGTCTGTCGCTTTCTTAGAGATCCAGTTTGCCGATCTTGTGCTTGCGGAGGATGGTTTTGACCATCTCATCCACACTGGCGAAACCGAGATCTTTTGCCACGCCGCGAAGTCGAGCGGTAGTACCACCCATTGTGGCAGGTGCAGTACGCTTGGGACGACCACGTCTTTTTGTTGGTGCTTTGGCCTTGGCGGCAGTTTTCTTGGGTCTTCCGACCTTACCTTTAGGTCTGCCCACCTTACCTTTGGGTTTTCCAACCTTTTTCTTAGGAGCTGCTTTTTTCGGTCTTCCAGCTTTCCCTTTGGGTCTTCCGGCTTTTTTCTTGGGCTTTGCAGCAGCCTTCTTTTTAGTTTTCTTTGGTGCGGTGCTTTTAGTGCCGAGAAATTTTTCTATTTTTGCAAGATTTTTTCCTCTCGGAGTCATTTTACCGCTTTCCCAGTTTACTATAGAGGGAACACTAACGCCAAGTTTGGCGGCTAGCGCTTTCTGGGTCAGACCAAGTTTTTTACGGTGTTGTTTGATAGGTAGTGCCATAATTGTCCTCTTCTCTTTTTTTTGATCAGGTTTATGGAATGGTGAATAATTAAACATATTCGAGTTTAAATCTATGAATTAATAATAATATAAATTAAATGAAAATTATCAGTTTGAGTTTGTTTTTTTTGGAAGTTTAAGTATTTATGAATTAGTGTGTTTCGTTCTTTCATTCCGACGGCTCTTCCCGCTATTTACTAAATTGAGATCGGGCATCAGCTTGAAAAGTGAGGGAGGACCTGCTAGACTTTTGACGGTTTGCAACACAATGATGAATAAACTTTCAATTACGGTACCAATATAACAGTTTTAGATAAGATTTTTCCGGGAGAAGCGCTGTCAATATTAGAGCTGCCCATTCGTGGTGAATATTTTTGTATGTGGAAAAATAATCAGATATAGATTTATTATTAAATGTGTGGGTTGAAAAAAAGGTGTTATTTCTATTTACAATTTTAGCAATTCGATAAACATGTAAAGGAGAACTGATAATTATAATATTTTCAAAATAGTTCCTATTAATGATTTTTAAAGCTTCATGCCAGTTTGATATTGTATCGTAAGAAAGAGAATCATAATAAATTATCTCGCTATTAATATTGTTTCTTATCAAATAATTTCGCATCTCTCTGGAACCAAGAAACTTCTTTTTTTTTCTTGCACCGCCCACACAAATAATATGATCAATTTTTTCAGATTTATAGAGATGAATGGCATTAGTTAGTCTTTGCTTGGTATCATTATCAAATTCATTTGTTAATAAATTATAGCTACCAAAAAATACCACTCCAGCATCCGCTTTTGAATTAATGGTTTGATTGGATATAAAAATTTGTACTTTATGATAATATAGAATTCCAAAAGCGATATCAATTATTGTTAAAGCAAAAAGAATAATCGCGATTTTTTTCCAAGTCTTTAAATTTGGTGGGATAAAAAAAATCTTCAATTGTTTCATTTAATTTGGAGGGAACTTTCTTTTTTATTTTTTTTCTCTATTAAAATCCTAAACTAATGATTGTAATCTATTCATCTCAACCTTACCCACCTCTCGAAAAGTGATTTCGGCTGACGGATTCCGTTGAAAATCATAATGTTGAAATTGCGTAGTGATACTGGCAGTGTCTATCATCTGTGAATAACAGTGTTCCGAAGTTCCCAAGAGTGCTAACTACATACTACTGTACAGTAAGTTAACTCTAGACGAAAAACCCCTCGTTAAGGAGCTTTCCAAGAGTGGCTGGATACAGTGCGCCAGGGAGGAATCGAACCCCCAACCAACGGATTAAGAGTCCGCTGCTCTACCTAGTTGAGCTACTGGCGCTATTGGGGCTTCATAAAGCGGCGCAAAGTTAGCCCTTCGACTACTTTTCACAAACAACAGTAGTCGAAAAACAGCAACTTTTTATTATAACATAAAGAAAATCTGGAGGAGTAAACTTTGGTGTTTTTCAATGGGGTACCAAAACTGACAAAATAGTTATATTTGAACAGTTGATTTGAAAGAAGAGGAAACAATATGAGTTGGGGAATTAGAAATCGGTTAGATCGAATCTTGCCCGGCCTTCCAGATGGGAAAGGTTCAGTCATGTTTGCCATTGATCACGGCTATTTCATGGGTCCTACAACGGGACTTGAAAATCCGCAGGAAACCGTTTTGCCGCTGTTACCCTACGCCGACAGTCTCATGCTCACCAGAGGAATCCTGCAGTACTGCATCCCCAAAAGAACGAACATGCCTATTGTTCTTCGTGTCTCCAGCGGGAACAG
>Ga0208896_1001845_pt1 | contig 10107 bp, 4 predicted proteins | sample ETNtaG_27_FD_185778 | JGI IMG/M metagenome (GOLD analysis project Ga0208896, IMG submission 185778) | Marine microbial and viral communities from oxygen minimum zone, Eastern Pacific Ocean - ETNP201406SV63 (SPAdes) (version 2) | ecosystem: Environmental > Aquatic > Marine > Oceanic ... | reverse complement strand
AAAGAGCGGCAACAAAATTCAATGAAATAATAAATAAGTTTACCGGGATAACGCCCTTTAACGCACAATGCCGAATTGGTAATCTATATGAAGAGTTAGCACTGTTATATGAAGATGAAAAGGTGGCTTATTACAACAAAGCAATGGATGCTTATACCTACATTATAGAGGAGCGGAGATCAAATATAATGTTTGGTTACATACGTGACTTGATGGCAATCAAAATATGGCAGACCAAAGAGAGAGTCAATTGTATAAAGAAAGAATTAAACTTATTTGATTCTTAAAATACTTAATCTATATTAGTTTCACTTCCCGGTACTTCCAAATATTCAAATCGCGTATACTTCTTTCTAATCAATACAAAATGTCGATAGATAATTTAATTCGCTTAAAAGAAAAAGAGAGTCGTAATGTTATCGGTTTAATGTCCGGTACTTCATGTGACGGTATTGATGCGTGTCTGGTCAAGATAACCGGGAATGGTTTATCAACCAAAGTAGATGTTTTAGGGTTTGAGACGTACTCTTATGAAAATGAGATAAGGGAGTCGATACTTGAAACCTCTTGCAAAGAGACCGGCACCGTTGACAAAATATGCCAACTGAATTTTACATTAGGTAGGCTGTTTGCCGATGCGGCCAGGCAGATTGCCGGAAAATTGTCTGTTCCACTTTCAGAGATAGACATTGTTGGCTCTCATGGACAGACGATTTATCATGTTTCTTCGTTGAAAGAGAGTAGTGATAAGTGCGTTAGATCAACACTGCAAATAGGTGAGCCTTCAGTAATAGCCCAGGAGACAGGAGTAACCACTGTCGCAGATTTTAGAACAAGAGATATTGCGGCAGGAGGGGAAGGTGCGCCTCTGGTACCCTATACTGATTTTATATTATTCGGAAGAGATGGGATTGGCAGGGCAATACAAAATATTGGTGGAGTTTCTAATGTTACGTTTTTGCCTTCTGGCGGGAACCTTAAAGACATAATTGCTTTTGATAATGGGCCGGGCAATATGATAATTGATCGTTTTGCCGAGATTATAACAGATGGAAGATTGAAGTATGATAGAAACGGTGAGTTGGCTTCAAAAGGCAAATTGAATAAAGATTTGTTAGAACGGCTGTGTGCTCATCCTTATTTATTGAAATCCCCACCGAAATCAACGGGAAGAGAGAATTTTGGTATTCTATTTTCTGATGAATTATATAAGGAATTGAAACGGGACAATATAGTCGTTAATGATGCTATTGCGACAATTACAGCTTTTACGGCTAAGTCAATATCGGACAGTTATATAAAATTTATTCAACCGTACTGCAAGATTGACGAGGTGATTATTAGCGGTGGAGGCGTGAGTAATCCAGTCTTGTTTCAATTCTTGAAAGATTATCTTGTCGATATAAGCATAAGAAAGGTTGATGACTTCGGCATTCCTTCAGGTGCAAAGGAAGCGTTGGCGTTCGCTATTCTTGCCAATGAGACCGTAAGTGGAAATCTGTGCAACGTTCCTTCCGCTACAGGTGCAAAGGAGAGTGTTGTTCTGGGAAAGATAATTCCCGGTAAGTAGAATTGAATATAAATTCAAATAGTTCTTAGTATAATAACGGCGCAGAGAAAAGTAGTAAATGTTTTGAAACAATCTACAGAGTCGCTCCGGCTGAATGGTGATTAGTGCTCGCTTGTAGAAGATATAAAATTATCATGATAGTTTTATAACAAAAGAATTGAGGAAAAGTTAATGAGTAATACATCTGAGAAAATTATCTATTCAATGATGAAGGTCAGTAAGTCTTACCAGAAAAAGACTGTGATCAAGGATATTTCCCTCTCCTATTATTATGGTGCCAAGATCGGAGTACTGGGTTTGAACGGATCAGGGAAGAGTTCACTATTGCGCATAATGGCGGGTGTTGATAAAGAGTACAATGGAGAGGCCGGACTCTCTGCCGGGTATACAGTAGGGCATCTTGAACAAGAGCCGTTAGTTGATTCAGAAAAAACTGTTAAGGCTGTTGTGGAAGAAGGCATGCAGGGGATTGTTGATATTGTTAAGGAGTACAATGAAATCAGCGAGAAGTTTGCCGAACCAATGCCTGTTGATGAAATGAATAAACTTCTGGAACGGCAGGGAGAACTCCAGGAAGAAATAGAGAAACAGAATGCCTGGGATATTGAGTCACGGCTGGAAATGGCTATGGATGCATTGCGTTGTCCTCACGGAGATACACTTGTCAATGTTATCTCAGGTGGCGAAAAGAGGCGTGTGGCATTGTGCAGGCTTTTACTGCAGAAACCGGATATCCTGCTTCTGGACGAACCAACTAATCATCTCGATGCGGAAACCGTTGCCTGGCTTGAACAGCACCTTCAGCAGTATGAAGGTACTGTGATTGCCATAACGCACGATCGTTACTTTCTTGATAATGTTGCTGGCTGGATTCTTGAGCTTGACCGGGGGATGGGTGTTCCCTGGAAAGGAAACTACTCTTCCTGGCTTGAGCAGAAACAGAACCGACTTAAACAGGAAGAAAAGAGTGAGACAGAACGGCAGAAAACACTGCAGCGGGAACTGGAGTGGATCCGTATGTCCCCAAAGGGGCGCCATGCAAAAGCAAAGTCACGAATTAGTGCCTACGAATCACTCCTCAACCAGGACACCGCTAAACAAGAGAAGGATCTTGAGATGTTTATGCCGGCGGGTCCACGGCTTGGAACATTAGTTATTGATGCGGAAGATGTGAGTAAGGCTTTTGGAGATCGTATTCTATTTGAGGGAATGTCGTTCTCTCTTCCTGCTGGAGGTATTGTTGGAATTATAGGGCCAAACGGTGCGGGTAAAACAACACTCTTTAGAATGATAACGGATCTGGAAAAACCTGATTCCGGTACCCTTAAAGTCGGCGAAACAGTTAAACTCGCTTACGTAGATCAGGGACGTGACACTCTTGATCCTGGAAAAACAATATGGGAAATTATTTCGGGCGGTAGGGACACAATTGAACTTGGAAATGCAGAAGTAAATTCACGTGCCTATGTTGCCCGTTTTAATTTTTCGGGATCAGACCAGCAGAAAACGGTAGACGTACTTTCCGGTGGTGAACGCAACCGCGTTCATCTTGCATGCATGCTCAAGGATGGTGCTAATGTTATACTCTTGGACGAGCCTACAAATGATCTGGATGTCAATACCATGCGGGCGCTTGAAGAGGCCCTGGAAAATTTTGGCGGCTGTGCGGTTATTATTTCTCATGATCGCTGGTTTCTTGACCGTATAGCCACGCATATGCTTGCGTTTGAGGGAGACGGTTCAGTTAGGTGGTTTGAAGGGAATTATTCAGAATATGAAGAAGACCGGAAGAAGAGGCTAGGAAAAGCTGCCGATCAGCCGTACCGGATGAAATACCGGCATCTAACAAGAGAGTAAAAAGCTAAAAATAAAAGATTTGTTTTCTGCCACAACTTCAGTTCACTTCAAACTTTGAAGCGGCGTCGGCTCACTATAGAGACCTTGCAAGACGGAAGCCTGTAGTGCTGAACTTTTTGCTGGTTGGAAGAAAACTATTACGATCAGTCGTACGTAATCCCTTACTTTTGCTGCGCCAACCTCCGCCCCTTATAACACGGTTATGCCCTTCCGATGGTCCTTGCGGGTTTTTACTGGGACTGATTTCATAATATTCTTTGTCATACCAGTCTGAGCACCATTCCCAGACATTTCCCATCATATCGTAAAGGCCAATTGCATTTGGCGTTTTTTCTGCCACTGTATGCGTGCGTCCTTTGGCAGTATAACCATACCAGGTATATTCTCCAATTTTCTCTTCGTCGTTGGTCCCTGCCCACTGTTCCTTCAGGCCGCCACTCCTTGCTGCGTATTCCCATTCAGCTTCAGTTGGAAGACGGTAATTCATGCCTGTCTTCTCATTCAGCTTTTTTAAAAAATCCTGAATATTATCCCAACTCACTCTTTCAACCGGGCAGTCTCCACATTGAAATTTAGATGGATTACTGCCAGTTACGTCTTTCCATTGATTCTGGGTTACCTCAGTTTTTCCCAGGTAAAAATCACCTATACATACCGTATGAACAGGTTTCTCATCACTGGCTCCGGTGTCAAAGATGTCGCCCATGTCGAAACATCCTCCTTTGACATACACCATTCCATCTTCAGTTTCACTCGCTGCTTCTATCTTCTGTTGTTTTGATTCTGATGTCCGACGCGTTACCTCTTTCTTTTTGTTATCAGCATCCACGACCAGGGTAACTGCATCTTCGTAATATTTGCCTTCTCGTCCCACTAATGTAAGATAAATAGTAAGACTTGATAATGCGTACTCATAGCTTCCTGTTTTATAAAGAGATTTACCGTAAAGGTAATGAAATTCTCCGGGAAGGCTGACTCCAAGTTTCATAGCTTTCTCAAAACTCTGCACTGCGTCTTCCCATCTTCCGGCTTTCATACTCTTTGTTGCAGAGTTAACTAATAAATCCAATTGTACTTCCGGTGCCAGTTCCTTGTCCTGTGCAAACATGTCTGGCATACTGGCAACCTGCGCCGTCACTATTAATGCCAATGAAAAAATAGAGCTGATTATGATTTGCATTATATATCCAGTTCGAATTGTTTGCATTATCCGTGAATCCTCCTTATAGGTTTCGCAATATGTTTTGTTATGCGCCAATCTTAGTTTTTACAACCCGATTTGTCAATTAAATAGGCACATATTTAAGTGTTCTGACGTATCATATGGAATCCTGGTATATTATGTATGCACTTTGTGTTTCTAATTGTTGCTGTATGATGTGTGGTATGGTAGTATTTTAGCAAGTACTTTTGATTAATTTTCTTCATTACATCCTTATTTATTCTGATAAATCCTGTCTGAAAATTATATGCAAGAAAGATTTTTAGTCCTGGGAAAAGCCGGCAGCGGCAAAACACATCTCGTTCTTCAGAAGTTTCTCCATTATGTTGATGAGCACAAAGAAGATAACGTAATCTTTATCCTGCCAACTCACAGCCAGGTCGGGCATCTTAGAGACCATATCTTAAGAGCCTCAGAGTATAAAGGCTATCTTGATACGGGACTTGTCACCTTCTCCGGACTGGCAAACAGAATACTTGATCATGTTGATAGCTCACCTCTGTGGAAACCTATCAATGAAAGTGAAAAGGATCTGGTTCTGTCAAGCGTCCTGAGAGTTGCTGATACCAGTTACTTTTCAGAGGTTTCAGGTTATGCAGGATTTAAAAGTGCATTTCTGGATTTTATAAGAGAGATTAAGGAAAATTCACTTGTTCCACCGGCATTTAAAGATGTACTCAAAAAAATTCAAACAGGCAAGAGACATTCACCACTTAACCTGAAATGTAACGAATTGGTAACACTCTATGATCGCTATCAACAGACTCTCAATAAAAACAGTTTTGTTGACAAAGAAGATTTGCTGGCGCAGGCTCAGTTGCACTTGAACAAAAATTTGTTTTCAAAAGTCGAACTTCTATTAGTCGACGGTTTCCATGATTACACGCAACTTGAACTGAAATTATTAGAAGAATTGACATCTCTTGTGTCAAACGTTTACATAACACTGCCACATCACACTTCTGGTTCTGTATCACCCGCTTTCCGGGTTTCTAACAAAACATATTCCCAGCTTACTGTATTAGGCCTCAAGGAAATGAGACTTGATGAGAACAGAAGAACGAACCGTCAGATGCTAAGGCATATTGAAGCAAACATATTCTCTCAATCCGAAGAAACGGTCACGTTGGAAACTGATAGCCCTGATACACCATTGCAGATTACGGCTGCTGCCAACATGCAGGATGAGGTGGAACAGATCGCTCGAAGAATAAGAAAACTGACTTATGAAGAGGAATACACTTTCAGTCAAATTGCAGTAATATTCAGAAACATTGAAAAGTACCAGGATCTTGTCGAAGACACATTCACAAGATTTAGCATTCCGGTAAGAATCTATGATAAGAACCCCTTAAAAGAGAATCCTCTGGTTAAGGCCGTAATGAATACAATAAGTATCTTTAAAAATAAGTGGCAGGACGAAGAGGTCTGGAAGGTGTTAAAGACTAATACAGGCATAGAAGTAAGTCATATAAATAAATTAGATCAGGAATACTTAATAATAGGCAAAATTGACGATTACAAAAAGTGGCTGAAACTTACTTCGGATTCTGAATTAAAGCCTGTCAGCGATTTTCTGAAACAGCTGAAGGGGGTTTTCAGCAAAATGGAAGGCAGGCATGCATACAGTCATTTCTGTGACTGCATTTTTGAAATTGTAAACATGTATTACATACCGGCGTTTGTACCATTGAAAGAAAATCATAATGTGGAAATCGCAGATTTGATGAAATCAGATGCTATGGCATTAAGAGAATTTTTCAAAATACTCAAAGATACTACCGTGGGTGAGCTTACAGGAGGCAAGGGGGCTATTCCATTTGAAGAATTTCTACACACTTTTGAATCACAGGTGGACTTAACGTCTTATAAAAAAACAGACAGGAGAAAAGAGGTTGTTAATGTTATAGATGTTCTGGAAGCTAGGCAGTGGGAAATACCAGTGGTCTTTGTCGGGGGGCTGTTGGAGAAAGAGTTTCCGCGACAGGTACGCGAAAACCTTTTTATGAAGGATTATTACAGAAGAAGGCTTAATGCAGCGGGAAAGATAGTCCTTAGAGAAGCCAGTGAGAAGATAGGTGAAGAGATGTACCTGTTCTACATAGCCATTACTCGCGCAAAGGAGAAACTTTATCTATCCTATCCGTCAGCGAATAGTAACGGTAATTTGACACTACCATCCTTTTTTCTCTCTGACATACAAAAGTTATTTTCAAAAGAGGTACGCAAAAAGATTACAATCCAGAGGAATCTCTCTAACATAATCCCGGAACTGGAAGAAATCTTTACCTCAACCGATTCAAAGAGCTTTGTCAATTATCATCTTAATAGTCCGCGCGTATCTGAAAGGGGACAATGCGAAAGAGATGTTGCATTATGGCTCTACAATAATATTGAAAAAGACACCTCATTCAGGGAAGAGCTCTGTTTGCAAACAGCATTGATAGATTCCTATAACAACCTGAATCTCAAATTTTATGACAAATGGATAATAAAAAAGATCGGTGAAACAAGTAGGAGATTTTCACCTACAAAACTAAAAGATTACGCGCAGTGTCCTTATAAATATTTTGGAAGTACCACATTGAATCTCAGGCAGGCCATCCCTAAATCTCTGGATTCAAGAATGCAGGGAAGTATCATTCATAAGGTTCTTGAGGAATACTTTAAAGACACGAAAGATATTATCAAAAAATTTGATGATATTTTTAATAAGAAAACACGGGGAATGATTATTGGTTTTGAAGAGTTGAAGATCAGGAATGAAATGCTTAAAACCATTTTGGCATTTGAGTCCATGGAAAACGATTCCGTTTCATCAGTATTCAGGCCTTCCATGTTTGAAGTGAAATTTGGGGATGAGGAGATTGAAACTCTGAAAATCGGTGATGGCAATAAAGGCGTTATTGAGATTTCCGGTAAGATTGACAGGGTTGATATTTCAGAGACTAATGGAGAAAAAATTGGTGTAATTATTGACTATAAATACGGACAGACAGAATTTAGGTTAATGGATCTGGAAGAAGGTTTGGATTTGCAACTGCCCATTTACCTGCTTGCTTTGAGAGAGGTGTTTAAGGTCACTCCAGTTGCTGCTAAATTTTACGCACTAAAGTCCTCTAAAAAGACAGGAATATATAACCATGAATTAATAAATAAGCTTAGCTTCAATATAAAACCGGCAAAGAAATCACTTTCCGTTGATGATAAAGAATTTAACAAGATGCTCAAAGAAGCTGAAAAACATATTCTGAAATTTTCAAAGGAGATCCGTAATGGAAGGATTGAACTTGCTCCGGCAAATATTGACTACTGCGGTGAAGGAAACTGCGATTTCGCAAACGTCTGCCGTATTGATAAATGGCGATTGAGGTAAGGATTGTAATTAAGGAATTTGAGTATTAAGGGATTTAGGAATTTTTACGCAGAGAATGCTGAGGAAAGCTGGAAATAAAGGATAAAAAATAATTTAACACAGAAGCCCAGAGATCACTAAGAAAACGAAATTAAAATAATAAAACAAAAGATAATAGTGTTATCCTTTGTGTTCCTTGTGGCTTTGTGTGAGGAATTATGATTTACGAATAGCAAATGACCAATGACTAATATACTAACGAATTCTCAAATAAAAGGTGTTACGATTACAGATAGGGATCTCTGCGTTGTTGCAGGGCCGGGTTCAGGGAAAACGCGTGTTCTTGTAGAGCGATTTGCAAACCTTGTGACCACTCGTAAGGCATCGATTGACGAAATCCTTACTCTCACTTTCACCGAGAAGGCAGCAAACGAGATGAAGATAAGAGCGGCAGGTTTGTTTGAACAGAAAGGAATGGAACAGGAACGCCAGGAGATAGAGTTTGCTTATCTTTCTACCATCCATAGTTTTTGTGCCCGGATACTTAGGGAAAATGCGATAGAGGCAAGCATCGATCCTCAATTTCGCGTTATGGATGAACTCGAAGCCGGAAGGGTGAAAGAGCAGGCACTTGAAAATACATTCAAGGAGCGGACAGATGAAACAACCCTTGATACATTCCTGAATGGTATCTTCTGGAAACAATTCGACTCAAAAAAAAGCCGGTTAAAGTCATTCAAAGAAAACCTGATACAGCTATATGAAAAGATCAGGAGTGCATGTGTGCCAATCTCAAAAACCGTAAACCAGAATGATTTGTCTCCGGACATTTCAATTTCTTATAACAGGATTGAGGAGTTGATAAATAAGATAAAAGGTATTTACTCAGATAGTAAACTTACGCCTAAAACCAGAGAAAAAGTGGAATACGTTTTGGAACGATGGAACACCTCAGACATGCAAAAGGAGATAGAGAGACTATACGGAAAGAGAGACAAATCTCCTCAAAAAGAGGGGCTGGTCCTTGCACTGTTGAACCGAGTCAAAGAGATTCAGTATTCCATAAATCTGCAGGTATCAAAGGATGTAAAAACCTCTTTGGGTACTCTGCGTGATGTACTGAAAGTTCTTACAGGGCTACTTGCAGAAGATTATTCAACAAACATCAAGAAGATGTTAAGGGATTTTCTTGTGAATTTTGATATTGCATACTCAGAACGAAAAAGGGCCGAGGGTTTCATCGACTTTATCGACCTTGAAGTCAAGACGATAGAGTTGCTGGAAAATAGAGAGTACATAGCCAACGAAATAAAACGAAAGTTCAAATATATATTAGTTGATGAATTTCAGGACATAAGCGGATTACAAAAGAAGATAATTGATCTCATAAGAAGTAAAGATAATTTGTTCATTGTAGGCGATGCGAAACAGTCTATTTATGGTTTCAGGAATGCAGATGTTGAAATTTTTCAGGATATTCAGAATGATATAGATTCCGGGTCTTTAATAAGCCTGAGCGAAAATTTCAGGAGCAGGCCACAGATACTGGATTTTATAAACCATATATTTGGAGAATTGTGGCCGGGAAACGCAGGCGGACAGGATAGTACTCAGCAGCTAAAACCTGGAGCAGAATTTTCAGATAAGTTATTCCCCTCAATTGAAGTAATTGTGGCGGAGGGAAAAGATAAGACAGAGGCACGAAAATGGGAATCGATAGAGATAGCAAAGAGAATAAAGGAGATTGTTGATAAAGGCGAGATCAAGATAACAAACAGAAGAGAGCGGGAAAGAAATATTTCCTATGGAGACTTTGCTATTCTATTCCGCAGTACAACAGACATAAAACTTTATGAGCACAGCCTTTCACATCTTGATATACCGTATTATGTTGTTAGCGGAAGAGGTTTCTATAATACGACAGAGATTACGGACTTGATTAACCTCTTGAAGGTCATTGAGTCACCCCTTGACGAGATTAATCTGGCGGCTGTTCTGAAGTCTCCTTTTGTCGGGATAGATGATGATGCACTTTTCAGGTTGGCAGATCACGTTCACAGTAGTGATGAACAGAGGCGACTCTATCAATCCCTGGATGAAGTT
>Ga0208896_1001837_pt1 | contig 10130 bp, 9 predicted proteins | sample ETNtaG_27_FD_185778 | JGI IMG/M metagenome (GOLD analysis project Ga0208896, IMG submission 185778) | Marine microbial and viral communities from oxygen minimum zone, Eastern Pacific Ocean - ETNP201406SV63 (SPAdes) (version 2) | ecosystem: Environmental > Aquatic > Marine > Oceanic ... | reverse complement strand
TATCACCTTATCCCCTAATTCCGCCATAGCGGAATTTGAAAATGAAAATAGCCATTGTATTAAGCTTATTAAACAAAAGAGGCAGTAAATAACCCCCACCCAAAGGGATAGGATGAAATGAAACACCTCTGACTCAAATATCCTCCTCACAGAGGATTGAGGCTTTTTTGTTTGTACTATAATTTATAGTTTCTGAAGTTCAATAAACCAAAAGGAGAATAAATATGGGCAACATCAAATACATTCAAGTCATTAACTTCAATCTCGAAGGTATTACTCACGATGATTTCAATGGAATTGCAAATGAGGTAGCACCGAACTTCGCCTCCCTCCCGGGACTTATTTCTAAAGTATGGTTGTCTGATGAAGAGAATAATACCTACGGTGGTGTCTATTCTTGGGAAAGCCAAGAAACCTGCGAAGCCTACAGGAGTGGGGAACTTTACGCTGGTGCCCTAGCCAATAACCCAAATTTTGTCAACTTATCCGACAAAGGTTTTAGCGTTTTGGAAGGGCCAAGTAAGGTCACTGGAATAAATTAATCAGAAGATTTAAAGCAAGAGCCCCACAGCTTGTCCGCCTTTGGAGGATTAGCGGGGTTTTTTGTTTCCCCCATATTTATTCTTACATTCAACTGTGTTTGAACTGGGAGCGTTAGTAATATGAGAGGGTGATAAGACGTTATCCTCCGTGTAGTTATTACAATTAAATTGTTCAGGTTCTACATTATATCTAATGAGAAAATATTCCTCAAACTGAAAATGAATGGAAGGAAATATCTATGAATAAGTCAGAGCAAAGATCTGGAAAAGTGAGAAGGGCTGGAGAAGACAGAAGGAAGTATAATGATTCGGACTATAGCGATCCAGAAAAGAGAAATAAACGAGACAGAAGATTAGGAAAAGAGAGAAGGGAATCATAAAAAACGATTTATTGAATATAGAATGTACAAGAAGAAAAGTGTGTAGAGTACACCGTGTTTGAACTGGGAGTAAAAACGAGAGGATGATATGAAACATACACTAATTATTACAGCACTGATGCTGATTGTTGGGTGTTCTCAAAAGATGGCTCCTTTTATAGAAGAACCAGTTGAAAAACCTATTGATGGAAGCACTTTAGTTAGAAAAGACGGTCTATTTTATGCACCTGACTCAGAAGAACCTTATAATGGAGATGCGGTTTGGTACTACGATAATGGACAGATACATTCAGAATTACGTTTCAAGGATGGGGAACTGATTGAGTCGACTCGTTGGGGCGAAGACGGAAATAAGTTGAAGGTGAGCATATCCGCTGAGGAAGTCATCGGAAACATCCCGGATATTGCGACTCTAACAGAATTTGGCTTAACTGCAAAAAGTTTACTTTCACAGGCTGAACAGCTGAGAGATCATCAAAAGTATCTGGATGCTATAGAGAAACTGGAAGTTTTACTCGAATCTTTTCCAGATTCTCCCGAAGCTCCAGATGCACAAGTACTCGTTGCTCAAATATATATGGGATATCAAAATGATTTTTCCTCAGCTGTAAGGGAATTTCGAAAGGTTGTGACCAAATTCCCAAAGTCTGTTCAAGCTCATAATGCACAGTTCATGATGGGTTATATTTATGCCAATCATCTTTATGAAAAAGAAAAGGCCCGTTCTGAATTTCAGAAGTTTATAGACCTCTATGGCGGAGAAGTAGAAGAGTATTTTCTCGAATCGGCAAAAGCTGAATTGAGAAGTCTTGAATGATGTATGGGAGAGTGAGATGAAAAGGTTGCTCTTTATATCGGTACTACTGTTTGCTTCACTGCTATACTCCCAGAGAAAGTTTGATATAAATAACCTTATCGATAGTGGCGGGCTGAAGTACGCACCTAATGATGATGAGCCATACACAGGCAAAGTATTAGACTTCTATGAAAATGGTCAGAAGAAGTTCGATGGCAACTACCGAAAAGGGTTGATGAATGGTGAGTGGACGTACTATCACGAGAACGGAAAATTCCATGCTCAGGGTCGATTTATTGATGGTGATGGGAGTAACTCGAGTGAATCAAGTGGTATCCCGTTTAATGGGCGTACAGGCAGATGGTCATTCTGGTATGAGAATGGAAAGAAGAAGTCGGAAGGAACTTATAATGATGGTGAAATAGACGGGAAATGGACTGAATGGTTTGAGAATGGACAGTTGTCAGAAGAAGAAACTTTCAAAGATGGGGAATTAAATGGTAAATCGACTTATTGGTATGAGAATGGACAGAAGGGTGCAGAAGGAACTTTTAAAGATGGGTGGGAAGATGGATTATGGACATACTGGTATGAGAATGGACAGAAGCAAATTGAAGTAACTTACAAGGATGCCTATGAGGATGGGAAATGGACTTATTGGTATTCTAATGGACAGAAGATGTATGAAGAAACTTACAAGAAAGGTAAAAAAGACGGTAAATGGACTATGTGGTATGAGCATGGACAAAAGAGATATGAAGGAACTTTCAAAAATGGGAAACTGAAGGGAATAGCCTCTTGGTGGTATGCGAATGGACAGAAGGAGAAAGAAGGAACATACAAGTATGGGAAAAAAGATGGATTATGGACTATTTGGTATGAGATCGGACAGAAAAAAGAAGAAGGAAATTTTAAAAGAGGAAAGAAGGAAGGACTTTGGACTGAAAGGTTAATAGAATGCTATGAAAATGGACAGAAGGCGATTGACATCTTTGGTCTGTCTGTTTTTAAAAATAATGTACAAATAAAACCATTTTCACAAGATGGTTTATATACTAAATGGTATGAAAATGGACAGAAGCAAGAAGAAGGAAGTTATAAATATAAGGATGGGAAAGATGGATTATGGACTTATTGGTATTCTAATGGACAGAAGATGTATGAAGAAACTTACAAGAATGGGAAAGAAGATGAAGTATGGACTTATTGGTATTACAATGGTCAGAAGGAAAGAGAAGGAACTTACAAGGATGGTGAAATAGACGGGAAATGGACTTATTGGCATGAGAATGGACAGAAGGCGACAGAACGAACTTTCAAAGATGGGAAACTGGAGGGAAGAGCTGCTTGGTGGTATAAGAATGGACAGAAGTGGTATGAAAGAACTTACAAGGATGGGGAATTAAATGGTGAATATTCTGAATGGTATGCGAATGGACAAAAGGAGGCAGAAGGAACTTTGAAGGATGGGAAATTGATTGAGGAGACTAACTGGGACGAAGACGGAAATGTTACAGGTCACGGGAAGCGTTAACCTCACCGTACCGTGTTTGATATGGGTGCGGTAGTAATAACGAGAGAATGATTAAATGAAACAGATACTGGAACATTTTTTTGATTATCTATTCTACAGACTGAACAGTTCATTTTAATCGAATTAACGATGATCCTCAGTTTCTCCCATCGACTGTGAACGACCATCTTCACCGGTTGTGGTCCAACTACTCCTTCGTTCGTTTTACTGTTGTTGGATGCACGAACGTCACTCTCATGTTTGTTATCTTCTTGCTCTTTGTACATCTACTCGCTGATTTTTCTCATGGCAGAACATATGCGTGGTCCATCTCTTGGGGGTTGGAGTGCACGATTGCTTACTTACTCCATCGCCGAATCACGTTTCGATATGAAGGGGCTCTCGCCTCGAGTTTTGCTCGTACGATGCTCATCTACGGTATTGCGCTGGTAGGATCGTCATTTACTTATCACTTGTTGGACTACAAGTTAGGTTTGCCTTATCTGCTTGTCTGGCTCTGTGATGGGACCTTCTGGGGTGTCTTCAATTTCTTCTCGCTCGCTCGGTTCGCCATGCGCCAACCAGAGATCACATGATCAAGAGTGCCTATTGCAAATAGGTGCGAACGATGAACGGTTTCTCAGCTATACGGTAAAACACGAAGATGCTTAAGTGACAAACGGCTGCATAGACAAGTCCCCAAACACTTCCGAGGATGATTCCTAAGCAGTAACTGTGCAAGTATCCAATACCGTACATCGGGTTACTCGACCACTTGTAAGGACCGGCTTCAGTCCACTCACCATGTGATTTTTCATGAAATAGATCCTTGTAGTAATAGACGTCCACACCAATCACCCATGTAGCCCAATATTTGATACCAAAACCGATGATGAAGAATGGAATGATGAGTGCCCACATCACTGTAGGTGATAAAGAAAAAGCCTCCTGTTGATGTAAGGCAGCAGTGGACATTCCCGTGCCGACATTGAAAAACATCACACCTAAAATCACTTGAAAACAGAGCCAAGCCCTATTCTCGCCTAATTTTGAAATCATCCAGCGCTTGATTCCAGTTCCTAAAATGAGGGTCATCCCAACATAATAAAACACCCAACACGCAATTGCAAATGGGACTATGAAACCATGTAATATGGCAATGTTACTGATGTATAGAGAAATTGCAATCAAGGGAACCCACAATAACAATATTTTCCCAGAATCAAGGCGTATCCCCATCATGGAAAAGAATACATCAATGCTTTTCCATGCGTTCTCCTTAGTTAGATAATTCACATTATATCCACTCTTTGGGTTCTATGATTTTCTGTCATTGATAACCACTGATGTCCGGGAATTGAACCAAAATCTCAACGTATTTGAAGTGGTAGCATAGTACTTCCGAGAATTAAATCCACCAGGAGTACAATATCCATCACATCAATGATGGTATCTTGATTGAGATCAGCCGTAGCGATTTGTGATGGTGTGGGAATTTGGTTGCCAAGAATAAAATCAACAAAAATATTAACATCATAAATATCTGTTACCCCATCTTCATTCACATCACCTTCTGACAGTGATATGAATTCTAACTTCAATGCCACAGGTCGATGATCAGAAATATTCTCATAATATTCGTCAAAACCGCCATCCATGAATTCTTCAATCTTAATGGTTTGAATTTTTGATCTCTCATTTTCAAATTCATCGAAAAGTTCATTGGTAATCAGAATATGATCAATGTGTGATGGCCACCAGGGGTAAGACCATTCTGAACTGTTTCCTGTAGCGATTTCCATATCAGCAAACAGATAATTTTCAGAATCATTTAAAATCATCTGAAACACATTGTTTTCAGTATCATCAGTAAGAATATCATTTAAATCACCTAAAACAATTACATTATTATTCGAAAAATTAGTATCTATATACTCTTTTAATAAATTGCTGGCTAGATATCGCCTGGTTTCTTCATCGTCCGGATCGTCGAGATCCAGGTAGCCGTCTCCACAACATTTAAAGTGATTATTAATAATTAGTATGTTTTCACCCAGATAGGTCATGTCCATAACCATAGGTGATCTCGGGAATGGACTCCAATACGGTGCAGTTGTGTAAATTTCATATATATCATTAATTTCGATTACATCTGTTTTGTAAATATAGGCCAGACCGGCGAACCAAGCGGATTCATAATATCCTTCGTAGTCAGTAAGATTTTGAAGCATTTGATCGAACATATCTGTGTCATCAACTTCCTGTATTGCTAATACATCAACGTCAAGGGTTTGAATGATCGCAGTCACATAATCCACTGTGGTTTGACCATTTTTGGGGAACCATTCTATATTCCATGTCAAAATTTCAAATGTGGAATCTGTTCCAAACTCCAACTCGTCAAAATCCTGAGCAGACAGGTTTATGGAAAAAAGAAAAAGTGCGGCATAAATGACAATATCTGATTTATTGATTGATTTCATTTCATTAAAACTAAACAATGTGGACCAAGAGGTAACAGGGAAAGTTTCAGTTAAAACACATTGATAAAACCCCACATCAGTGGGGATTATTGTTTTTAAGAATGAGGGTTGACTAGAACAATATACAGTTTTAGTTTATATAACATTTTTTAATGTAAAATCACAACAAATAGAGTGAATAAATAAAAATGGGGCAATACAAAAAAATAATGGTTTCACTTATTGGAGATGACAGCGAACAGCCTGTTGTTGATCAGGCTTATCATCTTGCAAACGAGTTAGGGGCAAGGTTGACTGCAATTCATGTAAATGACCTGCATGCTGGGGAAATGAGCATGATGATGGATAGTCCTAAAAAGGTAACTGATGAGATGATACGTGGCCAAATTAAAGATTATGGTTACGAAAGTATTTTAGGAGAATTGGAAATTATCATTACAGAAAATGAAAGTGTTTCAAAAGCCATAGAACAGCATTGTAAAGATTTTGATTTATTAATCGTGGGACACCGAAAAATGAGTGAGTTTAAATCCCGCTTTATGGATTCTATAGATGAAGGTATTGCTAATCTGGTCCCCTGTCCTGTTTTGGTGGTACTAAAGGACTAATCACAACTTTTCACTTCATATAATACTGTATTGCTTAAATTTGCATTTATTTTATCCTAAATGATTCGAAACGTAACCCCAAATCCAGCGGGGTTTTTTATTTGTGGGATGATGGAAAGATTTGGATATGATTAACCGCATTACACCATCACTATTGTTTATTTTAAAAGAAGTTTAAAATGAAAATATTCAAATCATTAATCTTTTTACTTCTTACTCTAATCATCACATCTTGCGTTCAAGATAACGTTTTAGAAGATCCTCCCATAGTCCCAGAAGATACTACTTTGGTCCAAAAACATGGTCTTTTACAAGTAAACGGAAACAGAATTGTAGATAAAGATAATGAACCAGTTTGTTTTGCTGGGAACAGTTTTTTCTGGAGCAATGATAATTGGGGTGGTGAACGATACTATACACCTGAAGTTGTTTCGTGGCTTAAACTTGATTGGAAGACTACCATCGTTAGAGCAGCAATGGGTGTTGAAGATCCTGGTGGGTATCTTGATAATAACGTTTCAAATAAGAACCGAGTAGTAACCATTGTAGATGCTGCAATAGACGAAGGATTATACGTCATCATTGATTGGCATTCGCATCATGCAGAAGACAATACGAATGAAGCTGTAACGTTTTTCGAGGAAATGGCAGATTTATATGGTGAATATGACAACGTGATTTATGAGATCTATAATGAACCTCTAGATGTTTCTTGGAGTGCAACGATTAAGCCTTATGCTGATTCGGTAATTTCTGCCATACGTGCAATTGATCCCGACAATCTCATTGTTGTGGGGACGCCTGAATGGTCCCAAAGAGTTGATCTTGCTGCAGCTGATCCTATAACCAACTATTCCAATATTGCTTACACTTTACATTTCTATACTATCTATCATCAGCAATGGTTACGCGACAGGGCCAGTGCAGCACTTGATGACGGTATTGCACTTTTTATAACAGAGTGGGGTTCAATCGGCTATAGCCAAGTTGATTCCGAGGCAAATGAATGGATGACCTGGTGCTTCGAAAATAAAATCAGCCATTGCAATTGGGCTGTAAATGATAAAGAAGAAGAGTGGTCTATATTAGTTCCCGGGGCGAGTACATCTGGCAGCTGGGATGATGATGACCTGACAGATGCAGGAAAACTGGCAAAAAATATTATCAAAAATTGGCCAGAATAAAATGATTCATCGAATAACAAAGTCAATACCCTTATTGAGCTTTTTACTTATTACATCCCTATATCCAGTCCAAACTTTGTGTACGTACTGTCATAAAAAAATAGACAGTCAATATATACTTTTTAAGAATAAGCATTATCACAACTCTTGTTTTGAGATGCATATTCAATTGAAATGCGAACTTTGCAGGGAAAAAATTGAAGGGGAATACACTGTTTTTGAAAATAAGAATTTTCACCCTGATTGCTATGAAAAATTTGTGCAACTCAGGTGCGACCACTGTGGAAATACAATTTCGGATGCTTACAATATTGAGGGTGATAAAAACTATCATCAATCTTGTTACAGAAATAATATTTTACAAAAGTGTAATGTGTGTGTAAAACCCATTGAAGGAAAATATATAGAAGATTTTTGGGGAAATGTTTATCACAAATACCATTCTAATACAATGCCTGCGTGTGAAAATTGTAACCGTATAATATGTCAAAAGATCACCCAGGGAGGTTATTCGGTCAACAAAAACAGATATATTTGCGCCTTGTGTTACCCGAAGGTTGTAGTAGATCAAAAACAGATAGAAATGTCTACTAAGGATGTTAAAAGTGCTTTACGCAATATTGGTATAAAAGGCCTTCCTTCAGATATCCCGATCTCTTTGGTAAATAGCATGGCTGAATTAGATCATATTTCAACAATAAGGCTGGGAGACGTAAAGGGATACACCCATTATGATGTAGAGACACTGGATGGACGGAAGATAAAGGAAACTTATCACATATACATATTATCGAGTCTTCATGAGCTCACTTTTAAGGCTGTGTTAGCCCACGAATTTCTTCACGTTTACCTATTTCAGAATGATCATGAATTGCGATCGGATCTTCGGGAAGGATTTTGCAATCTTGGTTCTCAGTTAATCTATCTGCAGGAAAACTCTGATCTATCGAAGTTCAGCCTGAAATCAATGTACGAAAGCGATGATCCGGACTATGGTAAAGGCTTTATAAAAATGAATTCAATGCTTGAGAAGAAGGGCTGGGTCCGACTGCTAAAAGATCTGAAAAGATTATAAAAATTATCATCCTGATTGCTATGAAAAATTTGTACAACTCAGGTGCAACCACTGTGGAGATACAATCTCGGATGCTTACAATATTGAGGGTGATGAAAACTATCATCAATCTTGTTACAGGAATAATATTTTACAAAAGTGTGATGTGTGTGTTATATTGTGAACTTCAAATGCATATTTAAACAAAGGTAGTTCGAAATATGAAGAGAATTTTATCATTTTATATTTTCTTTATGGTATCCAGTATTGGATACTCTCAAAATATTCTTGACGCAAAAGATTTTCAATCGAATTTTTCAAGTAGTGATTTTTATTTGGGTAAACAAAAAACAGTTCAAAACCCAAAAGGGATGGATTTTGATCACTTAGGACAATACCTTTTTATTGCTAATATGTGGGGGCCAACACCAAGAAATGTTAATTTAACTGTTATGAGTGCTAACTCAATGGAAGTTATAAAAGAAATACCTCTGCCAAATGGTTATTATTCAAAAAGTAGAGAACATGCGAATGGTCATGTTGAAGTAGCTATTACTGAAGATAACCAATTTGTTCTAGCTACATTGCTTCAAAGTTGTGGTTCAGATGGGTGTAATGGTGTCAACACCCATACATCTGAAAAAACAGGAAATGGGTTATTGAATGTAATTAATATGGAGACTATGGAACCAGTCCTTTACATACCGACTGGTGGTCAAGGAGCTAAAGGTATTGGAGTTAAACCTGGCTCTTCTAAGGTTTACGTAACAAATTGGTTTTCTAACAATGTTGGTGTGATTGATATAAAAAAAGCCTATCAAAGCCAAGGGGAAAAACCAAAGTTGGATAAAAGAAGCTTGGTTAAGATAATCTCTTTTCCAAAAGGTGCAACACCACGAGGAGTGGCTTTTAGCGACGATGGCAGATATATGTATGTAACGGGTTTCAATTCAAAGAGATTATATGTAATAGATACTGATTATGATAGAATAATAGCGACAACCCCCAAACTTAATGGCGTTAATCTTCGCCATGTGGTCGTAAATAGAGATGCTACAATTGCTTATTTTTCTCATTTACGAGGTGATGGAATTTCAAGGATAGATTTAACTAAATTAAATGAAATTTTAAAAGATCTTAATCACGAAAAAAATAATCTATTACCTAGTAGTATTTGGGAAAAAATATTTATCCCATGGAGAACAAGGAGTGGTACTTTAAAAAATATTCTTGTTTTGAAAGATTACCCACTAGACCATCCCGAAATACCAGGTAAAATATTTAATAGAGCAAATCCAAATACTATTGTATTAGATAAACAGAATGAGTGTTATCTGTATGTCTCTTTTCGATCTGCAGGCATTACTGGTCAAGGGGCTCTTCTTCAAGGAAAAGTTGATATTATTGATGTTTGTAATGATCGAAGGGTTATTAGTTTACTTTCTGGTCAAGGGCCAACAGCTCTTGCAACAACCGAAGATGGAAAACTTTTGGCATCAGCAGGGTTCTTCGATCATAATATTTATTTTTTTGATATTGCCTCATTAAAATCAGAATATGAGAAAATGTA
>Ga0208896_1001829_pt1 | contig 10173 bp, 11 predicted proteins | sample ETNtaG_27_FD_185778 | JGI IMG/M metagenome (GOLD analysis project Ga0208896, IMG submission 185778) | Marine microbial and viral communities from oxygen minimum zone, Eastern Pacific Ocean - ETNP201406SV63 (SPAdes) (version 2) | ecosystem: Environmental > Aquatic > Marine > Oceanic ... | reverse complement strand
ACGTGCATAATGATACTATCATTAGTATTATTATGCCCCAAAATATGTGTTTTCCCCAACTACAAGATTTGGTTCTTTCACATGAACATCTGTGACATTCACATTTACAACTCATTATATACTCCTTGTCAATTCTCTATATGCCATAATTAAACCACCAACTTTGAATAGATGATTATACCAAACATAGCGATTGATATAGCCACACAGAAATTAAGAAAATAGTTCTGTAACTTTATATTCACTAAATGATTACCTGTCATATTATACTCCTATCTTTTAGTAAAGTTTAATCTGTAGCGAACACCTTCATAATCGAATTCAATTGTTGAGTGTGAGTATTCACCTCGTTGAATTGTATGGTAGCGTGTTTCTGTTCTACATACAGCAGCAGGTGTCATTGTTGCATTGTTACCATTATTAGCACCAATTAATGCACCGATAATCGCACCAGGCACTTTACCATCTTCGTCATCTATTGCATCACCAATAACTGCACCGAAGATTCCACCCCAAATTGCATCGTTAACTGCATTACCAGAAGCTACTGCCTCATTCCTACATACTTTAACTGAATATGGTTCTGAATACTCGACATTATGATAATGGTCTGTTACTATTGCACCACCACTACCAGCAAGTGCCGTAATCGCAAATAAACCAAAGAATCCTATACAAAATCCTTTTACACCTTCTTTCCAATATTTAAATCTTCCACCTTTTTGATTATTCATCTGTTGTCCTCCATTTGTCACTCCTCGTTTCTTGAGTTCTCTTTTCTTATCAAGAATTTTATAATCCCACTCACCGTGTTCACATAGTTCTTGTAAAGTAAGTTCGTTAATATCTCTATCACCCTCTTGGGTTTCATAATCAATACTATGAAAACCAATCAACCATTTGCGTAAATTTTCTTTGTTTGCAAAAGTATGTTTATTATCGTTATCTTGTAAATCTATCAAAAGAATTTTCATCTCTGTCATATCATTCTCCTGTTAATGGAGCGGGTAGACAGAATCGAACTGCCATCTGCAGGTTGGAAACCTGCGGTATTACCTTTATACGATACCCGCTTAAAAATCTTGTCCATAAATATATTCTATCGCCCTATCCGCCTCTTTTTTAAGAGGTCGGTTTCTATACCAACCACCATTTGCTTCATCTATTTGTTTGCATAGATTTGCAATTTCAACTGATGTTATTGGATATTTCACTTTGATGGCATGACCTGCTATGGAAACCATTATCCCATACATCTTGTAATACCACCCAGTATCCGTTATCTGCGAATACTCTCTCACTAATTTCTTCGATACAAACGGACAATCACTATAATCATTCCACGAAACGTCTGTATTTGTCATTTCATTCTTACGATATGTAAGAAGTTGTTCTTTGATTGCCTTAGGTAAGGTATCTAAAAACGAATTTCCTGTTTTATCTATATACTCGTGTTTCTTCATTATTTGCGAGGGATTAATTAAACTTCCGTCGTTACTAAAAATGAAGTTATACGAACCTTTATAGTTTCCGGGAACATAGTACATTCTACTTAAATCTTTGGTTTGGGGGTCCCCTAAATCACCTAACTCTTTATTGAGGGCAAACCAAAAGTGTTTAATCTTGTCCTTTTCTATTTCTTCGGATAACGGAAATACCATTCTAAACTTTGGTTTCTTCTTACTTGAACTCGCAGTTGAATAACAGGTATAACGATATTGACCGAACAACTCTTTCATGTCTTCTTCAACAGAGTCTTTAACTTCGTAATCATCTATATCGACAGCTGCCCACTTAGACCATTTAGTTACACTATTATTTTTGCGAGTAGTTCCCAATATATACATTGCAGGGCTCATTAAACTCGCATCTTTTTTGTTCTCGTATGGTCTATCAAATGCTTTATACAAGAATGATTCGAACTTATCGTCGTCCAACTCTATCTTAGTATCGGTATTAGTATCGAATATGTTTTTAAATATCGTAATCGTTATCATCTACTTTATATTATACCCTTTTTAGGTGCAAATGTCAAGGTTAAAAGAAGTCTTCGATGGAAACTATACGTTCAGATTTCCACCCGATTGACTTGAGAATTGGGTTAATGGCATTTAAGAATGTCTTTTGGAATTGCATATCGTAATCAATGTAATCGTGAAGACCCAGTTCTTTGGGCAGATAATCGACAAAGGCTATGACATTCTCTTGTATCGGATTTGGTTTGGTCAGATACGTAAATTTAATCTTGTCACCAGATTCGATTCGTGAAACCTTCTTCGAGTCGGTATAGTGATTGTGGAGTATCGCACCTCTCACATGGATAGGTGTTCCCTTTGTATAGATTGTTTCGTGGTCAGTCCATTTCGCTATATTCTGAACTCCTCTTGGAAATGCGACATCTTCCGGGTTTGCCTTTGCGAAATACTCTTTGAACAATGCAATTTCTCTTTGAACATCCGATTCCTCTTTATTCACCATACTCTTAAAGATTTCCTTAAGAGCATCTCTGACTATCTGTGGGGTAGATGACTTGACCGCCTCGATTCCCATAATCTTGAGTTGGGGCTCTTTATACTGAACTCCCTCGTTGTTATGTACGTTAAGGATATATCGTTTCTTCGCAGTCCAGATTCCTCTATCCGCAATCACCTCTCGTTCCATAACCATCTTGTTCTCACGACCACCAAGCATTTTGAATAGTTCATCATAACATTTTTCGAGAACCACTTCCAGTTGTTCCGAGCATATCTTGTCAAGGAACTGAACTGGATTCTTCGGATTGAACTTATCGATTAACGAACCTAATTTAACATACACCGAATCGGTATCAATCGCAACAACGTAATCTTCTCTTGAACCATCAAATCTGAGGTTGTGGGTGTTCATCAAGTCATTCAAATACTTGTTAATGGCTTTCTCTGCCCATTGGATAGTCAGTTGTCCTGTAAGAGTAACTGCTTCTGCAATTCGTCTATCATAATATCTGAACCAACGATTACCCATTGCACCATACAATGAGTTAAGAAGAATCTTGATTGCCATTTGTTGGTTCTTCGCAATCTGTATATCCCTCTCCACCCGATAGATTTCCTGTTTGTTGTGGGGGTCTATCGTTTGTAATTCTTTTTGTGCCTTTAACATTCGGTTCTTCATACCGACACGACCTTCGTACATCTCCCCAATCACCCGAGGCATCAATCCTTCCTTTTCCGTATAGTATTGAGAACCATTAACCGCAAGAGATACATCATCTTTCTTATTCTGAACTTTGTCGTGCATCACATTATATACATTAACATCTTTAATAGAGTGGGGGTGTAATGTTTCTGGACTCATGTTGTATTGCATAATGATTGACGGATACAGAGAAGCCAAGTCGAACGAACATATCCAATCGTGTTTCCCGACCTGGGGCTCTTTCACATATCCACCGGGATATGAACCTGTACCTGTATTCTGTTTTGGTGGGATTACTATTTTCTGTAATGATAAATCTCTGTAAATGATTGTATCCCAAATCGATACAGTACCTAATATGTCAATGTAGTTTGCACCAGAGTTATATGCCATGGTGAGGGCGAGAGAGATAAGGTCGAGTTTATCGTCAAGTCTATCTACAATATCCACGTCCTTAATGTTATAATCAATAAACTTCTGATAGTCTTTCTCGTGTAACTCATTCAAGTTACTATATTCATCAAAGGATAACTTAGAATCACCAAGAACCACGTTTGCAATATGGTCTAGTCTATATGACTCTTGTGTACCTATCGTGTTATATGTGAACTTCTTGAACAACTCCATATAATCCAAGATTGTAATACCACCTAACTTATATTGTAGTTTTGGTTTGAAGAACTTATCGCCGAACTTGGGGGTATCATCTTTAACATCACCCCATGGCGATAGTTTCTTCATAATGTTTCTACCACATATCTTTTCGATTCTATTAACGAGATATGGTATGTCGAATTCTTTTACGTTCCAACCTGTGATAATATCAACACCTTGCATGTGAATAACGTATCGTGATAGTAACTCACGTTCATCATTGCATTTAGTGTATTTCACATTTGGTTCGTGTGTAGTGTAATCGCCACAACCAAATACATGGAACGTATCATCTATATTATTCTTACATGTGATTGCGGTTACTTCTTGGTCTGCATCTTCGGGGTGGGGGAATCCATCTTCAAACCGAACCTCGATATCGATTGAAGTTACGTTAATGACTTCTCTATCCCATTTAATCTTGTTAGGGAATTTGTCATACATGTATTGGATTGCGAAATTGGTTTGGCCGTATATATCAAATCCTTCCACGTCTTGATACTTGCGAACGAACTGAGTGCCCTCTGCCATATCACCGAACACAATCGGTTCGACATTCTTACCTTTGAGAGATTTCCAAGTGGTATTGGGTAGGTCAGATTCTAGATACAGAGTCGGTTGGTAAGGAACTAAAGTCTGAACTCTCTTACCATTTTTATATCCGATATAACGGATATTCTTTCCGTATCGATAGACGTTTGTATAAAATTCCATAGTATATATTATACCCTAATTGTTAGGGAAAGTCAAAGTTATAGAAAGGGAGGTCGTGTTGACCCCCCTTAGCAAAGTTTAGCCAAGCAAGAGTTTTTTCGCACCCTTGTTTAGTTCACCCAGTTTGATAGTCTGTGGCTTATCTTCTTCAGGGATTTGGTTTTCCAATCCAACAAGAAGTAGACCATCGACGATATCAGCACCGACAACTACCATAGTATCAGACAAAGTGAATTTACGAACGAATTTACGTGCAGAGATTCCTCTGTGAACGTAATCATCCCTATCTTCAGAATGTTTGTGACCTTCAATAGTTAAATCACCTTTCTCAAGAGTAAGTGAAATATCATCTTTATTGAATCCTGCGACAGCAATTTCAATAAGATAATGAGTATCATCTTTCTTGACAACGTTATAAGGTGGGTATCCCTGTCCTCTAGCGATACCGTTGTGAGTGTTTTCGATTCTATCTAATGTATTAAAAAGTGAATCGAATCCGAAGAATGTTTCCCTCGGAAAGTTTAATGCTAAGTGTGACATAATGTCCTCCTATTAAATAGCAAGGTTATAAAAGTGGGAATATCATATTCCCGTTCCTTTAAGATATCCCGAAGGCATATCCTAAATTCTTTAGTAACAGAGAGGTATCCAATCCTTTCTCATTACTTAATTCCTATATTATATTTAGGACAAAGTTCCCAGTTAACTTTGTCTTTATGTGAAATTATTTTAATCTGACTTAATGGTGCTGTTTCACCTATTTCTAATACCGTAGTCAATAATCCCCAATCACTCAATAGAGTAACGATAGTATTTCGTCGCATCATATCGTTTTCTGTGAGGTTAGACGGTTTCCCATCTAACAAGAACAACTCTTTAAAATGCGTTATAAAATATCTGCCTTGTTTGTGTAAGATATGACACGATTGAAATAGTTTAGAATCTCTTTTAGATGCAACCCCCATACGAGTCAATGTCTCTTTAATCTTCAAAAAGTCATCTGGTTCGGATAAAGTTACCTCTAACATAAGCGAAGGATTCCAATCAACCAAGTCATCATTGTACTCCACCATAATTTATACTTTCCTTTATATGTTTTAAGTTTTCTTTACTTAAAAGCGGAAGTACATCACGTGCTTTTTCACTAGAGTAGCCGTAATATTTCTTAACAGCATCTATATTACTAGAGGTGAATTTCTTATTCCACTTTGAGAAACGATTTCGTTTCCTAATAATATTTATAAGAAAGTCAAACTGCAATCTGTTATCGATATGGTAGTGTTTATTCATTTCATTCGCAAATAAAACGGTGTCCGGGAAATAGGATAAACCTCTATTAATCATAAACGGGGAGTAATCCTTTTCCGATTCAAAGATATCTTTCTTGGTCGAGTTAATTGCTTTTAGGTAATCGAATGGACTCATATAAACTTCACTTGACTCATAATTTCGGTTAAACAAGCAACCACATTTAACTCGTGGTCAGCCATAAAACTATCCTTGTATGAATAGTCTGCAAGGATTATAACTAGTGGTGGTATGGAGTGGGGGTCGACATACGTTTTCATATTGTCATATATCATTCTAAAGAGTTTTGCCGACTCCACATCCATATTATCAGTTACCCATTTACGCATACCCTTAAAGTCTTTTTCTTTTAGATATGTCATCAATTGCTTGACGTTTTCCTCTGAGATAGTTACTAAGATACCTGCGTCGATAGTTCCAGACATTCCGTATCTTTGACATTCGTTTATGATACGTCTAAAGTCTGGAAAGTATTTCACAATTAGTTCCATCAGAACTTGATTATCATAAGTTACATTCTCTTGTTCCAGAATATGCCAAATCCGTTTTAAGAAATCTGCTTTCAAGTGATTTTGGATTTGACCTTTTGATACATTGAAATCATAGACAGAACATCTAGAATGCAATGGTTCGATAATACGGTTCTTGAAATTGCACGTAAGGATAAACCTGCAATTGCTTGAGAATTCTTCGATAAACCCACGAAGGGCAGGTTGTGTAGATTGCGGATTTAGGTAGTCAGCTTCATCTAAGATAACTACTTTATATCCACCTAATAGTGATACCGTACTTGCGAATTGTTTGATTTTACCACGAAGGGTATCAATGTTGCCATCTTCAGAACCATTTATAACGATATGGTCTAATTCAAGTTCATTGCATAATGCTCGAGCAACGGTTGTTTTACCATTACCAGCAGTACCAGTAAACATCATATTGGGGAGTTCGCCCCCTTTGATTATTTCATTAAAGGTATTTTTTAGGGATTCGGGAAGAACGCAGTCCTCGATTTTCTGAGGTCTGTATTTCTCTACCCATAAGAATTCTTTCATTCACTTTCTCCATTATGTAATTTGTTTCTTATAACTATGCCTTTCCACCACTTAACGAGGAACATTACTTTAAGTGGATAATGATGTGGGTTCTCTGGTAATTCATTTTTAAAATACTCAATGAATTCTTTCAGTTCCTCATCATTATCAAAATACTTCACATTTAATTAGCCTTGTAATGCTTCTTCGGGGGTTTCTTCTTCGGGGGTTTCTTCTTCTTCTTCTTCAGCTGGTTGAGTAGCTTCTAGAAAAGCCACAAGTCTATTACGAACCGCACCGACATCAGCCATCTCACCACCTTCAAATGCTCCTCGCTTAGATACCACGTCAATAATTTTAACAGTAGAAGCTATATCGTGTAATGATAGTTGTGGTGCTTCTGCTTCTGGTTGTTGGTCTGTTTCATTTGCCATTTTACTTATTCTCCATATTTTGAGGTTTTTAATAATGCTACCCAATAAGTTATATTAGGTGTCGTTATAGATGAAATCAATTTAGAACTCACTTCAAATTTATATTCATCTGAAACTATGAACTTGAAATTGTTTATATCAAACACAAATTCAAAGGTTTCAGAAGTATTTATAACAGAATTTTTAAGTTCTATTGTAAATTCGTTGGAAGATGGATTCTTGGTATCGGTTACAACACCAACAATATGACCATCATCATTCTTTTTAATTATAAGGTGACTTGCCTGTAATGTTGCAGAAGCCTTTCTGATTGTCTGCAAATCTGAATTGGATAAGGTAAATGAAATGTCCGTGTCGGGCATTTGTACATCTCTATCAGAAGTTATGAGATTGCTTATATCTGCAAAACGATATTTCAAGGTTTGACCATTACCACTAATCTTAACAAACTTCTCATCTTTGTCAAATTCCAAATCGGGGTCTTCGAACATTGCTAAACTGCCAAGGAACGAGGTCAAATCATATATTCCAAACTTATATGGGAATATATCTTTAATCGTTGCCTTTGCTAAAAGGTTCTTTGCAGTCGAAACCGACCTAACAAAGTTTTCACTTTCAAGTACCAAATTGGGGTTTATCCCAGCGAAGTTGTTTAAGACTTCTCTTGTTTCATTACTAAGCTTCATTATCTAATCCTTATATTAATTGTTACTGTATATTATACTCTATTTGACTCATAAAGTCAAGTTTTACATGAAATCCATTAAAGGGGAACTCGACCCTATCCGAGAAGAAGCAATATTGAAATATTCTTCTTCCATTTCGATTCCAATAAAATCAAATCCCTCGTCTTTAGCGGCTATTCCAGTTGAACCAGAACCCATAAAAGGGTCGAGGACTATACCACCTTTCGGAGTAACCATTCGACAAAGGTATTTCATTAGTTCAACTGGTTTTACTGTTGGGTGATTGTTCTTTGTCTGTTTCACTTGATTGCTATTATCATACTGAAATTTGCACCCACATCCATATACGCTTTTGCCACTTGGAATAGATTCATCATGTTCTGGACATTTTCGTACTACATTTGATAGTCCTTTACCATGAGTAAGTCTTCCATCGACTAACTCAAAATCTTCTAATCCTAGATTGCGTTCTGATTTGCTCGTTTTTGGACAATAGAAATATCTTGAAGCAGAACCTTCTTCAACTATCTGTGGGCCCACTCCCTTATATTCTTCTTTAGCAGATTTATTTCCTGCAATTTCTCCAAATCTTTTACCATAACCAGTAATCTTAGCGTTAGGCCAATGACTAGTCGTTTTTTTACTAGGAAATATCTCTTGAACTGCATCACTCCCGTCGTGCATTACGTTTGCTGGAAATCTACCTCTAGGGTCTGCATCAGCAAACTCTGAACCTGCGGCTTTCATACCAGAGTTATCTTCTGTCCAAACACCTTCTTTACTTCTTGGTTTGCGTTGAGTCTTTTTTCTTTTCGCACCAGTAACCTGTCCGAAACTTAATTTATCGATACCAATAGCCTCTTTTGATTTCTTACCTTGGTCACGAAAATCTGGATTTGTGTCGGGGTGTTTAACATCACCCTCGATTCTACTAGCATCAATATTGATACCACCAGTTCCGTGTTTCAATACATTATCCACAATAGACTTTTCCGATAATGGTTTTCTCGCCATTACAACTGGTTCGTGTGCAGGTTTAAGTGCTGTTCCCCAACCTTCCCATTCGGAATCGCCTTTTGTAATTGGAATATCTATTCTAGAATACACATTTGTATCTGTTGCTGTACCAACATAGTTTCCACTTCTTATATCGTGTTTACTCTTGTGCATGCCAACCACTTCTCTTTCATTACCAAGTTTCTTATCTAATGCCTTACCAATATTCAGACTCTTTGGAAATCCGGAACCGTATAACCACATGATTTGGTCACGAATTTCAAATCCTGCATCTTCGATTGCAACTGCCATTCTATGATATGTCCGAGAACCAGAGAACGCTAAGAGGTGTCCGCCAGGTTTTAAGAGTTGATATGCGAGTTTCCAAGTGTCGGGTTGAAATGCGATTCCAGTAGAATCCCAACTCTTACCCATAAATCCAAGTTCGTATGGTGGGTCAGTAACAACAGAATCCACTTGAATGCCGTCATTAATCATCTCTTGCATTTTGGTAATGCAATCAGAGTTATGTAATTTTATCATTTTGTTAAATCGTAGTATTGAATTGTTTGTTTCACAGCACCTTTTGACATGCTTGGACTGATTCTATTTGAATATAAAATCTTAATTATTTGTTTATCTATATCACTATAAGATGTTACCTCTGAATTCCCTTGATAAAATATACTGTTCTTATATTTGAATGAATCGTTCATTAAACCAAGAGATTGTGTTAATTCTTCTCGTAAGACGTGTTTCAGTTTCATTGCAGGTAGTGTTGGTTTAATCCACATACTTCCTTTGATTATGTTTTTACGTCCAGACCAATAAACCCAAAACATTGCATCATTGTATCTTATGTATGGTGCAGTTTTTGGTTCAATCGAAGTTGAATATATTGTGGGAGAACCGATATAAGCAATGAAATTTGCTGCCCATTTTTGTTTAACAACATTGATTTTTACAGAACCCATTAGTGGGGTTAAGTCATTAATTATTGTATCAAGTTCCCGGAGTAATTCATTATTCCATTCACCATCACAATATATGTTGATATCTGATGTCCATTTTTTGATTGTTCCATCGTGAGAACCAAACTCTTGGCCAAGAGCAATTTCGTAAAAATAGTTTTCAACTTCACTAGAATTCAATGCTAGTGTGGTTCCCGAAATC
>Ga0208896_1001825_pt1 | contig 10186 bp, 10 predicted proteins | sample ETNtaG_27_FD_185778 | JGI IMG/M metagenome (GOLD analysis project Ga0208896, IMG submission 185778) | Marine microbial and viral communities from oxygen minimum zone, Eastern Pacific Ocean - ETNP201406SV63 (SPAdes) (version 2) | ecosystem: Environmental > Aquatic > Marine > Oceanic ... | reverse complement strand
TTTTCTAGCTGAATCGCAACTAAAAATTATATTCAAGTGTGATCTATAAATATTTGACTTAGGTCAAAAACAAACAAATTGCATGCTCTGGAAAATCAACCTCCCAACTGTGTGCCACCGACGGTTATCATGTCAACCTTTAAGCTTGGCTGGCCTACACCAACCGGAACGCTTTGACCTTCCTTTCCGCAAGTACCAATACCAGGGTCCAAGTTAAGGTCATCACCAACCATTGAGATTTGATGGAGAACTTCATCTCCTGAACCGATAAGGGTAGCACCTTTGATTGGTGTAGTTATCTTTCCATCTTTGATTAGATAGGCTTCGTTAGCAGAAAAAACAAACTTCCCTGAAGTAATATCAACTTGACCGCCATCGAAGTTTTTGGCGTACACTCCATCTTCAACCGAAGAAACCATATCATCAAATTGATCTTTGCCATTTAGCATATATGTATTGGTCATCCTTGGCATTGGTATGTGTGCATAAGACTCTCGCCTAGCATTGCCTGTACTAGGCATACCCATCAATCTTCCGTTTAACTTGTCAAGCATGTATCGCTTTAATATCCCTTTCTCTATCAGCACGGTTTCTTGCGTCGGAGTTCCTTCGTCATCAATGGTTAAACTGCCTCGCCGATTTTCTATCTTGCCATTATCAACAATAGTGCACTTTTCGTTTGCAACTTTTTCACCAATTCTGTTACTGAAAACCGAACTTCCCTTCCTATTAAAATCACCCTCAAGACCGTGACCTATTGCCTCATGGAGCAAAACTCCTGGCCAACCCGAGCCCAAAATTACAGGCATCATTCCTGCTGGTGCTTCTTTTGCATTTAACGCTACATGGGCAAGCCTTACAGCATCCTTTGTGTAAATTTCAGCAAAGCCGTTGTCAACAAAATATCCGTAGTCGTAACGTCCACCGCCGCCACTTGAACCCTGTTCAACTCTACCTTTATGTTCAACAATCACACTAACAGTAAGCCTTACCATGGGTCGACAATCCATCTGATAAACGCCGTCGCTTGATGCAATCAATATCTCGGTATAAGCACCAGCTAGTGAAGCGCTGACTTGAGTCACTTTGGGATCCTTTCTGGCTATCGAGTTGATTTTTCGAAGCAGATTAACTTTTTGTTTGGAAGTTAAACTGTCAAGTGGGCTTTTGGAGAGATATTTAGGGGTATATTTTGCTTGCTTTATCGGACTAATTTTTTTATTTTTTTGACTGTCGCTGATCCCTTTAGCAAAATCAATAGCGCCCTGAATTGCTTTTATATTAAGGTCATCTGAATAAGCAAAACCGGTTTTGTCATCCTTGACACATCGAGTTCCGATGCCATGACTGATATTGTAAGAGCCATCCTTGACAATCCCATCATCAAGCAACCATGATTCAGAAACAGAGTGCTGAAAATATAGATCGCAATATTCACCTCCAGTTTCTGACAAAGAAGATATTAAGTCAAATACCTTATTTTTTGTGATTTTATGGTTTCGCAATAGCTGCTTTATCATAAAACTGTAACCCCTGGTAACCTGACAATATTAGGTTCCGACCATGGACCTGTGACTTCATAAGTAAATTCAATCACCTCATCAAAAAATGACCCAATAATTTCACCGCCAAAAAGCAATTTATCTGCGGCCCACACACCCAAACCTGCAAGACCTCCACCGGCGAGATAGGTGGCCAATGGAACGGTGTCGGCAACGGATGGCGTCACGATGGCCTGTATATTGTAAGTACGATCTATCAGGTCAGCATATCCACTCATCCTAACACCGCTCTCTTCACTCTCAAGATTAAAATTGCTAATATGAGCTTTACCATTTTCAACAATCAAATCGAAACCAATTCGGTCGTATACAAAGCCCTGCTTCCTTAATGCAGATCTAGGTTTTCTCAATATATCAGCGATAGTTGCCAAGTTGATATATGAAAGCAGGTTAAAGAATGTAGGATCTTCATTGGTAACAACCCCTTCCTGTATCTCTGTAGATAAGAAGCCACTGATTTTTGGAATTGAAACTTCCCAAGGCTCACACTCACAATAGAGTCTCAAATCGGTTGAAAAGGCGCCCCCACTGACAGACTTTTCAATGCCAAATTTTGTCAAGAAGTCTGATAAGTTTGACTGTGAAGCTTTTGCCATTAAAACTGTCCTACCTTCTAGCCAGTTTCCGTTGAAAATCAATTCTTTGTTGCTTATTCCTATATCTTTAAGCGTTAGATTTTTTATCTCCATAATATTGCCTTTGTTTATAAGATCTGCCTCCAAATCAGGAATAGATTTGCCATTAATCTCTACTCCCTTCGAACTTAAATGAAAGCTCGGAAAATCTTGAGGAGAGAGGCCCCACAAATCCATATCTCCATCAAGAGATTTAACTACAAGATTGTCCAACTCAACAACTGCTATATCATCTTTTTTTCTCAATAAATTAACGCCTGTACGTAGATTATTTGATTCAATTTGGGCATGCCAGTTCATATCATTTTGCTTGCTAATATAGGCTTTAATAGAGCTATCTGCAAGGTTCATAGCAACTCTGAATGGCGAATCATTATTGTCTATCCATTCATCAGGGTTGAGTGATAATTCAAACTCTTTGTTAGCTATTAGACCTCGACCTTTGGTCTTGAGTGTCTGGTTATGATAGGAAATTGTTGAATTGTATTTTTCAACATAAGCATTTAACTCAGGAATACTCAAGGTGTTGTCTTTGACATAGGCGTCAAAATCAGCCACCACACTCTCATTGCCTTTCCTTTCAAATGGAACTGAAATATTGACATTGCCTCTCAGGTCACCGCTAAGATCAAACTTACTAATGAAATTCTTTAGCTTGTCTGATATAGGTGATTTATTTAAAAAGTCAGTAATCTCCTCACTCTTTGAAGTGATATGTGCGCTTCCCTTAATTTGAGCATTAGGCTTGTCGAAATTTTCTGCATATATATTAATAAAATCTACATTGAGTACATCAATTTTGGCATTTTCTCCGACAAGTTGTACGAAATTATTGGATAGTGTAATTTTTGCATTGAGTTCTGTAATATTGTCCCATGCAGGATCAACGGAAAGCTCGGCGTTTTCCAGGTTAGCTGAAAACTTTGTAGTAGATTCCTCACTTTTTCCCCCAATAGTAAACCTTGTGGTGAGCTTGATATCACTCAACTTGCCTTCAATTAATGCCTTATCGAGCCAATTAGCGCTTTTTGTTTTAGCTAAAGTTTTTGGTATATTTTGATGAATTTTTTCAACATCTATACTATCAATATAACTTTGAAATTCAAGATAGACCTTGTCTTGTTGGGAAAATATTCTGAGTTGAGCAGATAGAGTAAAATCCTTATTTTTTATAGTAAACGGGATGACTGCTAACCTGTCAGCCTTTGCTCTGGCTACATCGATACTTGTTTTTATGTTTACAGTGTTTCCAATTTCAGGTATTACAGCATCACTATAAATAGCTTGATTGTCCATTGAAAGAGTAATTTTTTGTTCGTCTCTTACCAACTCTATTGGCGCGAGATGATGAACCTTTTCGCCATTAATGGTAGTTTTATTAACTGAAAGCATCTCTAATGCCATTAAACCTGACAAACTTGAACTCGAAAATACTGAATCAGCATTAAGGTTCGATATGTATTTTTCTATTGAAGAAGTGTTTAGAGTTAACTCATTAATATCAATTCGACCTGGTATTTCAATGTTTTTGTAGAGCGCCATTAAATCAGCGTCCCAGCGCAAAACATCAATTGAGGCGATAGGTTCCAAACCTTTAACTCCTACTTTGACCCCATGCACCGCTAAAACTAATTCATTATCGTGGAACTCCAAAGCAAGCCGGTCAATACTTACTTTTAATCCACTCATCTGAGATAGTCTGTCTTCTATTGGTTCTTTCATTATCTGCGGGAAGCTAACAAAAAAAGCCACAACAGTGAGCAATAGTAGCGAAATTAGAGCAGTCAACCAAGTACTTATCTTAAGTAAATTAAATCCTCTGCGGATATTATTAGTGCCCATATTTATCTTGGATTTGACCAAAACATATTATAACCAAATGTATAATATGTCGCAATTTATTCTGATTATGGAAGGAAGACATAATGAGTCAAAACTCTAAAGGTGGGACAAAATTAATGCTAGGTGTATGGTTAATAATTATGTTGTTTATTGGCTTTAAAGCTTATGACAGCTCTAACGACCACCCGACTAGTGAAACAGTTGGGTTGGACAGTGCAACACTTGACAGAATCAAGCCAATTGGACAGGTTAGAGTTGAAGGTGCGGTCGCATCAAACAATACCACTGAAAAATCAGAACGAACAGCCGAAGAGGTATACACTAAATGTCAGGGTTGCCATGCTACTGGAATCATGGAGGCGCCAAAATTCGGATCACTAGAAGACTGGGCTCCAAGAATCGAACGTGGTATAGACGAAGTACTTAAAGTTGCCATTGCAGGTAAAGGCGGAATGCCTCCTAAAGGTACTTGTATGGATTGCTCCGACAATGAACTTAAATCGGCTATCCAGTATATGATGGATAGCGCTAAATAACTCCCAATACCAATCAGGAGTCTGGGCTTTGAAAGACCCCTAGACTCCTATTTTTTACTACATCATTCCACGACAATGTCCGACCATTCATAGCGACATAAACCCCAGGGTCTAATAAATTCAATGAACCCAATGCACAACCTAAATTAAAGAATGCATCAGAATTATTGACTGTATAAGGAACCATAGAGCCAAACAATACGACAACCTTATTCCTTAGATTCAAGCCTAAAAGCTTTGCGGTCTCGCACATTGTATCGGTTCCGTGAGTTATTAGTATTCTTTCTTCCTCACACTCAACACAACTTTTCAAGATAAGTTTGCGATCATTATCATCCATATCTAAACTGTCTTTGAAAAGCAATATCTCTGTTTTAATTTCTACCTCTATTCTTGCTCTTGAAAGCATCTCAGGAAAGTGAGTTTGATTAAACTCTAACTCGCCATTGGTCTGGTTGTAGACCTTGTCAATCGTACCTCCGGTAATATAAAGCCTGATACTCATAATTTATTCTTTAATTAATAATATATATTCTATTCCCTTTTACCAAAAATATCTGTTCCAATCCTAACAATAGTAGATCCCTTTTCTATTGCCAATTCTAAATCCATCGACATTCCCATTGAGAGGTTATCCAGTTTAGGATACTTAGATATTAATTCAGCCATCTTAGAAAAGCTTTGGGCTGAATTCTCAGGACTTGGTATGCACATAAAACCCCTTAAGGAAATACCAGGTAGCCTTTCAATTTGGGGAACAATATCTGCAACTTCATTTAGCAATACACCTGATTTAGTAGATTCAGAGTCAATATTGACCTGCAGCAAGACATTCAATGGGTCAAGTTTATTTGGTCTTTGTTCACTTAATCTCTGAGCTATTTTGATCCGATCAAGACTATGAACCCAGTCAAAATTATCACTGATTTTTGCTGTTTTGTTTGACTGGATTGGGCCAATAAAATGCCAAACCAATGAAGTGTCATTTAAGACATCAATCTTACCTAAGGCTTCTTGCAGGTAATTTTCACCAAAATCCCTCTGGCCGGAATTGATTGCTTGCTGTATCTCGTCTACTGTACGAGTCTTGCTGACAGCTACCAGCCTAACTTGTTGGGTATGATTGACCGACGCTATTCGGTCTTTAACTTTTTCAAGATTGTCTCTTATCACCTGACTTGTTTGTTGTTATTTTTTTCATTTAAAAAACAGTTTGAGCTTCGAAAACTGGCCCATCGACACAAACACGTTTCATTAAAGCTCCTTTATCGCTTTTCACTTCAACTGCGCAGCCTGCACAACCTCCGACAGCGCAAGCCATAAATTCTTCTAACGAAACTTGACATGGTAATTTATATTCCCTTGACAATTCTGCAACCGCTTCAAGCATCGGATAAGGTCCACAAGAATATATCTCGACTTGTGACAACTCTTTATTAGTCAAGGCATCTAAATACTTCCTTGCCAAATCCGTTACATTGCCTTTAAAGGCACCATCAAATCCTTTCATACTTGCCAAACGACAAGCTATACCCCAATCCTCCAGCAGTGGCATGGTATGACTTGGACTCTTAAATGGAATTTCAATTTCACTAGGATTTGCCTCGAAAGGAAATGGCACTTCTGAACCAAGAATAACAAAAGGCTGATAATAATCATTAGCTTTGATTTTTTGTGCAATAGCTATCATTGGAGGCATACCAACTCCCCCGCCAATTAGCAATGGTTTTTTATTATCAGACAACTTAAAGCCGTTACCGATTGGCCCAATTACCGATAAAACATCACCAATATTACTCTCGGATAGCTGCCTTGTGCCCTCTCCTACAACCTTATAGAGTATGTCAAATGTATCACTTTCCTCATCAACTGACATGACCGAAAATGGTCTACGCATCTCCAAATCATTGGACACTGTAATATGAACAAATTGCCCCGGCAGTGTTGAATTTGAGATCTCTTTAGAAGCAAGAGTCAGTATGTATTGATCGCCTTGAAAATGGCAATGAGCAAGAACCTTACAATCACAAATGTTAATAGTATTGCGATCGCTACTCATTGTTGGTGATTAATGTTCCAACACCAGTATCAGTAAATATTTCCAGCAATACAGCATGAGCAACACGTCCATCAATGATATGGGCTCGATTTACACCGTCCTTAACGGCAGATAATGCGCAATCTATCTTCGGCAGCATGCCACCATGGATCACACCATCTTTAATTAGTCGGCTGACTTTTTTGGTATTGAGTCCAGTCAAAAGTTCACCTTTTTCATCTAACAAGCCAGGTGTATTGGTTAATAGGATAAGTTTTTCAGCTTTGATTGCCTCTGCAATTGAACCAGCCACAAGGTCGGCATTGATATTGTAAGAAAATCCATCATTGCCAACCCCTATCGGTGCAATAACCGGAATAAAGTCGCCTTCTAGCAATAGCTCGATTACTGAAACGTCAATCTGGTCAACCTCACCTACATGACCTAGGTCGATGATCTCAGAGGTTGGCTCTATTTTACTTTTTAGCTTCTTTGCTGTAATGAGACGACCATCTTTACCGGTCAAGCCTATTGAGTGACCGCCATGTTGATGAATTAGGTTAACGATTTCCTTGTTAACTAAACCACCAAGGACCATCTCTACGACATCCATAGTTTCACTGTCAGTAACTCGCATACCACCAATAAACTCACTGTCCTTGCCTATCTTGTCAAGTGTTTTGCCAATTTGTGGGCCGCCGCCATGGACAACGATTGGGTTCATACCTACCGACTTCATTAAAACAATGTCACGCGCGAAACTTGATTTTAGGTGTTCATCCACCATTGCATTGCCGCCATACTTGATGACGATTGTTTTGCCATGAAATTTTTGTATATATGGCAATGATTCAGTTAAAACGTTAGCAATATTGTTGGTTTGCATAATTTTATTGTCTAGAAAAACTAGCGGTAATTTTACCCTAAGGCATTATTGCTTGTGAGTCCAGTTAGTGACAGGCTTTGCCCATCTTTTTTAAGCGCCAATAGTTATAAGGCCAGGGAGTTATAAAACCAAAAAATAAAGAGATCGGCAACACCCAGAAATAAAATTTAGCGCCACCTGTCATCAAGTAATCGACAAGATTCATTGAAAATTCCATCGAAATCATTGAAATCAAGCTCATACCTGCCGCTGTTTTAATGGCAATCTGAAAACTTATTTTCTGTCTTATTAATATAAAAGTTTCTAAGAGAATACTAGTAATGATGCCATTAACCATTGCTAGTGCGAAAATAACAGTTACCGGAACAGCACTATCTTGCATTATCGCAATTGTCCCAAAATCTCCAATGGAGCAACCAATTAAACACCATTTAGTGTTATTGGCGCTTTTCCTCCATGTATGTTTGCATAGCCAAAAATCTGTATTCATAGAATTGCAATTTAGAGAAACATTTCTTGAAGGTCATTAACAAAATTAAAGCCCTTTTCAGTGGGAACTATCCTGTCATTCATTATATCTATCAAGCCCAAGTTTTTTGCATTGTTAATCTGTTTTCCAATTGTCTGAAAATTTTGCCCTGTTCTAGATTCAAACAACTTAGCACTAAAACCCTCCTTAAGCCTTAGTGCATTAAGCATAAAATCAAAAGAAAGGTTATTAATATTCACTACTGGAATGCTGCTATGATTACCATTAAATTGCACCATATAATCTTCAGGAGATTTAGATTTCATAGTACGAAAAATTACACCTTTACTGGTGTCAGATATTTTTCCGTGCGCTCCAGCACCTATCCCTATATAGTCTCCAAATTCCCAGTAATTTAAATTATGTTGTGAAAAATTCTTTCCATAAGCCGAAATCTCATATCTCTTAAAGCCGCTAGATTCGAGTAAATCTGCTCCAGCACTACCCATCTCCCAAATAATTTCATCTTTTGGCAATCTGGGCGGATACTTTGCAAATAAAGTGTTTGGCTCAAGCGTTAGTTGATATAGAGATATATGGCTTGGCTTAAAAGATATAGCGGTTTTTATATCTTCCAGACTTTGTTCTCTTGTTTGCCCGCTAATGCCATACATTAAATCTATATTGAGGTCATTAAAGCCAACACTTTTTGCTCTCTCAATTGCTTCTATAGACTCATCTCTAGTATGAATTCTGCCCAATAATTTTAGGTGTTTATTGTTAAATGACTGAATGCCAATCGATAAACGATTAATTCCAATCTTTCTGAATTGGGCAAACTTTTCTACCTCAAAAGTACCGGGATTCGCCTCAATTGTAACTTCCACATCTCTTGAAATTGAGAGCCTATCTTTCAAACCTTGAAACAATTTTCTTATTTCGTCAATAGTCATCAGACTTGGTGTCCCTCCACCAATAAAGATTGAATGGATTGAGCGGTTTTGAAGATAACGAATGTCATTATCAAGATCTCTAAGGAGTGCTTCTATATAGCCCTTTATTGCCCTGCCATGATGTGAATTAAAGTCGCAGTATGGACATTTCTTGATACACCAAGGGTAGTGAATATAAAGAGAAATCGGCGGCAACTCTAATAAATCAGTCTTCAAAAGAAAGCTGCCTCAAAAGTTCTCTTAAAGCCTGACCTCGATGAGAAATAAGGTTTTTTTCCTTGGGCGATAGTTCAGCGGAGGTACATCTATGTTCTGACAGATAAAAGACAGGGTCATAACCAAAACCATTATTTCCTCTCACTTCAAGAGCAATTTCGCCTTCCCAGCCTCTTTGAATGATTAGCGGTGTTGGATCATCAGGATAACGCACCAGAACTATCGCACACCAAAAACTAGCCTTTCTATCTTCGCCACTTAAATTATCCATCTCAGATAAGAGTTTAGTAACATTTTCTGAATCAGTAGCGCCTTCTCCTGCATATCTCGCTGAATATATGCCTGGTTCACCATTAAGGGCGTTGACAACAATTCCGGAATCATCAGCAATTGCCGCCAATCCAGATTTTTGAGATGCATTTCTTGCCTTGATAAGGGCATTCTCTACAAAACTTAGGCCGTTCTCGGGCGCCTCCTCTATGGCCATATCTGTCTGTGAGATGACACTATAATAACCATCAAGCATCTCTTGTAGCTCTTTAATTTTGCCCGGATTGCTTGTGGCAAGGATTATTTTTTTCATAGTGTATAATTCTTTTTTCAAGTATGAAAACAGATAGAAAAAATGACGCAAGATGAAATGAAACTTGAGGTAGCTAGAGCCGCCATCAAGTATGTCGTTCCAAACTCTATTATAGGCGTCGGAACTGGTTCAACCGCAAATTTTTTTATTGACGAGCTGGCAACAATAAAGGATACAATCTCAGGCGCCGTGGCAAGTTCAATAGCAACATCAGAACGTCTTCAAAGCCACGGAATTGAAATTATCGATTTGAATATTGTTAAGGAAATATCTGTCTACATTGATGGCGCGGATGAATCTGATAGAGCATTAAACTTAATCAAAGGTGGAGGTGGCGCACTTACTCGTGAAAAGATTGTTGCAGCTGTCGCTGATAAGTTTATTTGCATAGCTGATGAATCTAAACTCGTAAGTGTAATGGGGAATTTTCCGCTACCAGTAGAAGTTATACCTATGTCTGTTAGTT
>Ga0208896_1001821_pt1 | contig 10191 bp, 9 predicted proteins | sample ETNtaG_27_FD_185778 | JGI IMG/M metagenome (GOLD analysis project Ga0208896, IMG submission 185778) | Marine microbial and viral communities from oxygen minimum zone, Eastern Pacific Ocean - ETNP201406SV63 (SPAdes) (version 2) | ecosystem: Environmental > Aquatic > Marine > Oceanic ... | reverse complement strand
CCATCAAGAATCGCCTGAGTAGCCATCTGCTGAACAGCCTGGTTCGATCGACTTAACGCAGCGAGTTGACCGGGCAATTCACCAACTGCCATCGGATGAAAGCCAAGTTTGTCGATAAGAATCGGCACTTCAACGCTGCTCAGATCGAGCAGATTGTCGATCAATCCCTCGTTCGGCACGTTTCCATTAATAACTGTCGGACGATCAGATTCCATCGCCTCGATGATTCTGCAGGCATACTCCTCAGACCGTTCGGCTCGAAGAGTTCGCTCTGTGTTGGCGTCTTCCATCAAATGTGTGTAGTGATCATCGACACGCGCCGTTCGACGCTGCAGGTCCTGCCGAATTTGGTTCAGATTGAAATCGTCGATTGTGTCTTCGTTTGTTCGGAAGTACGGCGTGTATTCCGACATATGGCGGGTCGATTCAGTGACAAAGTAGCCGAACTGCTTCATAACCTCGAATCGAACAGTATCCCGAGAGAATATTTCCGGATTTTCCATCACCTCGAATAGCCTCGGGTAAGCGTCTTCACCATCCACCTCAAAGCGCAAGAACCATGCAAGGTGATTGATGCCTGCTACCCAACCCTTCACCCGATCCTTCGAAACGCCAATGTAGTCTGCAAGATCGGCCGTGGTGTGCTGAACGCTGTGGCACAGACCGATAGTAGGAACGTCGGTCGCTTCAGCAATTGCCCAGCAGGCTATCGCCATCGGGTTGGTGTAGTTCAGCAATGTGGCGTTTGGTGCGACATCTTCCATGTCTTCGCAGATATCCATCAGGACCGGAACTGTGCGAAGAGCCTTAAATACGCCACCAGGACCCACTGTGTCGCCAACCGACTGGTCTACGCCGTACTTGAGCGGAATGGCGATGTCTCGTTCATAGCTATCCCCAACCCGAATCGTGGTCAGAACGTAATCGGAATCATCGAGGGATTCTCGACGATTTTGGGTGCTCTCGATCTCGATGTTCGTACCTATATCGAAAACAAGTTTGTTTGCGAACTTGGTCATCAACGCTAGTCGTTCGGGATCAGTGTCCATTAGCGAAACAGTCGAGTCATTTAGTTCGGGAACGCAGACGATGTCCTGTAGCAAACGCCGGGCGAACACGACGCTGCCAGCACCAATTAATGAAATCTTTGCCAAGGTCTTTGTCCCCTACGTTCTAATGAACTTCAAGTAGCCGGATACCGATACGGCAAGCTAGCACACGTTCCCACACTCGACTAGAGTCAATTAACTAGCGCCAAGCTCTTTCAATATCGCGATTCCGCGCTTTATCGCCCTTGCATCGAACGTCGCCTTTGCGTCGAACATGCCGCCTGAGAGGTTCGCTGAAACGAACGTATTTGAGTGCGGCAGGTCCCGCCGGAACCTTCGAGCAAATTTGTTTGGCTGCGGTTTATCGGTTGAAACAAAATAAGCGTCGCCGATTCGCATTACTTGAATACCCGCTTCGTCATCGGAGCGGATCACCACCTCGACATTACGACGCTGGATTGTATCGGCAGCACCGTTTGCAGCCTGCGTGGCGAGCAACAAACCCAACGCGTGAACGTCTTGCGGTGCCCTACCGGAATGCGACGGTTCAGAGTTTTCACCCCACCAGTCATACGGTCGAATATCGTGTGAAGCTGCCTGAGAGATCAGCGTCAGACCTCCACCGTTTTGCTCCAGTGCCCACGACGCGTAACCGGGGTAGTCAGCGGTCCATTGAGTCGAAGAGCCCGTTACCGACGCCGGACATGCGAAATTGACCACACGAGCGATCCCGGTGCCGTCGGCGCGGTCGATTGCTAGCACGAAGAGTGCTGGATTGCCGGGTCGCCCTGGTCCTTCAACAAACGTTGATACATCGGGGAGTAGCGTTCCGATCGATCCCATCGATGCCGGTTCGAGCGAGCGGACGGCGACGCGTGCGGCTCCAGCGATCTGTTCAGGGAGATAGGCGGAATAGCTGGCATACTGTGGCTCATCTCGCCACAGTGGTGGGCTCGTTGCGTTACCCGTTGTAGTCAACCACACAGAGCTTGATTCGACTCCGGCAGCATTGCTCGCAGCGTTTTTGATCGTCGTTACCAGACTCGATGAAAGACCCCAAACATCAAGGCTTATCAGAACAACGCGCGTGCCTCTTGATTCGAGAACAATCACTCTTGCAAGAAGATCATCCAGCACTTCGGTCGATTGCCGAGCACCGAATTCAGGACCGTCAATATCGAAGCCGACCGGGGGGGTGATTACTGCTCTTCCCACTCCGGCCTGAAACGGATCAGGACCTGTTTTGCCTTCCATTTCCAGAACCATTCATATTCCCGTCTTGGTATCGATCCGCAATGTCAAGTATCGATATTAGCGGTTCATCAGCGTCTATTGAGTGTGATTTGTATAGCTGAGTGATACGCTCCGCACCGTTATCGAGCAATGGCAAAACAGTGATCGCAAGTGTGAATAGGACGATGGTCGGTAGCGATCACTTTGGAATATTCGATAGTGAATTCGAGCTAATTCTTGGCTCGAATCTAGAACTTGTTCAGATCGCCGACGGACTGGCTTTCACCGAGGGAGACTTTTGGATTCCTCGCCTAAACAAAGTAATAGTTAGCGACATACCGAACAGTCGCATCGTGAGTTGGAGCGAATCGGACGGTTTTGGTATATACCGAAAGCCATCGGGACGGTCAAACGGCAACACGATTGATCGCGAAGGTCGGGTTGTTACATGCCTCACTCAGGGGCGTTCGGTCGTCCGTGAAGAACTCGATGGGAGCATGACGACCCTTGCCAAGTACTACAAGGGTGGAAAGCTGACTTCGCCAAATGACGTGGTAGTGAAATCGGACGGCCGATACGGTTTACCGACCCCGATTACGGCTTTCTCGACCCAACCGTAGGACATGCTGATTCACTTGAGCAGGATCGAAACCGCGTGTTCCGTCTTGACGGTGAAATGCTCGAAATATCAATGGCCGGCGAGGATTTCGACAAACCAAACGGCATCGCTTTTTCGCCAGACGAATCAATGCTTTACGTCGGAGATACCGGACGTACCCACGGCGAGTTTCGAGCGCACAAACTGATGCAGTTCGATGTTGCGGGTGGCAGGCTCGAAAATCCGAGGGGGGTTCGCTGATGTCGATCCGGCGTGCCAGTAGGGTTTCGAGCCGACGTTGAAGGCAATATCTGGATATCAGCCGCCAACGGCGTCCAAGTCTTCAACCCCGATGGCGATTTGCACGGTAAAATCCACACCCCGGAAGTGGCAGCCAATCTATCGTTCGGAATGCCAGATAACCAGACAATATTCATCGGCGCAACCAGCTCAATATGGAGCACCAAACTGAATATCGCCGGGGCTGCTCAACCCCCCTAGCAATCAACACACATACCCAATGCACACCGGGCCAATCAATGACAGCAGAAAATAAAACATTCGCAAACCATCGTTCACAGACACCGTCGGAAGAACTCGTTAAAGGAATTGAAGTAGTCGATGATCGGTTCCTCGAATTGATCGACACCAACGCCGAGATCCCGAAGCACTTCACAGGCTGTGAATGGGCAGAAGGGCCCGTCTACTTCCCTGAGGGTGACTACGTTCTCTGGTCGGATATCCCCAACAATCGGATCCTAAAATTCGACGCTGGATCAGGCGATACAACAGTGTTCCGTGAGCCGTGCAACAACACCAACGGTCATTACCGCGATCAGCAGGGTCGACTCGTCTCATGCGAGCACTCTGCCAATCGAATATCTCGTACTGAGGCCGATGGGACAGTCGTCACACTCGTCAACAATCTGGAAGGCAAGCGCCTCAACTCACCAAACGATGTTGTTGTGAAGTCCGATGGCACCATCTGGTTCACCGATCCTCCTTACGGCATCCTCTCCAATCGTGAAGGTAACCAGAGGGAATCTGAGCTCGACGGAAATTTCACCTATCGTTTTGATCCAGATTCGAACGAACTCACAGTGGTAGACAGCATTGGCGATCGGCCAAACGGTCTTGCGTTCTCGCCGGATGAAAAGCTGTTCTACCTCGCCGATACTGGCGAACCTCGCGACATCACCGTTTTCGATGTAGCAAATGACGGGAAGACTCTCACCAACCGCCGCCAGTTTGCTGAGGTTCGACCCGGAGCGTCGGATGGTTTCCGAATCGACGAACAGGGCAACATATGGACCAGTGCGAAAGATGGTGTTCAGTGCTATTCGTCAGACGGCAATCTGCTGGGCAAGATCCGTATTCCCGAGCAGGCAATCGCGAACCTTGTGTTTGGCGACAGAGATGGCAAGCGCATATACATCTGCGGTGACACGTCGCTCTATTCAGTCCGAGTAAAAGTCGCCGGGGCGCACCGCTACTGGTAATCCCGGACACCAACTATTACGAATTTGCACGGATATTCTGGGTGGTTCGGTGGCATTCGAACTGGAATACACCGAGAATGTATTGCATGATCTTGTTAGTGACTATCGAAACTTTGAACAGGCTGGCATGAAATGAAGGTAGCAATCGGCGCCGATCACGGTGGCTACTACCTTAAATCCGACATGACGAAACTACTCGAATCTCTCGGGCACGACGTCGTCGACAAAGGCGCGTACGAATTCGATGCCGAAGACGATTTTCCAGACTTCGCAGCCCCCGTCGCAGCAGCTGTTCAGTCAGGCGAAACGGAACGCGGAATCGTCATCTGCGGAAGCGGGGTTGGCGCCACGATCGCTGCGAACAAATATCCCGGTGTACGTGCCGGTCTATGTCACGACACCTACTCAGCCGGACAGGGAGTACAGCACGACGACATGAACGTACTGTGTATGGGTGCTCGGGTTGTCGGTGTTGCCCTAGCTGAAGAGCTCGTTAAGTCGTTCATAGCAGCAAATCTCGAAGCGAGCGAACCGCGGTTCCAGCGACGCCTCGATAAAGTCGCCGCTATCGAAAATGACCAAATCTCTAGGAGCTAACTGCCGCTCCTATGCTCTGAACTTCGCAAGCCACAGGAACGATATGAACAACATTCAGAAAGCACTTGAGAATGGCCAGTCGATCTGGCTCGATTCGATCAGTCGAGACATGCTTTGGTCCGGCGAGCTCCAGGAGTTCGTCGATCTCGGTGTGACCGGAGTCACCTCGAATCCGGCAATCTTCGACAAGGCTCTGGCAGAGAGCGACATCTACGATGAGGCGCTGGAGGAATATGCGAAAGACGGTGCAAATCGTCAGACTGTATTTGAACGACTCGCCGTGGATGACATTCGAGACGCCGCTGATGTGCTACGACCGGTTTATGACAACGCAGGTCGACGTGACGGCTTCGTTAGCATCGAAGTTTCACCGACGCTAGCAAACGATGCAGATGGCACGATCACCGAGGCGCGTCGCCTGTGGGAAGCCATCGACCGTCCCAACGTCATGATCAAAGTTCCCGGAACACCCGCCGGAGTGCCTGCGATCAAGACACTCATATCGGAAGGCATCAACGTAAACGTAACCTTGCTGTTTTCTCTGAGTGCTTACGAAGCTGCGGCAAACGCCTACGTCGAGGGTCTTTCCGAGTTCGCACAGGCTTCCCGGGGAATACCGTCCACCGTCGCCTCAGTGGCTTCGTTCTTCGTGAGCCGTGTCGACACTTCAGTCGATAATGCTCTTCCTAAGGGACATGAACTCCGTGGAAAGATCGGCATCGCGAACGCCAAACTCGCTTACGCAAAATTTGGTGAACTGTTTGATCGCAACCTCGGTGGCGGGGGATCGTTTTTCCCGCTCCATACAACCGGAGCGCAAGTGCAAAGGCCGTTGTGGGCGTCAACTGGAGTGAAGAATCCTGCTTACAGCGACACCATGTACGTCGACGGGCTTATGGGGCCCGATACTGTCAATACTGTTCCGGAAGCAACAATGGCGGCGTACAGCGACCATGGCAATCCAGGCTCCGATCTCACTGGCGGTCTGGACGAAGCTCGTGCGCAGGTAAATGCACTCGCTGAAGAAGGTATTTCTCTCGATGCAATAACAGACGATCTTCTGAAAGCTGGTGTCGCGGCGTTCGCCGATGCATACGAGTCTCTTCTCGGTCGAATCGATGAAAAGCTCCAGTCTCTAGGCTCATAGTCCGACCGAACAGGCCCGATCCGATAATTCGAGGAAACAGACAATGGCAGATAACCAGAGCGTTTCGGTAGCCGAGACGCTGCAAGTTCTGGTGGCTGAATCGTTTGCCTCTCGGCTCTGGCGACGTGATCCAACTTTGTGGCCTGCACCTTCACCGGGCGGAGATCCTGCTGAACAAACGCTCGGGTGGCTTGATCTTCCGAGGCGGTTGTCGATGCTCAGTTTGCAGTTTGCCAGCCTCAATGCTCAGCTCATCGCTGATGGATTCACCGATGTTGTTGTACTCGGTATGGGTGGTAGCAGCATGACTCCGCTCACATTGAGCAGTGTCTTTGCCGAAATTCTCGACGCATCCGTTCCAAAAATACGCCTACACACCCTCGACACTGTGAATCCAACTACAGTTTCGGGGATCACTCGTGCGCTCGACTTGAGCACGACTTTATTTTTCGTTTCGAGTAAATCAGGTACGACGGTCGAATCTTTGAGCCTCGAAGCACACTTTCGTGCAGCAATACAAAGTGACACCGAGTCGATGACAAATCCCCGTAATTTCGTCGCTTTGACCGATTCCGGCACACCACTTTCTGAGCGAGCACGGGCTGGTGAATTCGGAACATGGATATCCACACCGGAAGATGTCGGTGGTCGCTTCTCCGCTCTCAGTGCGTTCGGCATGATGCCAGCAGCAGCGACCGGGATAAATATTCGTCAGTTTGCAGAATCCGCTGTACGGATGGCACAGAGCTGTGATTCCGATACCGAGACAAATCCGGGGTCATCCCTCGGAGCGTTTCTCGCAGCGAACGCACTGGCAGGTCGTGACAAAGTCACACTACTAACCACACCGGAGTATTCAACTTTTGGAATGTGGGTTGACCAGCTACTCGCTGAATCGACCGGTAAAAATGGAAAAGGCCTCATTCCTGTCACCAGTGAGCCGGCACTCGACATCGACAGCTACCGGAACGATCGACAATTCGTCATCTACTACCAAAGACCTGATCACGAACCGCTGAACTCGCTCGTAGACAATATTCAAGCTGCTGGACACCCGACATATATGATCCAACCACCCCGATCAAACAAACATGAAATCGCCGGGGAATTCTTCAGGTGGCAGTTCGCTACCGCCGCCGCTTCGTCATTGATGGATATCTACCCGTTCGATCAACCGGACGTGGAGACGGCGAAGGTGAAATCCCGTAAGTTGCTTTCGAATCCGACTGCCAGTATCGACGATGTATCACTGACGGCCGCAATCGAACAAATTTCTTCGAATTCGTCACCTCGTTATGTGGCGATCACGGCTTTTCTCCCAGAATCACAAGAACTAACAACGGCATTTTCGAAATTGCGAAAAACGATCTCCGAAAAAACCGGAATGGCAACCACTTTTGGCTACGGTCCGCGGTATCTCCACTCGACGGGACAACTCTACAAAGGTGGTCCACAAAACGCTATTGTTCTGGGATTCGTATCAGGGAAATACGATCATCTTGCCGTGCCAGGCGAGTCATACACCTTCGGTCAACTGACCGAGGCTCAGGCTGGTGGCGATTTCATGGTTATGGCGGAAGGCGGACAAACGGTTCTACCAGTAAAGCTTGGAAACGATTTAGGCAGAGAACTCGAAACCGCAACTCAAGAACTAATCGGATAGAACGGCCCCCGACACGGAGACCTTCGAATGACTAGCTCAACAAAAAACGTAATTCCCAACTTTTTTGTGGCACTCGATGATCGAGTCGACCTCTGCGCTGAAGTGCTCGAAACTTCAGGCGAGCCCTCTGCGGCTGATCGCGAACAGGCAGCGAATCTGAAACGGGTGGTCTTCGACGGCATCACGACCGCTGTCGAAAACGGTCTGCAAAAATCGCATATTGGTCTCTGGGCCGACAGCGATTTAGGGGAGTCGGTCTTGCTGCGCGCCAAGGCCATGTCGATGACTACTGCGTCATCACCCGGCAGCCGGGCTCATTCGCTTGATCGACTCGATGTCGATTTCACCGCCGTTCAACTAACGCTCAATCCCGATGGTCCTAAAGATGCGCGAGAAGAATTGCTCGATCGTTTGAAAATCGTGTCAGACAAGGCGCGTGATGAATCGATTCCTCTACTGATCGAACTTGATTCCGTACCGACAACAGCCCAAACAGAGATACATGGCAGCACTGAATCTGCACGTGCCATGCTTCTGATCATGGCTATCCAGCAGCTTCAGGATGTCGGCGTCAGTCCTGCTATCTGGGCCTTCGAACCGGCCAAGGACGATACGCTCACTGAAACGATCGCCGCGAAAATTCAGATCGATAGCAGCAACAGCAACGCGCTTCTGGTGGTGGGTGGCGAATTATCTGTCGGCAAGATCGGAAACAATCTCTCTGAGACCGAAAAACGAACGATCCGCACGGCCGCTCGAACACCGGGAATAACCGGTGTGCTCATTGGTCCCGAAGCGTACTTTCGTCATCTAGTGCAGCTAAACGTAGGACTTATCGATCGCAACGAAGCAGTCGATGTGATCGCCTCGTATCTGGGCGATATCGGCGGGGTTTTCGAACAATCCTTCACTGCTTCTGAGATCTTGTAGAAATCACAAATGCCTGATCAGAACGTAGCTACGAGTCGGATTACCGCGTTCATTTTTGATCTCGACGGAACTCTGGTCGAAACCGAACGCCTAAAGGCCAAATCCTACGCGACCGTGGTTGGAAAACTCACCGGTGCCAACGCTCCCGATCTTCGAGCAATCGAACTATATGAGCGGATCGTAGGCTCGACCGATGAAATGGTGTGTCGGCACATGATCGACGAATTCGACATCGCCAACTCTCTGGAACCAGTCGATGGCGAACACTGGAAACATCTGCACCAAATCCGGATGGATGAATATCGCCAAACCGATGGTGCCCCCGAACGACTGATGGAAAACGTCTACCAGCACAACATCGATCTACTACGCCATCAAAAATCGGTCGGTCGAACGGTGTCCGTTGCCACTTCGTCGTTTAGCGACGAGACGAAACGGGTTCTCGATGTCCTCGGTGTGCGTGTTTTGCTCGATGACATCGTCGGGCGCGAATCCGTAAGCAATCCAAAGCCAGATCCTGAAATCTATTTCCTCGCAATGAAACGACTTAGAGTTGCGCCGGAGGAGGTCGTGATTATCGAAGACTCCCCGATCGGAACGAAGGCAGCGATGGCGACAGGTGCTTCCTGGATATGCGTAAGCACGCCGTTCTCGCGCCAGGCGATCGAGACAACTTCGTGGCTTGATCCGCTGTGGGTCGTGCACGATCCAGCTAAACTCTCTGAAACTGTTAATCGCAGAATCGAATCGATAGATAAGATCTGATCGGCCAATCACGTAAAACGGGTCGATCCAAGAGTTGCGGAGCATTTGGATGAAACTCGGGATGGTTGGCCTTGGCCGCATGGGCGGCAACATGACAGAACGACTACTGAACGACGGCCATGATGTAGTGGTGTTCGACCCAGATTCCTCCGCAGTCAGAGCTCTTGCCGAAAAAGGTGCGTCAGCCGCCAATTCTCTTGCCGATATAGTCGGCCAGCTCGATGCCCTGCGAACGGTGTGGGTCATGGTGCCCTCAGGCGACATCACCGAACAGGCCGTAAACGATCTCGTTGAGCTTCTCGACGAGGGCGATACTCTGATCGATGGCGGTAATTCAAACTACAAAGAATCACAGCGGCGGGGTGCACACGCTGCGACCAACGGGATCGATTTCCTCGATTCTGGTACGAGTGGAGGAGTTTGGGGACTCGCCAACGGCTACTGCCTGACGGTGGGTGGAGCCCGTGAAGCGTACGACCGCAACCGCCCGATCTTCGAAACCCTCACACCTGAAGATTCCGATGGCAACCTGTACGTTGGTCCCAGCGGTTCCGGTCATTACGTAAAGATGATCCACAATGGCATCGAATACGGTCTTATGCAGGCGTACGCCGAAGGATTTGAGCTCCTTGCCGCGAAGGAGGATTTCAATCTTGATCTGGCTGCAATCGCGAAAAACTGGACGCGCGGAAGTGTGATTCGGTCGTGGT
>Ga0208896_1001804_pt1 | contig 10277 bp, 10 predicted proteins | sample ETNtaG_27_FD_185778 | JGI IMG/M metagenome (GOLD analysis project Ga0208896, IMG submission 185778) | Marine microbial and viral communities from oxygen minimum zone, Eastern Pacific Ocean - ETNP201406SV63 (SPAdes) (version 2) | ecosystem: Environmental > Aquatic > Marine > Oceanic ... | reverse complement strand
GCGCCCCCTCATTCCGAACTGAAAACGATAAACACGAATTAAATAATACAAAGAATCATTAAATAACTGAATTAGTTGCTCATTATTACAAGACTTTACTATCAAATAATGGATATCTAAATCGCCACCTTCTTGATAATACTCTTGCTTTTCTTTGAGAGGTTTCTTTTGATTTTCTAGAAGCAATAGGAGGTAATTTATATCTTTGTCGCTGATCTTTTCTGCTGTAAATTTTGCTGCCAGCCCCTCTAACCTTTCTCTTATATGATAGATATCAATTAACTTTGCAGCAGACAATGTAATAACCTTAGCACCAACATTCATTTGCCTTTCAACTAAACCACAGGATTGAAGTTTCAATATAGCATCTCTAATTGGCACTCGACTCACATCGAGTTTTTTTGCTAGATTAGGCTCGCTTATTTTGCTTCCGGGAGGCATTATTCCTGTCTCTATCATTTCACGGATAGCATGAAACACCTTGTCTGAAAGTGATTTTTTCGATAAATCTGTTAGCTTATTGATCAAGATTGTATACAATATAATTAATATACGGTCGATTATAATTATTAATAAGGCGTTATTAATACATTACTATTGAATTGTATACATTAATTTACTATATGAAATTTTAGTAACTATGCTTGAGTTTTTTGGTCACTTAATACAAAAGAATAAATATTTTTGTTTGTGGGCGGCTAAAAAATAAAATAAACTAAGGGTGGATTTGCACTCTCTATGGTGTGGCTACTTGTTGATCTTTTCGTCGTCAATAAGAATTCTATTTGCAGCGCCCTCTAGGTCTTCGTACTGGTCATTATTTAGTGTCCAAAAAAATGCAGCTAGGCCAATTAATCCAAGTGAAAGTGCGACAGGTATTAAAAAAATCAATACATCCATTATTAGCCCTTAATCAAGTTTAATCGAAAGCTGTTCCCAATCACAACCAATGAAGATCCTGACATGGCGATAGCAGCAATTAGTGGTGTCACGTAACCAAATATCGCCAATGGTATGGCTATAATATTGTACAAAACGGCTATAGTAAAGTTTTGTTTAATTAACTTGTTTGTCTTTATAGCAACTCTCCATGTCTTAAATATTGGAGCAAGCTTTTCCCCTTGAAATACAACATCGGCAGTGTTTTGAGAAATATCTATCGCTGTTGATGGTGACATTGAAACACTAGCTGATGCTAACGATGGTGCGTCATTTAGGCCGTCACCAACCATCAAAACTCTTCTTCCTTGTTTTTTCATTGATTCTATGTATTGGAATTTTTCAATGGGTGTAAGTTGTGCATGATATGCTGAAATCCCTAAGCTCTCTGCTACCTCTTTCACTATTGGTTTAGAGTCTCCTGAAAGTAGAGACACTTCTAAGCCAGCTTTTTTAATTTTTTTAATTACATCTTTTGCATCGGACCTTAATGAATCGATAAACTTAAAGCACGTCTTTTGTCCTTCTAGATTTAGCCATAACTCAAGGGTTTCAGTCTCTTTATTTGAGCTATTACCGCACCAATTAGCGCTTCCAAGTCTTGCCTCTTGTCCGTCCAGTAATGCTTGCATACCCATGCCAGGAAGCTCTTTTACCTCATTAATTTCTAATAGGTCTCCAGTATAAGCTCTGCAGATAGCTTTTGATAATGGATGATTGCTATTAACCGCAAGCGAGGCAGCCATTTGTAGTTCGTTGTTGCTATATTTAGCCTCTATAAGTTCTGGCTTACCTATAGTTATTGTTCCGGTTTTATCTAGAACAACAAGGTCAACTTTTTCTAACTTCTCTAACGCATCTCCAGATTTTAAAAGGACACCATTTTTAAACAACATTCCACGAGCGAGGACTTGGGTTACCGGAACTGCCAATCCGAGAGCACAGGGGCAAGTAATTATAAGAACGGTAATGGCATTTAATAAGGCCAACTGCCAAGAAATTCCTAAAGCCCACCAACCAACAAAGGTTAGTAACCCCATAAAGTGTACTATAGGCGTATATAGACTTGCTGCTCTATCGGCGATGCGTACAAATCTGGCCTTTGACTTTTCTGATTGCTCCATTAACTTAACTATATCTCCAAGCAGGCTGTTCTCGCTTGCCTTGGATGCGGTTATTCTGATTGGAGCAGAAATGTTAACAGTTCCAGCAAAAACCGAATCGCCTTCTTGGACAGTTTTTGGTATTGTTTCTCCAGTAATTAGGCTAACGTCAAGTTCAGAAATGCCTTTATATATTGTTCCATCAACCGGGATATTTTCTCCTGTTGAAACTAATATTTTCATTCCTTCCTTAAGGTCACGAATTGGTATGACTTTTTGTTTTCCTTTGTCTAGTATTGTTGCTGTTCCTTTAAGTTTAGATAGCAGTTTCTGTGCCGACTCTCTAGCCTTACCTTTGGCTCGAATATCAAGGTATCTACCTATCAACAGAAAGAACAGTAGCATAAGAGCTGAGTCAAAGTAAATATGTTCGCCATGGTTTATTGTTTCAAAAAAGCTCATGCCACTTGCTAGAATGATTGCAAGTGAGATTGGGACATCCATATTAGTATGTCCTTTTTTCAATACTGATACAGCTGAATAAAAGAAAGGCCTTCCCGAATATATTATTGCTGGTATAGCAATAATTATAGAAATCCAATGCATGAAACCTTGTGTAGCAGCTCCCATTAATTTTGTCTCTTCAGACCACAGACCAATAGATATCATCATTAAATTGCCCATCGCAAAACCTGCTACGGCAAGACATCTCAATAGTAGCCTCTCTTGATCTTGGTGCCCATCTTTGCTCTCTGTGTCTCCGAAAGGAATCAAGCCGTACCCAAGTTTAACAACTGACTGGGCAAGAATGTCTGCATACTTCTTGTCCCCTTTCCAAGAAAAAGTTAATCTCTCTGTGGACATATTTACTCTAGCCGATAAGACACCTTCGTGCTCATAAAGCTCTCTTTCTACTCTCTGTACACAGGATGCACAATGAATGTTGCTTATTGAAAGTGTTAGGCTGTAACTGTTATCAGAGTCTGGTACAGCAAATACAGAAAAAAGTTCAGACCCTTCTGCTTTTTTTGTTTCGCTATTATTTATTTCTGAATAAGCTTTTTCACATTTGTTAGAGCAGAAACTATTACCAGATAACAAATCGGTATTGCAATATAAGCAACTTCCTAATTCACTATTATGCGTTTTCTTTGTTGGTGTTTTTGTTGATTCCATTCTGCTACCACTATTATATCCCACTGCCCCTTCAGAGGAAAGTTAGCCCCCTTAACCTCATATCTTCCTTTCCCTTGATCTTGGAGAGTGACCTTAAAATCTAGCCCAGACATTGTCGAACGCAAAACATGAGCGACAACCTTTGCGCCCACTATAGGTTCGCCTCCTTTGTCAATTAGTTTAAAAGATAAAGTCTCATTATTAAACCCTATCTCACCACTCCAGCCGGTCAACACTTGCTTATTAAATGCAGCAATTTGCTGGTTATAGTTTAAACCTTTTTTGTAGGCGTTTTCAGTAACTAATCCGCTATGGGTCGATGTAGCAAGATAAACAAGTATCCCATCAATAATTGCTACCACAAGAAAGAAGGCAACAAAATATAGCGGTATTGCTTTATCGTTTTTAACTAATTTGCTAAACATTATTCTAGACTGCTGATAAATATACTATCGCTATTTTCTTTAATTTTAGTGTAAACATCTTCAACATTAAAGATTAATTGTTGACGGGCATTGTTCTGCTTTTGAGCTGTCAAAAACACTCTGAAATGGCCAATACTGTCGGCAAAAACAGGTAAAGAATTAAACCACTTATTGCCCATTATATTGCCAGCAACAGCAATCTTTATATCCAAATCATCTATGCCTGAAATAGTAAGCTTGTAGTTTTTGTCTTGGTGTGTCTTATTGAGAATTTTTATATCATAACCGTTTCTAATTCTACTATCTGAAAGTTCAACAAAAATTGGGTTACGGTCATGCAGAACATGCAACTCTATTGGGGAGCGGTTAATTAACCCATAAAGCATAGTGCTTATTGTGATGAATAGAACTGAAACATAGAGTATTGTTCTTTTGCGAAATATGTGAACAGCTTCTTGTTTGTTTTCTTTACGTAATTTATGGTTTAACTCAGTATCATAGCGTACCAGCCCTCGAGGTAACTTTAGTTTGTCCATTACATTGTTACATGCATCAATACACATACCACATGCTATACACTCCATCTGCAGTCCGTCCCTAATATCAATCCCCGCTGGACATACATGGACACAAATTTTACAATCTATACAATGCCCTCTACCTTCCCAGCTGGAGTCTTTTTTGCGTGCGCTTCGTGGCTCTCCTCGCAACTCATCATAACAAATAATTAATGACTCTTCGTCAAACATTGCTGACTGGAATCTGGCGTACGGGCACATATAATTACATACCTGTTCTCGTCCAAAGCCTGCCAACAAGTATGTACTTCCTGTAAGAGCCACAACCCAACCAGTGACTGACCATGGTACATCTTGATTTATTAACTGCAGCATCAAGGTCGGAGCATCGTTGAAATAAAATACCCAGGCACCGCCTGTTAAAACTGAAATTATAATCCAGACTAAGTGAGTAGCTAACAAACGCCAAAACTTATTAAAACTAAACTTTGACTTGTCCAGCTTCAATCTTTGATGTCGGTCACCTTGTAAAATTCTTTCAACCCATACAAACAAATCTGTCCAAACAGTCTGTGGGCATATGTAGCCACACCAAGCCCTACCAAATAGGCTTGTAACAAAAAAAAGCCCTATTGCTGCAATAATCAAGATGCCGGTAATGTAGTAAACCTCTTGTGGCCATATTTCGATAAAAAAGAAGTACGCTCGACTATTGGGGATGTCAAATAAAATGGCCTGGTCTGGAGCGTTTATTCCGCGATCCCATCTAATCCAGGGCGCAAGATAATAAATGCCTAAGGTAATAAGCATTATTATCCATTTTATTTTTCTATATTTGCCCCAAACCCTTTTAGGGTATATCTTTTGCTGCTTAGCAAAAAACTGAACTTTGCTCTCTGCTGGCAATCTTACTCACCGCCGCCAAGAGAATAAACATAAACAACTAATTGTTTTATAGTGTCTTCTCCTAGCCTATCAATCCATGCAGGCATAACGCCATGTTGGGGAGATTTAATTTGTGATTCAATCTGCTGTTCATCGCCTTTGCCATATAGCCAGATTCCGTCTGATAGCTTTGGCGCACCAAATATACGGTTGCCTTCTCCGTTGACTCCGTGGCAAGCAGAGCACATCTGCTTGTATTCTTTAGCACCCTCTGCTGTAGAGCTAGAACCTTTTGAAAGTCCAGCTACATATCTACTTACCTTTGTTACGGAATCCTTGCCCATAACAGCAGCTAGAGGAGGCATGACTGAGTTTCTGGTATTTTTGTGGTCCGATCTTATACCGTATTTAATAGTTTTAGATAGCTCTTTTAATGAACCACCCCATAACCAATCATCGTCATTCAGATTGGGATAGCCCTTAGCTCCTCCGCCCCCGCTACCGTGGCATTGAGCACAATTTTCTTTAAATGCTGACTTTCCTCCAACCACTGCAAATTCATAAAGTTCTGGCATGTCCATAACGTCTTTAGTTGAAGTGTTTTGGAGCTTTTCTAGATTCTCTGCTCTTCTAGAAAATATCTCGCTCTGGCTTTCTTCGAGTTGTTTATACTGAGTCCACTCCATAACACCTTTAGTGCCGCCCCTCTCTGAATCACCTGAAATTACAGGCCAAGCAGGATAGATATACCAATACCCTACAGCCCAAACAATTGTGCCAAGAAATATCCATACCCACCATCTAGGGCAGGGGTAATTAAGCTCAGTAATTCCGTCCCATTCATGGCCGGTTGTACCTATATCATCTTGTGTTTCTATATTATTGTTGCTTGGGTTCATTAGTGTCCTCCGCAAGGGGTATATATTTGTATGACTCTATTGTGCTCTTCATACTGGGTTTAAATGCCCAAAGCGCAACCCCAACAAAAGTGGAAAAAAAGAATAGTAGCCCCAAAGTTCCGGCGTTTGAATTAATAAAATTAATCATCCTGCATTCGCCTATTATTCAACAACATCAGGGTTATAGTCTTTGAGATCAGCCATAGTACCAAGAACCTGCAAATAAGAGATTATTGCGTCTAGCTCAGATACAAAGCCCGCCTTTCCGTCAAAATCACGAACAATTGTATTTTTGCCGTAACGTTTCAGTAGACCGTCCTTTGTGTTAGCTTCCCCTTCATTTGCCTGGGCCATTGCATCTGTATAGGCGTTTTCAATCATTGAGTCTGTATAAGGTACCCCAGTAACTCTAAGTGCCTCCAAATGAGACCCGATATCGTCAAGACTTGCTTTGCTTGTTGCCATATGGCTATAGCTAGGCATGATTGACTCTGGAACATACTCTTGAGGGTTAATCATGTGTTGAACATGCCAGCTATCTGAATATTTACCGCCCACCCTAGCAAGGTCAGGACCTGTTCTCTTTGAACCCCATTGGAATGGATGGTCATACATGCTTTCTGCAGCTAAGGAGTAGTGTCCGTAACGCTCAACTTCGTCTCTTAATGCTCTGATTTGTTGGCTATGGCAGCCATAGCATCCCTCCCTAATGTAGACATCCTGTCCTGCAAGCTCTAATGGTGTATAAGGCCTAATGCCTTTAACAGGCTCTATAGTTGTTTCAAGTCTAAAAAGTGGCACAATCTCGATAAGGCCACCTATTGAGATAGTAATAATTATAAAAATCAACAACAAAATTGAGTTTTTTTCAAGTTTTTTATGTTTTTCTAACACTCTATTTACTCCAATTAATGCCCAATCTAGGCGATCCTTTCGTCGGTCTTAATGGTTTTATATATGTTAAATACCATTATCAATGCGCCGCCAAGAAATAAAACGCCTCCAAGGGCGCGGATAATATAGAAAGGGTGCATAGCCATTACAGTTTCCACGAATGAGTACTCCAAAAAGCCTAAACTATCGTAACTGCGCCACATCAGACCTTGCATAATTCCAGCAACCCACATAGCAGCAATATAGAAAACAATTCCTATTGTGGCTATCCATAAATGTAAGTTGACTAATTTCAATGAATATAATTCTTCCTTTCCCCATAACTTAGGCACCAGATAATAGATAGCGCCAAAACTAATAAAAGCTACCCAGCCTAAAGCACCAGAATGAACATGCCCAATAGTCCATTCAGTGTAATGGCTCAAAGCGTTTACCTCTTTAATTGCCATTAATGGCCCTTCAAAGGTGACCATTCCATAAAATGCTAGTGAAACAATCATAAATTTCAGTACCGGGTCCTCGCGTAGTTTATGCCATGCCCCTGAAAGCGTCATCAGACCGTTAATCATTCCACCCCAACTTGGCATCCACAAAATAATTGAAAATGTCATTCCTAGAGTTTGAGCCCAATCCGGAAGGGATGTGTAATGCAGGTGGTGAGGGCCTGCCCAAATATATAGAAATATCAATGACCAAAAATGCAAAATAGATAGTCTGTATGAGTAAACTGGTCTGTTGGCTCTTTTTGGGACAAAATAGTACATAATTCCTAAAAATCCAGCGGTAAGAAAAAAGCCCACTGCATTATGGCCATACCACCATTGAATCATTGCGTTCTGTACACCACTCCATAGAGGGTAACTCTTTAGGCTTGTTAGAGATACAGGGACAGACAGTCCGTTAACTAAATGAAGCACAGCAACAGTAACTATAAAGGCTAAAAAGAACCAGTTAGCTACATAAATGTGTGGCTCTTGTCTCTTTGCTAGGGTCATTAAAAAAACTAAAAGATAGCTAACCCAAACAAGAACTAACCATAAATCAGCATACCACTCAGGTTCTGCATACTCTTTGCCCTGTGTAACGCCAAAAACATAGCCCAGTGCTGCCATAACAATAAATGCTTGATAGCCCCAAAATGTGAAATTTGCAAGTCCTCCCCCCCATAGCCGAGTTCTGCAGGTTCTTTGCACTACAAAATAACTTGTTGCAAACAACACGTTACCCCCAAAAGCAAAAATTACTGCTGAAGTATGAAGTGGTCTTAGTCTGCCGAAAGTAAGGTAAGGTTCAAAGTTTAGATCCGGAAAGGCCATCTGAAGAGCAATAAATACTCCGGCTAAAAATCCAACTATTGCCCAAAAAACCGAGGCTATAGTGAATTTTTTTATAATTTCATCGTTATACTGTGGTGCTGAAAGTGCCTCGATCATTTTTATTTTCCCTAATAAATAAGTTGCGAGCATGTTTCTGTTGTAAAGCTTTACCAAAGGAGTGAAGGTTTCAACAAATACAACAGGCCAAGCTCATTTTTACAACACATCAATTAAAAATATAACTTGTAAATCTAACCAACATGTAAGCGTCGATTATATTTGACAAAATATATTTCTAATTGATCCAAATCAATTATAAATGATTTAAATCAATTGGATTCCAAAGGGTGTCAAAAAAATGCACCCCTTGAAAAAAACGTTGATTATTTTTTAACGTTTGCTTTAACTTCTTTAGCTACTTTTTCAGCATTAGCTTTAACTTTAGCAACTACTTTTTCAGCGTTAGCTTTAACTTCAGCAGCAACCTTCTCGGTATTTGATTTAGTCTCAGCAAAGTTTACTTCAGCAATTCCAGCTAGCTCATCTTGAGCAGCCTTAAGGATATCAGAAATCTCAGTTACACTTTTTGAAAACTGATCGGTGTAGTCATTAGCAAGATCGAACTGTGCAGACAGTGAATCATTGACGTCTTTAGAGTCAGCTAAAATTTCTGACTGCTTTACACCAGCTTGAGCAGCATTCTGAACTATCTCAACCTGCTTAGCAGCAAGAGCTTCAAAAGTACGCAAGTTAAGCTCGCCTACACTTTTGAAAGAAGCAACGCTTTTATCAGTTATATCTTTAAATAGTTTTATAGTATCGTTTTCCATAATTATCTCCCTTATTATTAGTAATGGTTATCTATAAACAACATTTGTTGCAGTGCAACATTTGTTGCAGTGCACAATATAGAGTATTCACTAATAAATGTCAAGTCTTTTTTTAAATTATTTGATAAATATAAGCTTGAATAGCTTAATAATTATGCCACAAAGCCTATAGCAACAGGCTTTGTGGCATATATTAGTGGATGAACCAGCACAGAACGTTAACTTTGCAATAAAGTCAAATTGTTAACGAATCAAAAGGTGCTACAATGCAGGTGATTTGCAAAAACAAATAATACTATATGAAAAAACTAACCATACTATTAATAATTTCAATGCTTATTTCTTGGAATGCTGTTGCAGAAGAAAAGGTTTGGTATTGTGCTCCAGAGGCTCATATTGGACTGCACTATGAGGAAGGTAGTGGCTATTCTGAATCTACGTTTAGTAATGTTAAAAGAGTAATAGTTAAGCAAAATGGTAGTCATCTATCAATGCCAAATACTTTTGGCACAAGACTATACAAGAAAAAAGAATGTAAAACAGTATTCACCACATCGATAATAGCCTGCTATTCAGATGGAAATAATTTTTTACTGAATCCTGATACTGGATACGCAACAAGTAGTCAGATATTAGGCTGGACGTTTGGCGCTAATTACAAAGATTCTATGGTTGTAATTGCATGGAAGTGTGAATCTTTTTAAATCTTAATATATATTTTTATCTATCTAATAACATTTGTAAGGCATTTAACAACAGCATTAGAGAATTGTTCATTTTTAAGCATAATAGACAACTGTTCATTGCTTATCTCTTCTTCAGTGCTAGAACCTAATGATAAAGCGTCTACACCTAATTGTACCAAATCTTTCAAATCCATATGTTTAGACATTTCATTTACAGTGCAGCCACAATATTCAAATATCCCACCAACCCCAATAATTTGCACTAAATCATCATAATCTGGTCCTGGGCTATTGCACCCATTAAACATCGTTTCTAAAAATGCTCTATTATTAATTTCAGCATGCAATCCTGAAGATAATGCGCAAGCTAAAACAATAGTTAATACTATTTTTTTCATATATCTTCCTAAATCATTGTTATGAGTAATATAGTTTTTAATTTCATATTTGATACTATTGTATACCCAAAAAACCTATATACCAAGTGGTTATTCATTTGTAAATCAATCTAAGATACTAATTAAGAATAGAAAAAAGTGGTTATAGGGCAAATAAACAAACAAAAAAAAGGCGCCAATTAGGCGCCTTTTCTACTAACAATCTTTA
>Ga0208896_1001802_pt1 | contig 10290 bp, 4 predicted proteins | sample ETNtaG_27_FD_185778 | JGI IMG/M metagenome (GOLD analysis project Ga0208896, IMG submission 185778) | Marine microbial and viral communities from oxygen minimum zone, Eastern Pacific Ocean - ETNP201406SV63 (SPAdes) (version 2) | ecosystem: Environmental > Aquatic > Marine > Oceanic ... | reverse complement strand
AGAAATCCAAAACGCAATGGCAACTGATACTGAACTTACTTCAGCAATATCAGGACTTAATCACGATGCTCTATCGGGCTTTGTAGCAAACGAACACATTGATTGGACTTCAGCCTCAGCAGGAACTATTGACCCTAGTAACTATGTTAACACGGGCAACACAACATATACAGCCGGTTCTGGACTAACTCTTGTTGGAACAGTGTTCAGCAATACTTCTCCAGACCAAACAGTATCCTTAACAGGAACAGGTGCTACTACTGTTACAGGAACATATCCTAACTTTACGATTGATAGTACAAATACAACTACAAGTATTACAGAAAGTATAATTCCGGCAACAGATAATACATATGATTTAGGAAGCACTACTAAAAAGTATGCTAACATTTATGGTCATACAGTAGAAGCAACATATGCCGATATCGCAGAAAGATACGCAACTGACGTTCCTTATGAAGAAGGAACAGTTGTAGTATTTGGTGGTGAATCAGAAATAACAACGACAACAGAGTCAGGAGATGTTTCTGTTGCGGGCGTAATTTCTACAAATCCAGCACTTAAGTTAAACGTAGACGCAGGTAATTCACAAACTCATCCTTACGTAGCATTGAAAGGAAGAGTTCCATGTAAACTAATTGGTCCCGTATCAAAAGGTGATTTGATTGTCACCGCAGATAATGAGCCGGGTTATGCTCAAAGTATCGGCAAGAATGACGCAGGTCGTTCAGTATTTGCCAAATCCATAGAAACAGACTTAACAGTTGGTAAAAAAGTTATAGAAGTTTCCATTCTATAGTTAACTGTAAGTATTGCTTTTTCGATAAATACGATAAATACATTTAGAGGGAGACGCGCCCTCTACAAGAGGATTCAATGAATTCTCATGAATAATTCATAATTGGTCCAAATAATCGATTTAAAATAAAATATATAAAGACGGGAGAAAATAAATGGCAGCATATGCAATTCAATTCCGTCGTGGTACAACGACTCAACACAATTCATTCACAGGCCTTTTGGGTGAAGTAACAGTTGATACTGATAAAAGTACAGTAGTCGTTCACGATGGTTCAACAGCGGGCGGATTCGCCCTAGCATTAGAAGGTGCGGCAGTCAGCACTACTACAGGTGCATTCACATCGAATGTAACGGTCGACGGTTCGTTGACAGTAAGTGGCGGCGCGGCAATTACCGGTGCTTTAACAATGACTGGGCACGTATTGCCTAGTGCAGATGTAACATATGACTTGGGTTCCTCTACAAAACAGTGGAAAGATATTTATGTTGGCCCAGGCTCATTATATGTTAATGGCAAAAAAGTTATCGAAGATGACTCAGGCTCAATTAACATTACAACAGACAACAACGAAGACTTAATGATGTCTACAACTGGTACAGGTACTATTAAATTACGTTCAGCGAACGGAATTAACCTTACTGGTGAATTAGGCGCAACTTCAGGTGACATTCAAATCGGCGACCACGTTGATATGAACTCATCATTAATCAAAGAACTAGCAACTCCAGTTTCTGGTACAGACGCGGCGAATAAAACTTATGTTGATTCGGCAGCGGCAAGTGCTGTAACAGGTGGTTCAAACGCTGGTGCTTTTACAAATGTAACAGTTTCAGGTGATTTAACAGTTACTGGTACAACAACTACAATAAACGCAACAAATGTCAACATTGGTGACAATATTATTGCACTTAACGCCGATGCTACAGGTTCTCCAACAGAGAATGCTGGTATTGATGTTGAACGTGGTGATAGTTTAAATGTTCAATTACTATGGGACGAAACTAATGACCGATGGACAGTAGGTTCAGAAGACATGGTAGCGGCAACATTCATCGGTGCTTTAACTGGTAATGTAACTGGTACAGTTTCAAGTCTTACTAATCATGTATTAGACGAAGACAATATGGCTACAGACAGTGCTACTAAAGTTCCTACACAGCAATCAGTTAAGGCTTACGTTGACTCACAAGTAGCAACAATAGATAATACTGATGAAATGACTGAAGGTTCAACTAACCTATACTTCACAAACGCAAGAGCCCGTTCGGCAATTAGTGTTTCTGGAGATATTTCTTATAACTCAACAACTGGTGTTATTTCAACAACAGGTCTAGCAAGTTCAGACACTGATGATTTATCTGAAGGTTCAAGTAATCTATATTACACTAATGCGAGAGCAGATGCAAGAATTGCCGCCGTATTAGTTGATAGTGATTCAATGGCGGGACATAGTGCAACTAGTCTTGCTTCTGGTGAATCAATCAAAGCATACGTTGATGCGGCTGATACAGCACAGACTACAAGCATTAATACGGCTTGGGCAGCGGCTGATACAGCACAGACAACTGCATTACAAACTTATGCAGATACGGCTGAAGCAGATGCAATTTCTACAGCGGCATCAGACGCAACTACTAAAGCAAATGCGGCCCAAGCGGCAGCAATTGCAGACAGTGATGCAGAAAATCTGACACAAACAGCGGCTAATAAACTTGTTTGGGAAGCATACGCAGACCAGGCAGAAGCAGATGCAATTTCTACAGCGGCAGCAGACGCAACTTCTAAAGCAGATGCGGCAGAAGCAGATGCAATTTCTACAGCGGCAGCAGACGCAACTTCTAAAGCAAATGCGGCACAAGCGGCAGCAATTGCAGATAGTGATGCAGAAAACACGGCACAAACAGCGGCTAATAAACTTCTATGGGAAGCATACGCAGACCAGGCAGAAGCAGACGCAGAATCGGCAGCGGCAGCAGACGCAACTACTAAAGCAAACGCGGCACAAGCGGCAGCCATAGCGGCAGCAGCCACTGATGCAACGACTAAAGTTAATGTTCTTACAGCAGGTGCGTCAGCATCTTTAGATACATTACTTGAAATTGCTAACGTAATGGCAACAGATGCAGAACTTAGTTCAGCAATTGGCGCCCTTAATCACGATAGTTTATCGGGTTTCGTAGCAAACGAACACATTGATTGGACAGCAGACCAAGGTGGAACTAACATTCACGCTGGTAACTATACTAATACTACTTACTCAGTTACAGATGGACAGTTAAGTGAAATTAATTTTACATCAGCAGACCACAGTAAGTTAAATGGTATTGCCTCAGGTGCAACAAATGTCACTAATAATAATCAGTTAACTAACGGTGCTGGTTATATCACAGGTTATACTAATACAACTTATACTGCCGGTAACGGTTTAGGACTAAGTGGTACAGAGTTCTCAATGGATGGACAATATACTGGTGACTTTACAGTCTCTGGTGATATTACTGCTCAAGGTGGAGATATGACTGCTACTCGCTTTAACGGTGAAGCAACAACGGCAAAATATGCCGACCTTGCTGAAAGATATGCGGCAGATGCTTCATATGAAGAAGGTACAGTAGTTATGTTTGGTGGTGAAGCAGAAGTTACTGCGGCACAAGGCTACGGCTCAACTAAGATTGCAGGTGTTGTTTCTACAAAACCTGGTTTCGCAATGAACGCCGAAGCAGGAAACTCAGAAACTCATCCATATATTGCTCTACAAGGACGTGTTCCATGTAAAGTAACTGGTACAGTTTCTAAAGGCGACATTCTTGTTGCTTCAGAAGTTTCAGGTGTTGCTACAGTATGGACTGAATCAACAACAGACCCACGTATGACAGCATATGTTGGTATTGCTATTGAAGACAAGACATCAGAAACAACTGATTATATTGAAGTTAAAGTAGGTAAGTAATAATTAATTAATACTTTTACAAAGATATTCAAAAGGGAGCAGAAATGCTCCCTTTTTTTATGCGTAGTTAATATTTTGGTAGTATATAGATAAATAAGAGTGTAGGGATAACAATATTCCCACCAAGCAATATTAAGGAATATGTTCTTTAATATATAATAACACTCTAATAGGAGAAATTAACATGGCATCAGTAACAAAAACACATGACACATGGTCAGCAGGTCAATTCCTAACAGGAAATCTACAACATTTCACAATCGCACACGCATCTATCGTAATCAAAGATTTAGTAGAAGTGGCATCAATGAGAGCAACAGTTGTTCTAGTTGGTGACGGTGGCGGCAGAATCGCAGTTGAAAACAACGGCGCATGGACGGCAGCAACTTTAGAAGCGGCTCTAGGAGCAGGTTGGACAGTAACTGACTTCACATACTAAAATAGTATTAAGTTTTATACAGAAAAACAAAACCCCTCTTATGAGGGGTTTTTAATATCTAAACATTTCTTTTTTTGCTTTTTGTATAAATACATATGTAAGTGATAAAGAAAAACACTTACGATAGTTGAGATATCTTCCGACTATTCAAATGCCTGAGACTCTTCCGGGTAGTACTTTGAGATTCCTTTCGAAGTATAAAAAATAGAAAACTAAAATATGAAAATAAACATTTTTGTGTTTGTTATTCCGTGTATGATATATGGAATAATTATTTAAATGGCTAATTATAGGAGATAATAATGGCTGATATAAAAAACTTTGGTATTCGCGGAATCGGTGCTGACGTTCAATTTGGTAAGTCGGGTGGCCGAGTCGTATATGATTCAGGTAACTCACTTTTCAAAGTAACGACAGACGGTTCAACGTTGGGCAACTTGAGTGTTGCGGCACCAACTGCGGATAACCATGTAACAAACAAGAGTTATGTTGACTCAGTTGCTTCAGGATTGGATGTAAAAGATTCAGTTCGTGCGGCTTCTACAGGTAACGTAACCCTAACGGCTCCAGGCGCAACACTTGACGGTGTTACACTTGCGGCTAACGACAGAGTTCTATTGAAAAATCAGAGTTCTGGCGATGAAAACGGTATTTACGTATGGACAGCAAGTGACGCCACTATGGCTCGTGCTGACGATATGGACGGTGCCGCTGAGTTTGTTGGTTCTTTTTTCTTTGTTGAAGAAGGTACTATAAACTCAGACCAAGGCTTTGTATGTTCAACTAACGGTACAATCGTTGTTGATACAACTGCAATTGCCTTTACACAATTCACTGGTACTGGACAACTTACAGCAGGTAACGGTTTATCTAAATCAGGTAACACGTTTAATGTTAATGTTGACGATACTTATGTGAAAATTGATGGTTCTGACGATATAACTATCAAAGGTACAACTACTACTGGCGAAATATTGCGTTCAGATGGTTCAAACGGCGTTGCCTATGGTGCGTTAGATTTAACTAACTCTAATGCAGTTACTGGTGCTTTAGGACTAGTAAATGGTGGTCTAGGTGTTGATGCTTCAAGTGGTGGTGGTAAAACTACTGCTCGTTCAAACTTAGGTTTGGGCTCAATGGCTGTACAGAACTCAGGTTCTGTTGCTATTACTGGTGGTTCAATTGACCTTTCAGGTGGTACTTTAACTCTAGCAAACGACCAAATCTCTGGTGACAAAATCTCTGGTGGTATAATTGACTCAGCAAGCCTTTCAGGTGGTGCAGGTAAATCTATCACAGCATTTGATGTTACTATTGGTGCTGGTAAGACGTTAGACGTTGACGGCGTTGTCGATATCGACGGTGCGGCTACTTCAGCAATGGATAACGTTGCTATAGGTGGTACAACTTCAGCGGCTGGTACATTTACAACTATGACATCTGGTTCAGTTGACATTAATGGTGGTGCTATTGACGGCGTTACTATTGGTGGTGCTGTTGCGGGTGCTATTACAGGTACTAACATTGATGCTACAGGCACTCTGAAAGCAAATACACTAGACAATTACTCAGGCACAAATATTGCCGTTAATGCTCCATTGGACATTACTGGTGACGTTGGTGTAACTGGTACAGTTACGGCTACTACAGCGATTTCTTCTGATACAATCAGTGAAAGAACTGGCGCGGCTGGTGTTACTGTTGATGGTGTTTTACTTAAAGACGGTGTTGTAACTGGTGCTTTAACTGGTAATGTAACAGGTGATGTAACTGGTGACTTAACTGGTGACTCTGCAGGAACACACGTTGGTCCTGTAACAGGTGCTTTAACAGGTAACTCTGCTGGTACTCATACTGGTTCGGTTGACGTTTCAAGTGATACTTTAACACTTGCGGCTGACCAAATCAGTGGTGATAAACTTCACGGTGGTACATATTCAAACTTTGCTTCAACTGGTATTGATGATAACGCAGACCAAACAGTCCTAACTTTAGGTGCTGATGAGTCGGCTTCATTTGCTGGTGCAGTAACAGTTGCTGGTAACCTAACAGTTGAAGGTACTTTAACTTCAATTGAAACTACTAACACTGCTATTACTGATAACACGATTGTTTTAAACAGTGGTGAATCAGGTGCGGCTGTTACAGCAGGTACATCAGGTATTGAAATTGACCGTGGTTCTTCAGACAACGCTACTGTTCTTTGGAACGATACTGGCGATTTGTTTGAACTAAAAGTAGGCACAGCATATGCTGACCTTAAAGCAAGTGCTATTGAAGGTACTTTAACAGGTAATGTAACTGGTAATGTAACAGGTGATGTAACTGGTGATTTAACTGGTGACTCTGCTGGTACACATACAGGTGCAGTAACTGGTAACGTAACGGGTGATTTAACTGGTAATGTTACAGGTAATGTTACAGGTGATGTAACTGGTGCTTTAACTGGTAACTCTGCAGGTGTTCACACAGGCGCAGTAACAGGTGATGTAACTGGTGACTTAACTGGTAACGTAACAGGTAATGTAACTGGTAACTTAACTGGTAACTCTGCAGGTGTTCACACAGGCGCAGTAACTGGTGACGTAACAGGTGATTTAACTGGTGATGTAACATCAACAGGTACTTCAACATTTGCTACAGTTGATATTAATGGCGGCGCAGTAGACGGTGCTATCATTGGTGCTAACTCTAGTGCGGCTGGTACTTTCTCGGCACTGACTTCAGGAAACGCTACTATAACAGGTGGTGCAATTTCTGGTGCAACAGTTGCCTCAAGTTCAGTAAACATTGATGGCGGTGCTATCGATGGTACTACAATCGGTGCTAATACATCGGCTGCTGGTACTTTTTCAACATTATCATCAGCAAGTGCGGCCCTAACAGGTGGCTCTGCTACTGGTATGACAACAGTCACAGCAACTAATCTAAACTCGGGTAATGCTACTATAACAGGTGGTGCTATTTCTGGTGCGACAGTTGATATGACTGGCAAAACATTGACATTAGACAATGATGCAATTTCAGGTGATAAGATTCACGCTGGTACTATTTCAGGCGCTTCATTAGCCGGTTCTGCCGACACAATGACGGGTTATGATATTACTGTAGGCGCGGGTCGTACACTAGACGTATCTTCGGGTACTCTAACATTAGCGGCAAACCAGATTTCTGGTAACTCTGTTGATGGTGGTACAATCTCTACATTTGCTTCAACTGGTATTGATGACAATGCTACAGCAACTAAGTTAACACTTTCAGACACTACTGCAACATTTGGTGTTGCTGGTGACTTTGGTGCTAACGACCTAGATGCAGGTGCTTCGACACTTGCTTCTCTATCAGTAACTGGAAACGCTTCAGTAACTGGTAACCTTACAGTTTCAGGTTCTGTGACAACTACTCTATCTGAGACAGTGAACATTGAAGATAACATTATCGTTCTTAACTCAAACCATACTGGCGCGGCTTCTGTTGATGCTGGTATTTCGATTGAACGTGGTGCTTCTGACGATGCTCACATTATGTGGAACGAAACAACTGACAAATTTAACCTACTTGAAGGTTCAGCGGCTGCTGACCTTGTAATTGGTGACCTAACTGTTAGTGAAATCGCTCTTACAAACGAACTACCATTAGATATGGGTGGTACACATACTGATACTTCAGGTTATGCGGCTAACTCAATTATGTTAATGAGTGGTTCTGCAGGCGTTTCTGAACTTGCAAAAGGCGGAAACTCAACTGTACTTAAAGTTGCTTCAAATGGTTCTCTTGGTTATGCTAAAGTCGATTTGACTGCTGACATAACTGGCACTCTTCCTATTGCGAATGGTGGTACAGGAATCACATCAGCAGGTTCTGATAATAAAGTTATGACTTCAAATGGCACAGTACTAGGTATGGAATATGTAGGTCAACTACGTAATTCAACTGGTGTTATGGCTATTGACGGTTCTGGCGTTACTTCAGGTTCTGGTGAATACATTGCGTTAACAAACGCAACTGGTAAAGTAACAATGACTGCCAAAAACGCGGCGGCATCTGGTGCTGTAGATTTATATCTACAAGGTCAAGATGGCGGTGACGTATTTATTGTAGGTCAATCTGGCGAAGCCTTAATTCAAGGTGAAGACGATGCTGACTTAACAGTAGGTGGTGGTGATGCTTCAGGAGCCGCGGCTGGTGACTTAATCCTTAAAGGTGGTAATGGTACTGGAGCAAATGCTTCTGGTTCTGTTATCGTTAAAGGTGGTAACGGTGGTGCTTCTGACGGAAACGTTCAAGTTAAAGATGCAGACGACAATGAAATCGCTACTTTTGTAACGGTTGCAAATGCTGTTGACTACGCAACTATTACTAATGGTATTGGTGGTGTAGAACTAGCAGTTGCTGGTGATACTGCGGCTGTTAATTTGAATCTTGCTCCTAAGGGTACTGGTCTTATACTAGCACCTTCAGGTTATGACATGTCTTCAGGTGTTGACCATGCGTTAGCAACTAAGAAATTTGTTGATGATAAGGCAGCAAATGCAGGCGCGGCTGGTACAAGACGTGTGGCATTCTCTGCTAACGGTTCATCTTCATTTACAATTGGCACAATGGCTAACATTGCAGGCAAGGCTTATTACGTAAGTCGTGTTACTGCTAAAGTTACTACTGCGTTTGTTGGATGTGATGAGTTACTAGTTTCTGACGGTACAAATTCTCTAATGACTACAACTGATGCTGACCTTTCTGAGGGCGGTTTATATATTGTTGATTTAGGTTTTGAAAACGCAACAACAGGTGGTGCAACTATTACTGGTACACTTCAAAATGGTGGCGCTTCTGCTTCACCTACAGTTGGTGCAGTAATTGTCACAGTAGAATACAAGCAAATCTAATTTGTAAGTAATCTATAAGACTACTAAAAGGGGAACTTCGTGTTCCCCTTTTTATTACTAATTTCGTTTAGCCATTTCTTTTTATTGTAATATTCACAGTTTATGATAAATACTTACTAGATAAGATTTCTTAAACGACAGACTTAATCTATTAGGACTGACACAAAAATGAACGTTGAGGAACGAGGATGGCAGTAACAATTAACGCAAAAGGGACTAGTGTCCCTTACTTTAAAATTGGTAAGCAAGGAACGACCTTCTATCAAGGAGATGCAGACCCGAGTAATACCTATACAATAAACACAAATGACATTTGGTTTGATACATCAAATGGCACAGTAAAATTTCGTGTCTCAAATGCGTGGTCGGGAATTACAACAGCCTCAGATTTAACTGTAACTGGCGACTTGACAGTTCAAGGTACTACAACAACAGTAAACTCAACAGAAATTCAAGTTCAAAATACTCTAAAGTTTGAAGGTTCTACTTCAAATGATTACGAAACAACTTTAACAGTTGCCGACCCAACAGCAGACAGAACAGTCACAATACAAAATGCAACAGATACTTTAGTTGGTAGAGCAACAACAGATACATTAACAAATAAATCAGTTGATTTAGATTCTAATACACTCTCAGGTACACTTACAGAATTTAATACTGCTATGCAAGGTGATAGTTTTGTTTCTTTAACAGGTACTGAAACACTTACTAATAAAACTTTAACTAGTCCAACACTTAACGGGTCTGAGATGACTACGACTGGTGCTATCGTTATGCCAGTTGGTACAACAGCACAAAGACCAGGAACAGGTGTTGTTGGCATGATGCGTTTCAACTCTGATATAGATGCATTTGAGGGTTATAATGGTGCTTCTTGGGTTAAACTTGGCGGTATGACACCTGCAAATGATTCAAGAGATAACGGTTTAATTACTGATACTGAAGTATTTAATGCGGACTATGGTGCAATTACTGATACTGATACAGCATCATACACATTAGACAGAGGTCTAGTTTCTGATAACGATACAGTTTAAACTACTGTAAATTTTAGATAAATACTATATATAGTTCGGAGATATCATTATGGCAAGAATACACGGTGCCGCTACAGCAGGCGAAAACTTAGCAGGAAACATTAACTTTTATACAATGTATTTAAAGACATTGGATATTTCTTATACTGGTGATATATTAGACCAAACACAAC
>Ga0208896_1001794_pt1 | contig 10312 bp, 13 predicted proteins | sample ETNtaG_27_FD_185778 | JGI IMG/M metagenome (GOLD analysis project Ga0208896, IMG submission 185778) | Marine microbial and viral communities from oxygen minimum zone, Eastern Pacific Ocean - ETNP201406SV63 (SPAdes) (version 2) | ecosystem: Environmental > Aquatic > Marine > Oceanic ... | reverse complement strand
ATAATAAGTTCACGCTGTCCCCTACCAATTGGAATCATACTATCAATTGCTTTTATTCCTGTTTGCAGGGGTTGGGTAACTGGTTGACGAGCCATAACACCTAAAGCTTTCCGTTCTACTGGAAGTGATTCTTTAGCATTAATAGATCCTTTCCCATCTACTGGCTGCCCTAGTGGATTCACCACTCTTCCCAGCATTTCATTTCCCACTGGCACTTCAACAACCTTACCTGTTCGTTTTGCTAAATCGCCTTCTTTTACCAGACGGCTATCACCAAACAACACCAATCCTACGTTGTCTTCTTCAAGGTTTAAAGCCATTCCAAATACACCATTTGGAAGTTCTACAAGTTCAGAACTCATGACATTTTCCAGCCCACTAACACGAGCAACACCATCGCCTACCATGAGGACTTCACCTACTTCTGATACATCCAGATCAACCTTAAATTCCTTAAGTTGTTGCTTAAGTAAGGATGTTATATCTTCAGTTTTGATTTCCATAAATTCTCCAATTAGTAATTACTATTGATAGAGGGAATATTCCAATTTCTGTAACCTAGTAGCAATTGATCCATCAATTATGGTGTTTCCAACTCTAAATTTAACACCAGCTATAATTTTAGTATCAACAACCGATTCCATTTCTATCTTCTTTTCAAGTTTTTTCTCTATTCCAGTTACAAGCTCAGCAAATTCATTTTCATTTAGGTGGGATGATGTAGTAACGGTTACCTTCGTTGCTCCACTTTTATTATCAATTAAAATTAGAACTCTTTTGATAATTTCTTCAAGTAATTGAATTTGCCCCTCATTCAGTAATTGCACTAGAAGTTCAAATTCAAATTCTGAAAGAACATCTTCCAATACCACTTTTAGAATTTTGAATTTATTTTCCAACGGAATTCGCCTACTTTGTAAAAATAAGCGTAAATCCTGAGAAGTTTTATATGCAGTTAACAATGTATTGAGATGTTGAGATACATCAGGCAATTGTCCAGAACCTTCTGCCACTGCAAATACTGCTCCTGCATATTTGTTCACTTCTCGATTATTTTTCATCAGGATTTCCCGATTCCCGCTAGTGTTTCTTTGATAAGCCTGCGGTTGTCTTCAGAGTCTACGTTTTTTTCAACAACTTTGGTAGCCGCTTGAAGTGAAAACTCCACTACAGAAGACCTGATCTCCTGAACAGCTTTTTCCTTTTCAGTTTGAATTTGGTGTTGTGCTTTTTCAAGTATATCACCCGCTTCTTTTTCCGCAGTTACTTTTATTTCTCCTCTTACTTTCTCACCTGCCGCTTTACTTTCAGCAACTATCTTCTGGGCTTCTGCCTGTGCCTTTCGGATCATTTCTTCATAATCTTCTGCAACTTTATCTGCTTCTTTTTTAGCTCTTTCAGCTGAATTTAAAGCTTCTTTTATTTCAGTTTCACGGTTTTCTAATCCACTAATTATCGGAGCCCAAGCTACTTTTTTCAATACTATTAATAATAGTAGAAACGTAATTACTGACCAAAATAGCGTTCCACCGCACTTGAACCATACCAGGTTTAGTCGCATCGGGATTTCCACCAGCTAATCCGAAACAGACTAATAATAGTATGAATAACAGATTTTTTGTACTGTTTTGCATACCTATCTCCTTAATATTACTCTATTTAACCTACATTGCCTGATAACAAGAAACAAGTTACTGCACAAAACAGGGCTACACCTTCAATCAAAGCTGACATAATAAGTGCTGTAGTTCTAATATCACCAGCAGCCTCAGGCTGACGACCTGTAGCCTCTGCTGCCGCAGCAGTAATTTTACCAATTCCAAGACCTGCACCTATTGTTACTAAACCAGCACCTAAACCAGCACCTATTGCTATTAATCCAGCATCCATTATTTTACTCCTTTTTTTATTTATTAATGATGTTCATGTTCAATTACTGCCATGCCAATGAATATAGATGACAATAATGAAAAAATGTAGCCTTGTAAAAATGCTACAAAAATTTCAAGCATATTGATTGCTAAAGCCATTGGTACAGAACCAATTGCAACCCATACAGATTGCATGTTAATAATTATACCTAAGAAAGCCAAAATTATAATATGACCTGCATTCATGTTAGCAAGCAATCTCACAGATAATGCAAACGGTTTAGTTATTAAACCTATTAACTCAACAGGAATCATTATAGGTAACAACCAGAATGGAACTCCTGGAGTAGCAAAAATATGCTTCCAAAAATCTCTATTCCCAAAAATTATATATGTGAAAAATGTAACTAGCGCTAGTGATACAGTTACACTAAAAGAGGCAGTTGCTGTTGCACTTCCGGGAATCAATCCAAGAAGATTTAACATAACAATAAAGAAAAAGAAAGTAAGAATTAGAGGTAAAAATCTTCTACCCTGTTTTTCGCCCATATTCGGATACACAACCTCATCCCTAATAAACACAACAAAAACTTCAAGCAAATTACCTATACCTGATTGGACTTTCCGATCTTTCTTATATCCAATAATAAATAATAAAATAATTATTGCTGATGCTAGCAACATCATAATTGATTGTTTACTAAAAATCAATTGATTATTAGATGGGAAAAGGGTAAAAGGATCAGTACTAGGATCCCACATCCAATTTAAATAATTACTAATAATAGGAATATTGTTAATTTTATTCCATGATTGGTCAAGTTTAACTTTTGTAGTATAATAATAATGATCATGATTCCCATCATTCCAATCTAAAGGATTAAATAATTCAAATACCTTATCATCTTGAATATGATGCATAATATATTCACCATCTACTTTAAGTTCGCTGTGAGTATATTCAGAGTTATAATGAGAACTATTATCCGCTAGAACAATTGCGAATAATAAATAAAATAAAAATATCAATCTTATTTTCATTGGGAATTTAATTGTACCTTGCTATTGGGGAGTTCTTTTAACCAACTTGCAATTTCTATCCATTGATGAATAACATAGAAAAATAAAAGAGATAACATAAATGGGGCCGTTAATACAAAATTGTTCGATATCATATAGATAGATAGACTAAATACAAATACCATCCTTAACAGCATACCGCCATAAACAGTTTTATAAAAATCAGAGTCAGACTTGTTTATAGAAACTAAAACAAGATAATACCCAACAATGGCATTAATAAGACTAAGTGAAAAAGTAAATAATAGTTCAAACCAATATTCTGTTGCCCAAGATAAAAATGGGAAAATGCCAACTAAAACAATGACTATAGTAGAAAAAAATATTTTTTTAAAAAAACTGTACACCTACTTAACTGAATTAATCAAATTATATATTGAAGCAAAAATACCAAAAAAAAGACCCCCTAATTGACCTAAAGGAGGTGAAATTGAAAAATAATTCTCTATTTTTATTCCAATCCATAGACAGAACAGCATTGTTACAGCCATCTGAATACCTAAACCTGAATATGCTAACCAATGTTTTGATTTCTTTGACATTTCATATAAAAAATAGGTGCCTATATTATTAATAAATAATTTTAGATATCTTAGTCTATTTAACTCTCAGGATCAGCAGTTTCAGGGGTTTGAGATTTATTCATCATACTGCACACACCATCAAATTTCGCACCTTCTTCAATTATCAATATTGCTGCTTTAAGATTTCCAGTTAAAAAAGACGTATCACCCAAAGTTACTTTTTTTTCTACGTCTAAATCACCATCAACTTTGCCACCAATGGCTGCTTCTTTAGCTGATATATTTCCATTCACTACAGACCCATTAGCGGTTCTTACCGCACCACTTGACTGGATACTTCCAAAAACTTTTCCATAAATTAGTAAACTTCCGGAAACTTTTACGTCGCCGTTTATTTCCAGTTCTGGCCCTAGAATGGAACTCGTTTTACTTTCTGGTTTTTCTGATTGAAACATCTTTTTCTTTATATTCCGGGATAATCTCCCGGGGATCTATAACCTGAGTATTCTTCCAAATTTCAAAATGTAAATGCGGTCCTTGACTTTTGCCGGTTTCTCCAACTCGCGATAAAATTTGATTTTTTATTACATCATCACCTGATTGAACAATAATAGTATCATTATGGCCATAAAGGGTTACAAATCCGCCAGGATGATTAACTATAATTGTATTTCCTAAATCTTCACTTTTTCCGCAAAAAACAACTTTTCCATCTGCAGGCGTACGAACCTCATCATGGTTTTTTGCTGCAATATCAATTCCCATATGGTTATTTTTATGCTGCAATCCTCGAGTCACATACCCTTTAACGGGTGCTGAATTGGGAAATCCCAAATTATGAGAGGAGTAAAATTCCATTAAAAAATGTTCGTAGGCATTTGAAGAGTCAACATCCATGCTGAATTTTAAATCACCGATGATATTTTCTAACAGAATGCTACCTTCCTCCATTTTTTTCAATTCACGAGTTAGCGGTTCCCAGCTTGCCAGTCGTAGTCCTCCTAAAACAGCAAGCACTACAAGCAAAATTCCAAAAAGCGAAGAAGCAATAATTCCATTTTTTGATATCCGAAAAGAACGACTATACTGGTTACGATCAGATGCAATAAATATGGTGTAATACTTCTTATTCAATACGATGGCAGATCGGAAAATTAGGGGGTTTTAAAATTGGGGGGCAAATACTTTTTATTAAATTTTTTCTGAATTTGAAATAATTTCAAAAATTCGGTTAAAATCATTATCAGAATAAAACTCAATTTGAATTTTACCCTTACCATTTTTATTTTTATTAATGACCACTTTAGTTCCAAGGAGTGAAATAAGCTCGTTTTCAATTTGAGCAAGTTCCGAGTGTTTAGGAGCAACTTTAGTCACCTTTAAATTATTATTAAAAGATTCAGAATATTTCTTTACTAAAGCTTCAGTTTGGCGAACACTTAATTCTTCTCGGATAACTTTTTGATGCAATGTCATCATTTGCAGGGATTTTCGTAATGCCAAAATTGCCAGCGCATGGCCAGTGGAGATTTTCCCAGAATTTAAACTGGATTTTATTTCGGGGGGTAATTTTAAAAGACGAAGTGCATTGGCAATAGCTGGTCTGCTTTTCCCCACACGTTTGGCAATTTCGTCCTGAGAGAGATCATATTTCCCACTTAAGATGGCATATCCTTCTGCTTTCTCAATGGGCTTTAGATCTACACGCTGAATATTTTCCACAAGGGCATATTCCATCATTTCCACATCGGCATTCACGCTGAGAATATATACAGGAACGGTTTCCAATCCGGCATCTTTTGCTGCCCGCAGTCTCCGCTCACCTGCAATAAGCTCAAAATTCCCTTCTTCCAGTTCACGAACAGTTAATGGCTGTATAATACCATTTTCTTTAATAGAAGCAGTAAGTTCCTTCAATTTTTCTAGATCAAATTCCTGCCTCGGCTGGTTTCTGTTGGGAATGATTTGAGTTATTGGAACAGCACCATCTATATGACTACTTTCCGTTGCATAGGATGGAATGAGAGCATCAAGCCCTTTCCCTAATCTTTTATCAGCCATTGTTTTTTAGAAATTCAGTTACAAGATTCATATAATTATGCGCACCTGTTGAGGTGGCATCATAAAGGAGAATTGGTTTGCCATGACTGGGAGCCTCTCCCAATCGTACATTTCTTTTAATATAGGTTTCATACACTTTATCACCAAAATATTCGTGGAGTTCCTGAACCACTTGCCGGGATAAGTTAAGCCTATGATCATACATGGTAATTAAAATCCCCTCAATTTCCAATTCCTTATTCAAATGTTTCTGTACCATACGGATTGTATTCAACAATTGGGAGAGCCCTTCCAACGCATAATATTCGCATTGAATAGGAATAATAATTGTATTGGCTGAGGTTAATACATTTATGGTGAGTAGCCCTAAAGATGGAGGACTGTCAATAATGATATATTTGTATTTTCCTTCCACATCTTCCAGTGCCTCCTTCAACATTCTTTCCCGTGAAAAGAGACTCACCAATTCAATCTCTGCACCTACTAATTGTGCACTAGATGGCACTACATCCAAAAATTCTAAATCTGTTTTCCGAACTACATCTGACAACTTTGCCTTGCCAATTACTACATCATAAATGGATTGCTTATAGGATCCAATTTCAATGCCTACACCAGAGGTTGCATTGGCTTGGGGATCCATATCTATAAGCAGAGTTGGGGTTTCTGTCACCGCTAGGTAAGCGGCAATATTTACAGCCGAAGTGGTTTTTCCCACACCGCCCTTCTGATTAGATACCGCAATAACTTTTGTGTCAAATAATTTCATTTTGGTTTGTGAAAGGGGTGGAAAATATACCAGTTTGTCTAATAGTCCTGCAATGGGAAGTAGCAATGAAATGCTATTATTTTCTTATTTCCTCAATGATGAAAGTGGTAATTTATTACCCACTTAATAAGAGATAAGCAAAATGGATGCCATACAAATTACTCAATCTGTTGCTATTTTATGCGATGGCAACAATATCGAACGAAGCATACATGAAGAATCAAAGTCTAACCATACCATGGTCAATTTTGATGAATTAATACCACGATTATTAAATGGCAGAGGATTAAATCGCCTTATTTATTTCAGGGAAGGAAAGGCAATTTCAACCAAATTTGCCGAAAGACTCCATGAGAATTATTACGGTGCCGTTATTCCCTGTCATAAATCCGCTGATATTCCACTCTCTATAAAAGCTACTCAGCTATCTTCTAAGGTAGATACCATAATCATTATGTCCGGTGATTCTGATTTTGTTGAACTGGTTCGCCATTTGAAGGCAGAAGGCGTACGGGTAGAAATTGCCGCAGTGAAAAGTACCACTGCAAAAATATTATTAGAAGAAGCGTCCTACTTTCATGAAATCACGGAAGAGGACTGGTTTGAGTATAAGGCTCCACAAAAGGGTCATAAAGGAAAAGGGAAAAGAAAATAATTAACCGCGACGTAGAACCTTAGTAAATCATTAATTAAGTACCTGCAGATTGTAATACCCCACTTAACTCACCCTTCCCTTCCAACTCCATAACAATATCACAACCGCCAATAAGTTCACCCTTTATGAAAAGCTGTGGGATAGTTGGCCAATTGGAATACGCTGATAGATTTACCCTGATCTCAGGATCTTCTAGAATATTTACATCCTGATAGACAACCGAATGACTGTTTAATACATTTACCACCCGTGCAGAAAACCCACACATGGGGCGTTCCTTTGTACCCTTCATAAATAAAATAATAGGCGTATTTTCTATATCATGTACAATTTGTTCTTTCTGTGTCATAACTTTCCTCTTAATTAATTTCTATTTAGAATAACAGCTAATATTATATCGAAATCAGGTTTTAATCCTATAGCCTTTCGAAAACATAAACGAAGCCAATGTTGAAAAAAATATTGCAAATATAATACTAATACCAAGAGACAATTCATGAGATGTTTCAGCAATCCCCAGAGTCGCATACCTCAAACCATTTATCATCCAATACAAAGGGTTAACCATAGAAAAATTGCGCCAAAATTCTGGAAGCATTTCAATTGAATAAAAAACGCCTCCTAGAAAAATAAGCGGCATAAAGAAAAAATTAGTGATTACCATTATGCTATCCCAAGATTTAGCGTAAATTCCTACAATGACCCCAGCTCCAGCAAAGGCCCAAGCTACTGCAAATAAATAGACAAAGGTTAACAACCAATTGTCAATCTGAAGACCTGTTAAAAAATACCCCAGTAATAAAACTAACGCACCATTAACCACACCCCTCACTGTACCTCCAATGATATAGCTCAAACTAATTTCTAATCCACTAAGGGGAGTAATAAGGATGTCTTCTATAAAACGTAAAAATTTTGCCTGCATAATGCTGGATGATGAGTTTTGGTAAGCTGGGTTAATGACCGACATCATCACCAAACCGGGAATGATGAAGTGAATATATTCTACTCCTTTTATCTCCCCAATTCGAGATCCCATTGCAGCACCAAAAACGATAATGTAAAGTCCTGAAGAAATAACACTGGGCAATAAGGTCTGTTTGTATAAAAACATAAATCGTTTCACTTCCCGCTTCACTATGACCCAGAAACCTCTGCTAAACATTTAATAAAGCCTCTTGAGTTTCAAATTTTTCATCTTTTTCATGGAGAGATTTTCCCGTTAATTTTAAAAATACATCTTCCAATGAGCTTTTATATATTTGCACATTTTCAATTCCTCCGCCCTGTTCTAAAATCTGATTAATGACTTTCGCCATTTCTTTTTCAGGATGGTTCATATTTACATGAATTTTGCCATCGATGTTATTATAAGTCCAGGGATCTAACGTCAAATCAGCTACCTCAGAAGTAAGCGTAATTTCTAAACCAGACATGCCATGAGCCTGGGTTAATTTATCTGGCGAATCAGTAGCAATAATTTTTCCATCATTAATAATGGATACGGTTTCGCAAAGTTGTTCTGCCTCCTCAATATAATGGGTGGTAAGTAGAATGGTTTTACCTTCTTCATTGATTTTCCGCAGATAATTCCAGAGCATGTGCCGAAGTTCAATATCCACCCCTGCCGTGGGCTCATCTAAAATAACTATCTTGGGGTCATGCACCAATGCCTTTGCAATTTGCACTCTACGCTTCATTCCCCCAGATAATTCTCGAGCTCGGGAGTTTCGTTTTTCAGATAATCCAAATTGCTCCAACATGATGGTGGTTCGTTCTTTGGCTTCTTTATTTGATAATCCATAATATCCTGCCTGAAGTTCTAACAGTTCTCCAATACTGAAAAAAACATCAAAATTTAATTCCTGGGGGGAAAGTCCAATCAATTTGCGTGCTTGGCGGAATTCTGTAACTGAATCAAATCCCAACACTGAGGCTGAGCCACCGGTGATATTTACAAGCCCAGTAATAATGCCAATGGTGGTGGTCTTCCCGGCACCATTTGGACCTAAAAGTCCATAAAATGAACCCTGAGGGATCGAGAGGTTTATGCCCTTTAACGCTTCCAAGCCACCTTCATATACCTTGCGTAAATTTTTTACTTCTAATGCTGGTTTCATATTTATTTTAAAATAAGAGTCGCAACATTTTCTACATGAGGAGTATGGGGGAACATATCTACAGGGCGGAGTTTTTTAAGCTCATACTTTTCGTTACACAATAATGCAATATCCCGAGCCTGACTGGCAGGATTACAAGATACGTATACAATACGCTTAGGTGATTTTTCTATAATATCCTCAATCGTTTTTACATGAAGCCCTGCACGAGGAGGATCCACCACTATGACATCTGGGAGTTCTAATCCCCTCGCTTCAGGATTTTCACGAAATAGATTTTCAAGATTTCCGCCAAAGAACCAGGCATTTTTTACCTTATTATGAATTGCATTCTGCATAGCATCTTGTACCGCTGACATAACCAGTTCAAACCCATAGACCATTTTTGCATGTTTTGAAAGGAATAGAGAAATAGAACCCGTCCCACAAAAAAGGTCATACACAATCTCATTTCCTGTAAGCTGGGATTCCTCTAAAACAATGTCATATAATTTTTCAGCCTGCCTGGTATTGGTCTGGAAAAATGAATCTGCAGAAATCATAAATTCATAATCCCCCAGCTTTTCCAACATGTATTCATTACCATGTAAAACAATTTGATGTTCTCCCATGGATACACCAGCTTTCCGGGTAGTGATATTATTAACGATGCTGGTTATGTTGGGGAATTTAGTTGTCAAACTATCAAGCATAGTATCCAGAGTTTGAGGCTCATCTCTACTAGTAACAATATTTACCATTATCTCATTGGTATTTGCAGCAACACGAATCATTACATTCCGCAGAAAGCCAGTATGTTCACGAATATTATAAGGTTCTATTCCACTGGATAATTCTTTAATACTATTGAGAATTTCATTGGCAACCTCAGTCTGAATATGGCATTCATTAATATTGAGTATTTTATCCCAGCGGCCAGGTGCATGCAACCCTAATGCAAATTTAGATGGAGACCGTTCCTTTTCACTTTCAGGCACATATTCCTGATTTGAAAAAGTAAATTCCATTTTATTGCGGTAATGAAATATTTCCTCGCATTTCACTATAGAATCACAATCTACATCCTTAAATCCGCCAATGCGTCGGAAAACATCTTTTACCTGTAATTCCTTGGCTGAAACTTGCTGCTCATAATCTAAATTCTGAAATGTACATCCCCCACAATCAGCAAAATGTTCGCATTTCACCGCCACAAAATGAGGGGATTCACTTATCACCTCTAAAGACCGTGC
>Ga0208896_1001789_pt1 | contig 10333 bp, 11 predicted proteins | sample ETNtaG_27_FD_185778 | JGI IMG/M metagenome (GOLD analysis project Ga0208896, IMG submission 185778) | Marine microbial and viral communities from oxygen minimum zone, Eastern Pacific Ocean - ETNP201406SV63 (SPAdes) (version 2) | ecosystem: Environmental > Aquatic > Marine > Oceanic ... | reverse complement strand
CTTTTGATTTAAGGAAGACGATGACGGCAAAAAGAGAGCTATGGATTTTGTTAGCAATGTTTATATTGCCAATCGCCCTGGGCACTTTGTTTTATTACCTAGGCCCAAAACACTTTAGTGAAAACACAGTTAACTATGGCGAACTTGTGCAGCCGATAATAGCCACAGAAAAGGAAGACTTTATAGTTGATGGAAATGATTCGTTTGAGGGTGTTTGGACTCTGACTTATGTCACTAACAGCTGTGGAGGCCTCTGTAATATTGCGGTCAAAGACATGCAGACTATTCGCACCTTGATGAATGATGAGATGCGAAGAGTCCAAACAGCAGTTATTATTAGTGATGGCTCAATGCCGTTTGATGTGAATGGCAAAATTGTAAGCGCTGTTATTGCCAATGAAAAAATTTCTCAGCGATTAAGTGTGTATAGCGAAAGAGCTATATTTTTGATTGATCCGATTGGAAATATAATGATGTATTATCAACCAGAAGGGGTCGATATTAAGCGAGTTGTAAAAGACCTAAAGCGGCTGTTAAAATATTCTAGGATAGGCTAATGATAGCTATACCTTCTATTGCCGATCTGCTGGGCCTTTGTAAGCTAAAAGTTGTCTACCTTATTTTATTAACGGCCATTGTTGGTATGTTATTGGCCGTGCCATATTTACCCAGTCTGCCGTTAATCTTTGTTGCCTCTTTAGGTATAGGATTGTCAGCCATGTCGGCAGCCGTGTTTAACCATATCGTTGATGAAAAAATTGACATTAAAATGTCTAGAACCAATCGTCGGCCACTGCCTCAAGGCAAGGTAAGCAGGTCTCAAGCTTTGGTGTGGGGGTTGTTTTTGGGTTTCTTAGGGATAGGCCTTTTGTTGGTATTTGTCAATCTATTAACAGCATTGCTGACATTTTTGTCGCTTATTAGTTACGCTGTTTTTTATACTATGTATTTAAAGCGTGCCACTCCACAGAATATAGTTATAGGTGGTGTCGCTGGCGCTGCCCCGCCTGTGCTTGGTTGGACCTCGGTTGCAGGGACACAGGGTATCGAATACTCGCTACTATTGTTTTTAATTGTTTTTGTTTGGACCCCGCCCCATTTCTGGGCGCTGGCGATTCATAGACATGAAGAGTATAAAAAAGCAGAAGTTCCAATGTTGCCAGTAACTCATGGGATTGAGTTTACTAAGATACAGATTTTGTTATACACAGTGCTGTTATTTGTGGTTACTTTGTTGCCATATTTGACCGGCATGAGCGGCATAATTTACTTAGTCGCAGCGGTAACTCTAGGGCTGGTTTTTTTGGTTTATTCGATTAAGATTTGTCTTGAGCCGGACAACCCAAAGATTGCGCTCAAAACCTTTTTGTATTCTGTTAACTACCTTATGGTTTTATTCATTTCGTTATTGGTCGATCATTATTTGTTAATGCCTTTTGGGTTTGGTTTTTACTCATGAAAGGGGTTTTTGAAGTTTTTAGAGCTGTTGCATCTGCAATGATTGGGGTGGGCAAGAAGAAAGATCTTGTTAGGGACTTTGAATCAGCAGAAAAAAATGGACCTTGGTCTTATATCTTTGTTGGCCTATTGATGACGGTTGTTTTTATCGGCGTCATTGTCACCGTAGTCAAGTTTGTGCTAGCATAGCATCGTAGTCTTTCAGGGCTGACGAATAACTACCAATTTAGGTTCAGGTCGTTTTAACTTAACCTTTTATTTTTAGAGCGCTTAGAGCACATCTATTATTTTGTCTAGAGCTTCCGCCATAGCTTTTGGCTCATGCGGACTGGTTAGTATTGCTGTTAGTTTCAAGTCTGGGCTTAATAACAAGAAGCTTGTTGTATGGTCGATATTATATTGTGCCTTAGTCATGGACTTCATCTCAGAATTTGAGGCTTTGTCATGGCTATCATGTGAATCCATATCGCGGTCGTCATGTGAGTCTGTAGAGTGCTCACTATGATCTTGTTGAGCGTCCTGTTGAGTTTCTACCACTTGATGATACACACCTAGAGCTTTACTTATAGATGTAAGCTTATCGTTATGCGCTGTTAGGCCTATAAAAGATTCATCAAAAGTTTGGGTATAAGAATCAAGATTGCCTATATCACGCTTCGGGTCAACAGAGATAAAGACCACCTGAAGCCGGTCTTTATTTTTCATTGTTTTATAGCTTTGGCTTATTTTGGCTAGATCCACAGGGCAAACATCTGGGCATGAAGTGAAGCCAAAATATAGCAGCCCCCATTTCCCTTTGAGGGCCTCAGACAAATGAACCGCTTTTGATTGATTATCAATAAAATCTAAGCTCTCAGAAATATATTTCGCCTCGGGGTAAAGAGAGGCAGTTGGAGCTACAGATTCTTTTAGCCTATCAATGTTTGGACTGGCTCCAAAATACCAATAACCTAAAACAATTACTCCAACCACAAAAACTAAAGAAAGGAGCTGTAAGGTTTTATTCATTTCAATCTTGAAGGGCCTAAAAAAGCAAACATTATACTTTTAATTTTGTTGGTTTTTATATACTTTGTGTGCCAACCCAAGTAGACTTAGCAGTAGCCCAAGTGCGACAGTGTTATGAAGAACGGCGACCAGCATTGGGAGCGACAAAACAACATTCAAAATGCCCAATATAACTTGCGTTGTTAGAGCTAGAATTACTAACACTAAGTTCCCTTTAAGGGCTGGATAGTCTTTAAAGCAAAATATTAACATTACCGAAGAAATAGTAACTATAAGAGCGCCGAGTCTATGAAGCATCTGAATAGCACTCCTTGTATGATGCTCGAGAACGCCAAATTCATAGTCCACACCGAGCGGCCCCCAAAAAAAGACTTTTTCAAAGCTCATATTGTCAGGCCACCATTCGCCCAAACAAGTAGGAAAATATTCGCCACAGGAAAGCGCAGCATAGTTAGAGCTAGTCCATCCGCCCAAGAAGATCTGAACAAGTAAAAGAATAATGGTTAGAAGTAATACTGCTTTATATCGTTTTAATATATGTTGGTTAAATCTCTGAGGAGGTTTTTGGTTTTGTAATAGCCAAAAAAGAAGGGCTGTCGTAGAAAAACCCCCCATTAGATGCATCGAAACAATGCCGGGATGGACAAGTTGGGTTACCGTCCACATTCCCAGTGCCCCCTGAAATAAAACAAGTAAAACTAGGGTGGCTGGCAGAGCCAATGATTGAGGTCTTAGGGTTTTTCCAAAGGCAGTAAAAAAGAACAGCACTATAATAACAAGACCAAGCGAAGAGGCGGCATATCTATGAATCATTTCTTTCCATGCCTTCGCAGGTTCGAGAGGTCTTTCATAATCGCTTGATGCAACATTGGGGACCAATAATTCACCATAACAACCTGGCCAGTCTGGACAGCCCAGCCCAGCATCACCGAGACGGGTATATGCACCTAGTACAACAACAATAACCGCCAATAAAAGCGCAATATTGAGAGTCTTTGTGTACATATATTAGATAACCCCTAGAAAATTTAGTACATTTTATACATATAATGGCACCAGTATTAAAGCTCTAGTAAAAAGCGCCAGACTAATAATAATTACGATGTGAAAAAAAGCTATTGAATTATGTGAATTTTATGCAACATAGAGCTAACCTAAATTATAATAGCCCTATAATTAATGGGTGTAATGTGATTTATAGGTGCGATGTTTTATAGCTTGTCACAAATAGCAAGAAAAAATTCACCTAGGGTTGAGAAAAAAAACTGAATTATTGCTTGGTAAAAAAACAATAAACAGGTATCATACAACACACTTTTTTTATTCAAATAATGGCATTTTTGGAGGACCTATGAAAAAGCTATTGTCGTTAACAGGCATATCAACTGCGTTAATGATCTCAAAATCTGCGCTTGCAGAATACGGGTTAAACATGACGCAAGGTGTTACATCCACCAGTCAAGACATTTATGATTTGCACATGTTGATTTTTTGGGTGTGTGTTGTGATTGGTGTTGTCGTGTTTGGAGCGATATTTTATTCAATCATTTCATTCAGAAAGTCACAGGGCGCAAAGGCAGCGCATTTTCATGAAAGCACTACGGTTGAGCTCATTTGGACAGGTATTCCAATTTTAATATTGATAGCGATGGCAATCCCCGCCTCTAAAGTTCTAATTGATATTGAGACACTTGACAAGGCTGACATGACAGTGAAGATTACCGGTCACCAATGGAAGTGGCAATATGAATATCCTGAGCAGGGTATTGGCTATATATCTAACCTCGCACAGTCATCAAAAGACGCTATAAATTCCGACAAAAAACCAGAAAATTATCTACTAGAAGTTGACAACCCTTTGGTTCTTCCGGTTGACACTAAAATCCGTTTTCTAATTACCTCTAGTGATGTTATTCATAACTGGTGGGTTCCAGAGCTAGCTGTCAAGCAGGATGCAAATCCTGGTTTTATAAACGACTCATGGACCGAGATTGATAAAGAGGGGGTTTATCGCGGACAATGTGCTGAGTTGTGTGGTAAGGATCACGGCTTTATGCCAATCGTGGTTGAAGCGGTTTCAAAAGATGCATTTGCTGCTTGGGTTGCCGGTCAGAAGGCTGGGGCAGAGGCTGCCGCTGCCAGCGCAACAAAAACCTGGAGTGAAGACGAATTGATGGCGAGTGGTGAAAACATTTATAACACCAACTGTTCAGGTTGTCATCAGAAGGACGGCTCTGGCATACCTGGCGTCTTCCCAGCGATGAGTGGTTCAAGTATTACTAACGGGCCAGCTGCTGAACATCTCGATATTGTTATCAATGGCAAGGGAGGTATGCCAGCATTTAAGATGCTTGGTGATTCTGACCTCGCCTCTGTTATTACATACGAAAGAAGAGCCTTTGGTAATAGTGGCTCAGTTGTTCAACCATCAGATGTTACATCTGCACGTTAATTTAAGGAGAAAGCATGAATAATACTGCAGCACACGACGATCATCACGGTCCTGAAAAAGGACTGTTAAGATGGGTTAAAACAACCAACCATAAAGATATTGGAACTCTCTACTTGTGGTTCGCTTTTGCGATGCTAATAGTTGGAGGGGCTCTTGCAATGGGCATCCGTGCAGAGCTATTACACCCTGGACTTCAGCTTATGGATCCACATTTCTTTAACCAACTAACTACTATGCATGGCTTGATCATGGTTTTTGGAGCAATTATGCCGGCTATGGTCGGACTTGGTAACTGGTTAATTCCTATGATGGTGGGTGCGCCAGATATGGCTCTACCACGACTGAACAACTGGAGTTTCTGGATTTTGCCTTTTGCTGCCTTGATCTTGGTAAGCACCTTTTTTATGGAAGGCGGCGCGCCGGCGTTTGGGTGGACATTTTATGCGCCACTCTCAACAGCATTCGCGCCAGATTCAACTGACTTCTTTATATTTGCAGTCCATCTATTAGGTTTTTCATCAATTATGGGTGCAATCAATATTATTGCCACTGTTCTAAACATGCGCGCCCCAGAGATGAGACTAATGGATATGCCATTATTTGTATGGACTTGGCTCATAACTTCATTCCTGCTCATTGGTGCGATGCCAGTATTGGCAGGCGTTGTAACTATGATGCTAACCGATCGTAATTTTGGTACTGCCTTTTTTGACGCAACTGGTGGCGGTGATCCGGTAATGTTCCAGCACATTTTCTGGTTCTTTGGTCATCCTGAGGTTTATATTATGATACTGCCGGCGTTCGGCATTATTTCTCATATCCTTCCTACTTTTGCACGCAAACCACTATTTGGTTATTCGTCGATGGTATACGCCACAGCCTCGATCGCCTTCTTGTCATATATCGTTTGGGCGCACCACATGTTCTTGACCGGGATGCCTGTCGCTGGTGAGCTTTACTTTATGTACGCGACGATGTTGATTGCGGTTCCAACAGGGGTGAAGGTCTTTAACTGGGTCGCTACCATGTGGAAAGGCTCGTTGACTTTTGAGGCGCCAATGTTATGGGCGCTGTCTTTTGTTTTCTTGTTTACAATAGGTGGATTTTCAGGGCTAATGCTTGGTATAGCACCTGCAGACATTCAGTACCATGACACATATTTTGTGGTTGCGCACTTTCATTATGTTCTTGTAACGGGGTCCTTGTGGGCAATCATTGCGGCTACCTTGTATTGGTTGCCAAAATGGGTAGGCAAAATGTACAATGAAAAATTAGCTAAGATCCATTTTTGGTGGGCAATGATTTCTGTCAACGTATTATTCTTCCCACAACACTTCTTGGGTCTTGCAGGGATGCCTCGCCGTATTCCTGACTACTCATTACAGTTTGCAGATTTTAACTGGATTTCATCGATTGGCGCATTTGCATTTGGCCTGTCGTTTATATTGTTTGCCTATATAGTTGTTGATTGTATTCGTAATGGCGCGCCGACTAGCGAGCGTCCATGGTATAGCGCTAAAGGTCTTGAATGGACCCTTTCTTCACCAGCAGCATACCACAGCTTTAATACGCCACCAAGCCGTGCCGAGATACTTGAGGAGTCTCAGCATAGTTAATGGCAAAAAATAAAAAAACCGGCGCCATCATAACAGCATTGTTGACGGGCGCAATTGCGATAGGAGTATATGTGGCGACCATTATGCTTAATGGTTGATATGGAAAGAAAAAAGATAACAAAAGGGTTTTGGATTAAGCTCGTTTCTGTACCCATTTTGATGTTCTTTTTTGCTTATGCGATGGTACCGATTTATGATGTTTTTTGTGAAATAACGGGGTTTAACGGTACAACAGGCAGGATTGAAAAAGAGCAACAATATGAATTTAACGAAGAGCGAATAGTTGAGGTAAGTTTTTTTGCATCAACTATGCCAGGTTTTCCGGTCCAGTTTGGGCCAAAAGTTAAATCTATGGAGGTGGTGCCCGGCAAGTTTTACACAACAAGCTATATTGCCAAAAACACCACAGACCAAATAGTAGTTGGTCAGGCTATACCAAGCGTCGCACCTACAGATGCAGCGCTTTATTTTAAAAAATTGGAATGCTTTTGTTTTAATAGGCAGGAGTTCAAACCAAATGAAGAGATTGAGATGGTTCTTCGATTTGTGATTGACCCTGAAATGGATGAAGAGATCAGAGATGTTAGTTTGTCTTATAATTTTTTTAAGTTAGATAGTTAAAGAGAGGAAAAGAAATGAGCAATCAAGATTATTATGTACCTCATGGCACTTACTGGCCAATTATTGGTTCGATAGGAATCGCCACGCTTTTTGTGGGCTTTGCAAACCTAATGCACGATGTTAGTTGGGGCGGTCCTGTGATGGGACTTGGGGGAACGATCGTTATCTTTATGTTGTTTGGTTGGTTCGGTACAGTAGTCAAGGAAAGCGTCGGCGGCATCTACAACAAACAGGTTGACAGGTCTTTCCGTTGGGGAATGAGCTGGTTTATTTTTTCTGAGGTGATGTTCTTCGCTGCCTTCTTTGGCGCCCTTTTCTACGCTAGAGTGATTAGTGTTCCATGGTTAGGAGGTGCAGGCAATAACCTATTTACGCCCGAGCTTTGGGAAGGTTTTAAAGCCGCCTGGCCTTTAATTAGTACGCCTGGCGCAATTGGTCAAAATGGCACTGAGTTTTCTGTCGGCTTTGAGTTGGTTGATGCTTGGGGATTGCCAGCCCTTAACACAGCCCTACTTCTTACCTCTGGAGTTACGATTACCTATGCACATCACGCATTAAGAAATGGCCACCGCAACGCCTTGATTGCTTGGATGGTTGCAACAATCACCCTGGGTGTTTTGTTTTTAGGGTTTCAGATTACAGAGTATGGACACGCTTATCATGAAGGCTTAAAGCTTACCTCTGGCATTTACGGCTCAACCTTTTATTTGTTGACTGGCTTTCACGGCTTTCACGTAACTGTTGGTGCAATAATGTTGACGGTTATTTTATATCGTATTCAAAAAGGCCACTTCAGTTCTGAGAACCACTTTGCATTTGAAGGGGTTGCTTGGTACTGGCACTTTGTTGACGTAGTATGGTTAGGGCTATTTATATTTGTTTACTGGATATAATGATTATTAAGCGGTTTAATAAAAGACCCCTTGAATGGGGTCTTTTTTTTGCAACTGAATAGAGAAAATTATGGATATTATTATAATTGCAATTCTTGTGGTTATTTTGTTTAGCTTAGGCTCAGCGCTTGTTGGCATGTTAAGGGGTGGAGGAAAAGGTTCTGACAAAATGTTTAAATCCCTCAGGACACGCATCAGTTTGTCGGTGTTTTTATTTATTCTGCTGATGTTTGCAAGCTTCATGGGATGGATTGAGCCCAACAATGCATTGCCGACCTAGTAATGAAGCCTCGCTTTTTCATTCCAGCTTTCCTAATAATCGCTACCCTAGCACTACTGATCTCTCTTGGTTTTTGGCAGCTTGAGCGCGCTGATGAAAAACGAGCAATTGAAGACCAAATTGCCAACGCCAATGCCAACGATGTAGAGCTTATTACTGATGTCGATCTTCTTTCAGAGAAAGAGTATTACCATGTTCGTCTTCAGGGCTCATATATTAAAGACAAACAATTTATCTATGACAACCAAATCGTCGACCAGATTTCAGGTTACTACGTTTTAACCCCTTTCGTTTTAAAAGGCGACTCTAGGGCTATTTTGATCAATCGAGGATTTATACCCTGGAACGGCAGGCGAGATCAGATAGCTGACATTGATATAGGTGCAAAGATTGCAGAAGTTAAGGTGCAAATATCAAAACCGGTTAAACGCATGGAGCTTAAAGCCAGTGAAATCACGCAAGACTTTCCAGTCCTGGTACAGGCTCTTGATGTGGATGAAATGAGCATCATAGCTTCGCTAGACTTTGCCAACATAGTTGGTTTGTTGAGCCCTGAATCCGAGAACGGTTTTGTTAGAAAATGGGATCCTTATACTGGCAGCATTGAAAGACATATTGGTTATGCTATTCAGTGGTTTTTGATGGCATTGGTGCTTAGTATTATTGGGGCTCTCTTAGCATTAAAGCAGCAAAGAAAATAATATTTTTTGGTTGTTAAAATATTGCTGAAAAAAAATCTATTAATGTATAATTTCGCTCTAAGCCGACATAGCACAGTTGGTAGTGCAACTGATTTGTAATCAGTAGGTCCGCGGTTCAAGTCCGTGTGTCGGCACCATCATTTAATAAAAAAGAGGCCGTAAGGCCTCTTTTTTTTGGAGGCTAAATGCGTATCTATTTGGAAAGTCACAGATGAAGAAGACACCGCTTACTGGTCGTGAAGGCCAGAGGGTAAATCTTGGTCAGTTGCTTCAAAACTCAGCCGAACAATACGGCCCTAAAGCTTTTGTAACTCAGGCTGAAACCGGGGAATGCTTGACATACGATGAGTTTAATCAACTAACAAACTATATTGCCCATGGCTTAATTGGTGTCGGTGTCGGTGACAAGGAGTATGTGGCTATCATGCTTCCAAGCTGTATTCAGTTTTTAGCTAGTTCGTATGCACTAAAAAAAACTGGTGCGATCGAAGTAGCTATTAACAATAATACTCGCGGACCATCTCTCGCTCGCATGCTCAACCTGACAAAGTGCAAAATACTGATTACTTCCGGCAAATATTTGCAGCAGTTATCTGAGGTTGCGAAAGGTCTAGATTATTTGGAGCAGATTATTATGACGGACGATTATCTTCCCGCTAAAAAACTATTTCCTAACCTAGAAATATTATCATGGCAATCGATTCTTGGTGAGTCCAACGCAAACTTTTCTTGTGAGTTTAGCGATGAAGAAATCGCTGTAATTCTGTTTACTTCTGGCACTACAGGCGTTTCGAAAGGTTGCGACATTCCGCACAGGTCTTCTGTGCGAGCTGCAGAATCGATGATAGAGGCATTCAATCTCACTGAACAGGACTGCGTCTACACTCCATATCCTTTGTATCATGTTGGAGCCACTCAGTACGACATATTGTCGGCTATGATGGTGGGAGGCCAAGCAATAATTCGTCAAGGCTTTAGCCTGTCAAATTTTTGGAGCGATGTTTGCCGTTATAAGGCAACATGGTTTATGTCTTTGGGTTCCGTTCAGCAGTTGCTTTGGACAGCAGAACCTTGCATGGAGGAAACGCAGCATAATTTGCGCTTTATTTGGGGCACGCCATTACCTGTTGACCATGACGATTTTGAAGCTCGATTTAAACTCAAGCTTGCCCGCGGAACTGGATATGGTTCTACTGAGGCTGGCGGTGTAGCGCTTCCTCTTTTTGATAAGAGGGGAGCTGGCAAAGTATTAGACCGTTACAAAGTGGCGGTTGTTGATGAAGATGATAACGAACTACCTGTAG
>Ga0208896_1001787_pt1 | contig 10345 bp, 3 predicted proteins | sample ETNtaG_27_FD_185778 | JGI IMG/M metagenome (GOLD analysis project Ga0208896, IMG submission 185778) | Marine microbial and viral communities from oxygen minimum zone, Eastern Pacific Ocean - ETNP201406SV63 (SPAdes) (version 2) | ecosystem: Environmental > Aquatic > Marine > Oceanic ... | reverse complement strand
AGACATTATATTGGTGAAAGGGGACCTGCTGAAGCTTAATCAATCATTTTCACTGGCAAAAAAAACGTTTCGGAAAATCAGGCAAAATCTGGTTTGGGCTAGTATTTATAATTGTATTGCCATTCCATTGGCGATTTTCGGCGTACTTCACCCTGTTTTAGCCGAGGCTGCCATGGCAATTTCTTCTATAAATGTGGTGGGAAATTCCAACCGTCTCCGTCAAGAAACGCTGTGATTTACACCGCTAAATTTCCCCAGTTTATTATTAGAAAAAAAAAGTTTGCACATCCATAATTAAATGTTAGTTTCCCGCCAGAGGTAAGAGGGGATAAGTGTGTTTAGACTCACGCAATCCTAAACTTTCTATAAATTTTTGATAACAGAATCCGAACATCAACGTGGAGATTAATATGAGAAAACTCGCAATTTTGTTCTTTGCCATTATATTTTCTGCTGGCCTAATCGCGCAGAATGTAACTGGGAAATTGAGTGGTACCGTTTCATCTGATGGTGAGCCCTTGGTGGGCGCCAATGTCATCCTTGAAGGAACTTCAAGCGGTGCGGCTTCAGATGCAAATGGTGCATACTATATTTTTGACGTACAACCTGGAACCTATACACTACGGGTAAACTATATTGGGTATAAATCCCAAATTGTTTCAAACGTGCGCGTAACTATTGGCTTAACAACCGTTCAAGATTTTGAAATGGAAGTTGCAGCGGTTGAAGGGGAAACGGTTGAAGTAACCGCGGAAAAACCTTTGATTGAGATATCAGCCACAAACGTATCCAGAAGTATTGACGCAGAAGCCATTGAGAATTATGCTGTGCGTAATGTAACAGCCATGGTCGCCAGTCAGGCGGGCGTGGTCCAAATGCATGACGGACTTCACCTTCGTGGTAGCCGAGGAGAAGAAATCGGTTATACGCTGGAAGGCGCATCTATGACCGGTGCCGGCGCCAACAGAGTTGTTTCAAATGCAATCCCGGAAGCACTAGAAACCATCGCAGTTCAAACGGGTGGTTTTGATGCCAGTGTTGGTAAGGCCAACGCAGGGGTGGTTCAACAGTCATTAAAAACAGGCGGGAACCGATTGTCTGCATCATTCTTGATGGAGAATATGGCCGGTGGAGATCCATGGGCAGCTACTGGTGATAAAGATATGACCTTTACGGTTCAAGGCCCCATCGGTGATAAAATTCGATTTTTTGGTGCTTTTAGACAAACAACTACCGATAATTATAAAAACCAAAGCCGTTGGTTTACACCATTTACTATTGCTGATGGTAGCCCAATCGCAGATAAAGTTGGTGGATTAACCAAATCTGGCGATTATGTAGTTTTAGGTTCAAAATCATACGCATTTACCGATGTAAATGGTGATGGCGCTTATTCAGCTGCAGATGACGGCAGCCTTCGTGGAAGCAACGAATCTTATGCTTTTGATAATGTATCCAACGACTTAAGCTTTAACGGATCGCTTCAATTGGATTTCAATCCATTGGTGCTTCGTATATCCGGTACCTATAATACGGATACCTATTCAAGCGCAGGCCTTCCTATTCAGAGTATGTTCAATACACGCCGACATGAAACGCAAACTAAAAATGGTTTACTTAACGTTAAGGCAACCTACTTTTTAAACACAAGCACTTATATTCGTACCAACGTTCGGACAATGAGCCGCTCTTATGAGTCTTATGATAAAGCATTCGAAGAGAAAGGCATATTCAAAACAGGTGGAGACAGCCAATTGAAAGATTGGCTCAAGTGGGCCAATCGGGATGAAGTTGCTAAAGTTGACACAAACTGGTCAAACCATTTTGGGACCCCCGGAGAAGATTCATCGAAGGACATATATCAATATGTAGAACCGTCAAGCTACAATCTTAACGGTTTTCGCTTTCAACGCGACGGCGCACGCCGAGGTGGATATAGCAAAGGCGAAGATGGCTATCTAGGGTTTGACGCTGAGTTTGTGACTCAGATGGGTGAACACGAAATTAAAATCGGTGGAGATTACACCAAGTATAATTATAGACGATATAGTTATTCGGGGATTAATTCTCTAAACTCTAAGATCGGTCAAGACTCTACGCTTAGCGTTGATGTGGCTAATCAATCAGATCGTATTCTTACTGAGATTGTTCAGGCTCGTCTATCTTCTTGGATTGGCTACGATCCTTTGGGCAGAGATTGGGATGCGTCCAAGACAGCGAAAAATGAATATGATAAACCTCGGGAACCTTGGAATATGTCATTTTTTGTAAATGATAAATTTGAAGCGGGTGATTTAATCGTGAATGTTGGACTACGCTATGAAGCCATCAATCAGGCCAACGTTGATCTAAAAAATTATGACAATCCACCGTTAGATAAGAATGCAACAATTGTTGCTGCAGATCATGCGGAATATGGGTTCAAAGATATGCCTACACAGACATATCTATTGCCCAGAATTGGTTTGGGATTTCCAATATCTGATCAATCTACTTTTCACTTGAATTATGGCAAGTATGTACAAATGGCTCCTATGAATCGCTTGTATCGCAGCCGCGGTTCAGGTGCTTCCTCTTGGGGTTTAGAACCCGTAAGGGAAACAAAGTTTGAAATGGGGTACGGTACACTCATTGGTGACCTGGCCTCTCTTGACTTTACAGTTTTCTCCCGGAATCCTCAGGGCCAGATTAGTCGGGACGTATATGTACCTGATAATTTATATAATATTTATGGGTTGAGGGAACATACAAACTATGTCAATTCAGACTTCTCTAATATCATTGGTATTGAGGCTGTTTTCCAAACATCTCGTGTGAACAACGTTCAGTTGAGTGCAAATTATGTCTTTCAAGACACAAGGGGAACAAACTCCTATGTAAGCACAACAACAATTGGATGGGGTAAGCCCACTATGATTGCCGCTACGCGGTATGACCAACGTCATCAGGCTAGTGCTATTCTTGATTACAGAACCGGTAAAACCGGCAACATGTTGACAAATAACATAGGCGCAAACCTGATTGCTTCGTATAATAGCGGACACCCATACACACTATCTGATGGTTCCATGGGACAGCGTGACGCAGGTGAGGGAGCACTTCTTTCTGATAACGATCCCCGTAACCGGAGGCCAGTAGAAGCAATCAACTCATCGGTTACACCATCGTACTTTAACTTAGATCTTGGTTTGGATAAAATAATAAGTGTAGGCGGGACAAACGTAAAGGTTTTTCTAACCATTACAAATTTGTTGAACACACAACATATTATTAATGTGTATAACCGCACAGGCGATCCATATGATGATGGGTTTTTAAGTGACCCAGCGCTGAGTTCATTGGTTGTTAGTGGTCGAGGACCAGAGTATGTGGAAATGTATGAGAAGATCAATCTCGCAAACCGAAATCATTGGTTGAATGACCATGGGTTTGATATGTTTGGTATTCCTCGTGAAATTAAAACAGGTATTCAAGTCTCCTTTTAAGGAGGGTTGATAATACCATATTAAAAAGTGGAGATTTTTATGAAATTCAAAAAATCAATCATTTGGGCAATATCAAGCGCTTTTCTCTTGGTCTCGGCCATAAGTGCTGAGGAAATTAAGGGAGATATTGATGCAGGGAAAACCGCATCTAATAGGCGTTTGGCTAAATTTGCTGCAGACAGTGGGCCTAACCTGACATTTTTCAACGTTAATAGTTGGAAAATTCAAATGGGCCATGAAGGGTTCTTCGATTGGGGCGCCACTTCACATGGTTCTGCTGGTAACTATCCCAAAGGTATGGGGAGTGTTATTTTTGCCGAGGGTATCCTTTGGGGAGCCAAAGTGACAGATGAGTACGGTGTGGATTCGGATGGAACACTTCTTACCGATGGTACCGGCGGTGGAACGCCCCGTATTCGGGTGAATGGTTCTATGTACAACACCGGTCTTAAAGCCGGTAAAGTTCTTAGGGATGCGAACGGAAGGATTCTAACGAGCGGGTACTCAGAAGACTATAGAGCGCAACAAATCTGGCGTGTCAGAAGAGATTGGAACACAGCAGACCTTAGGGGCGATATTGCGATTGTGAAAAATGCTGAAGCTGCTACGCTTACAGACGCACAAATTGAAGCAGGAAAACTCCAGTATGAACACGATTGGAAGGAATGGCCAGCAGATGAAGGCGCACCTTTCGACGATGTAAATGGTGATGGTGTTTATACCCCTGGTACATGGGATGCAACAAACAAAGTATGGAATGGCGACGTTCCTGGTATTCCCGGTGCAGACCAAACGGTTTGGACGGTAGCTAATGATTTACCCGATGAATATACGGACACTGGAATACCAGTATCTGTATCTGAAGGCGGTTGGGGATCGCCACCTATTGGATTCGAAATTCAAATTACTTTATGGGGATACGATTTTCCATTTTCTAATCCACTTGCAAGTATGATGTTTAAGAGAGCGCGTATTAATTATGTAGGATTGCCTGGCGGTCCAGAAGATGCAACGCTTGATACGTTATATTTTACACAGTGGTCTGACCCGGATTTGGGTACATATACAGATGACTTTGTTGGTTGTGATACCACACTTTCATTGGGATATGTATATAATGGTAACAAATTTGATGATCAATTTTATAGTAGTTGGGGTAGCGCTGTTCCTGCAGCTGGTTATGATTTTCTAGAAGGGCCAAAAGTTGATGCAAATGGTGATGGCGTATTAGATACATTAGGTATGACCAGTTTTGTATACTTCGCTGCGGGTTCCTCAGTGAGTGATCCTAGCACAAAGGTGTATGCCGGAACATTACAGTGGTTTAACCTTATGGAAGGGTTTTTGCCTCGCCCAGAATATCCAACACAGGAACCTTTTGTAGATCCCTTGACGGGAGAAGCTGAAATATTCGTTATGGCAGGTGACCCTGTAAAAGGTACGGGTTGGATTGATGGTATGATTCTGCCTCCTGGCGATCGTCGTCTTGTTATGAACACTGGGCCATTTTCAATGGCACTGGGAGATACACAGGATGTTGTTATTGGGTTGATTGGTGGTATGGGAGAAGATCAGCTTAGTTCTGTTACTGTGATGAAATATCACGACACTTATGCACAATTTGCATATAATAACGATTTTGTTTTACCCACACCTCCAAGAAGCCCTGTTGTTTCAGCTTTTGAGGGAGACGGATATGTTACACTTCAATGGGATACGGATCATGAACTGATAGAAAACGCTGTTGTTGAAGGGTTTGCATTTGAGGGATATAAAGTTTATCAGTTACCGAGTGCAGATGCAACGCCGGATCAAGGTTTGGTTATTGCAACAGTTGACGTAAAAAACCTTATAAGAGTTATTTCGGGGAAAAAGGTAGATCTTGCTTCAGGATTACTTCTTGAAGTCCCGGAACATTACGGTTCAGACACCGGTATTCGTAGAGACCTTACCATAACGAAAGACTATCTTAAAGATAGACCAATTACAAATGATAGGCCTTTTTATTATGGTCTTAGTTCTTATTCCTACAATAAGGCATTGGCTGCAGATCCATCATCGCCATTTATCTCACTGGAGTCTTCAATGACAGTGGTCACTGTTGTTCCAAAGAAGCCGAATCCGGGCACATCTTATGATGTTAACTCCGGTGAATCGTTGTCAGTTTCACACTCAGTCGGTACAGCGATTGCAAGTGCAAGCGCAACGGTTGTTAGTCCAGAAGCACTTACGGGAAATAACTATGAAGTTTTCTTCAATAACCAACATTACTATCGTGATGTAGATGGCCTTTGGAAAGAAACGGCTTTACCAGATGCTGTTGGCAAAGCTCGCTTAAGAGGATCATCCGTTTTTGATTGTTCTGGATCAACCATTACCGCTAGCGCGTTGGCATCTGCCAAAGTCGGAACTGTTGATTTAACTTTTTCCTTTGACATGGACTGCGGAAATAACTGGGTTGATGGAATCGTTCTTGATTTACCAGACGATTTAACCGTCAACAGCTTTGGAACGCCAGTTACTGGAACAAGTGGAAATACAGCAAACAATTTAGGCACCCTTGATGCGACAACTAACACCATTACCTGGGGAAATGACTTAAGAAGTGAATGGGGTGCTATAACAGGTAATATAGTATGGTCAGTAAATGTGAATCTACCAACATCCTTTCCTTTGGCGATTGCCTATACCGTTTATGATGATGGTTATGATGGCACGATTGTGGATGCAACGGGTGATATTTCTATAACAGAATTAGGCTATGCTTATGAAACAATTAAGCATTGGAATGTTAAGAATGCAACAACCGGAGCTGTGGTTATTGACGATCAATATGTATTGGGTGGTGCTACGGTTCAACATGTCACGCATGATGGGAAACTCAAAGATGGTGGCGATAAACCTGGTGATTATCTAGCCTCAGCAGATGGTTTTAGAGTTACGGTAGATGGCGGATATGCCGCTCCTGTTGACTTTAACTCCTACAGCGTTACGGGAAGTGGCGTTTTTGACATTACCAGCTATGGACAGCATGGCTGGGCGGCAACTGCGAAATCAATTGATGCGTTCGGTTCTGGGTTTGCAGACGTAGATCATCTTCAACGAGATGTCCGAGTAGTCTGGGATGGTGTTCTTAGTGCTCCAGATGCAAATGGATATGTTACTGTAGAGTCTGGCGGGTCACAAGCATGGTTACGCGGTGCAAGGGGATATAGTATAGCAGATCATTTAGATCCGGGCAATCCCGGGACTGGTGATCCGTTTCTCGTGACTGTCCCATTCAAAGTATATGATATGGAGCCTGAAGGTGGTGGAGATCCGGTTCAAATCAGTATACTTATCTATGATCGGAAAGCAGATCCAGCAGTAACACCGTTCTATGCATTTAATCCAGCTGATAGAATGTATACAGAATTCGTTCTTCGTCCATACGAAGAAACTTTGGCTGATTATGCTTCCAATAAGGACTTCTGTACATGGAATGTAGTCTGGTGGGAGGCCCATCATGAAGTTGGGGATGTCATCGATTTTGTTTATGCGAATCCATTGCAATTGGGTGGAGATGTATTTTCATTTTCTACACCAAGTCCAACGGAATCTGCAATTACAGATAAGGATATAGCAAAGATAAATGTCTTCCCTAATCCTTACATGGGTTACCATGATCTTGAGGGAACGGACTCGGTCTTGCCATTACCCAAGTATATAACATTTAACCACCTCCCAACGAGCGGAAAGGTTGAATTTAGAGTTTTTAATATTGGAGGTACCCAGGTGGCCAGTTTTGAAAAGAACACGAGCACCCAATACCAAACGTGGAATATGAGGAATCCAAATGACTATCCACTGGCAAGTGGTGTTTACATCGTTCATATCAATATGCCAGATATTAAAAAAGAAAGAATACTGAAACTGGCTATTGTCACAGAAGAAGAATTTGCTAAAGCCTATTAAGGTCTGAAGGAGAATATATTATGATAAATAATAAAATAGTAAAAATGGTTGTTATAACAGCCATGTCCCTTGGAGCCTTGGTAGCTCAAGGGAAGAATCAGTACGGCGGGGACAATGCAGGAGGAGCTCGAAATGGTACTGCTGGCGCTACTCAATTGCTGATACCACAGGGCGCAGCTTATCTTACTGGGGGTGGCGCAGTCGCCACAGCAGTTGGTGTAGGTGCAACCTATTGGAATCCAGCAGGTGTTGCTCGAGCAGGTAGTGGTTTAGAAACCACATTTTCAAATCGTACATACTTTGCTGATATGTCAGTTCTGTATGCAGCTGCCTCAATGAAGTCCGGTGCTAATGCATTTGGTTTATCTATGAGATCAGTAGATGTGGGAGAAATTCCAGTCACAACTGTATTCTCGCCTGATGGTACGGGTGAACAGTTCAGACCCAGTAATGTCACAGCGGGCTTTACATACTCTCGTATGATGTCAAATAAAACATCAATGGGAATGTCTTTGAATGTATCTTCAGATGGATTCAGAAGGGTGAGTGGGACTGCGATTACCATAGATGCTGGTGTACAGTATACCGACTTTTTAAATTTTAGCGGATTAGACATTGGTGTTGCTGTAAGAAATTTCGGCCGACCCGTGCGCTATGATGGTTCTGGTTTGTTACGTAAAGGTGTTGCCATTGGTAGTGATCGTTTAACTCAGTTCTATAAGGTTGAACCTGGAGAATTTGATGTGCCTATGTTGTTTGAATTAGGCGCAAGCTATTCAATTGGTAATATGATTAATGTTAGTGGTTCCTATGAAAGTACCAGCTTTGAACAGGATAAACTTAAACTGATGGCCGCGTATACATTACCAGGATTGGTTACTTTGAGAGCCGGATTTTTAACAAGCATGGAAGAAGTATCTATAAATGATGACTTGGAAACAACAACGGTAGACGAAAGCGACATGACACTTGAAGACATCTTTAGTGGCGTTTCGTTTGGCGGTTCTATTTATCTGCAAAAATTGTTGGGCGTTAACGCATCAATTGACTATGCATACATTCCTGCACAATACTTTGATGATAACACAGTGTTAACACTGAACGTTGGCTTCTAAGTAATTGAATAAAGAATAAAAAAGCCCTGCCACGATCAATCGAGGCGGGGCTTTTTTTTATCTAAGAACGAAAGACATTTAATAATGCTTTAAGATTACCAGGTGTCTCTATTTCTGATTAATTTTTACACATGAATTTTCGGCTGATATGGATAATCGTAGTTTCATTTATATGGATGGGTATAACAGGTTGCTCAAAAAACAAAGAAGATCGAACTACATATCAAATCCCTCAACCCGCCTTTAAGCAAGTAGAATCAAATATTAAATATTCTGATTTTATTGGCTCAAAAAAGTGCAGTGAAGAATGTCATAAAGGGATATACGATGAATGGAAAAATTCCACCCATGGCCATGCAGGGGGAATGCCGGAAAAAGTTGTAATGCTGGGTCCATTCAACGGCGGTCCTATTCAATTATCTGATGTAACCGTCTACCCGGAAGAAAATGGTGATAAATATCAATTTCGGATAATTGATAACCAAACGAATCAGGAAGAAATTGTGATTGTGGAGGCCGTTATCGGCGGCGGATTGATGTTCGGCGGTGGTACCCAAACTTATTTCGGGAAGTATAATGATGGTACCTATAAATTTATTCCATTTGATTATAGCCGAGCAGAAAATGGCTGGTTTGTTCAAGTTAAAGGATCGGAAAAGTGGATTAAAGCAACAAAGAAAATATCTCTGTCTGATTTGTTTAATTGGCCACCCCACAGAATATTGGGAGAAATTGATAATATATCCAACTGTCAAAATTGTCACGGCAGTCAAATATATGGCGAAAAAGTAGGAACCAAAATCAATACAAAATTTATTTCTCTCACGATTAATTGTGAATCGTGTCACGAGGGCGGAAAGGCACATTATGATATTATGACGGATGTGGAGAAGGGTAAAATTGATGACCCCATTTCAATTGGTGTAAAAAGCTTAGCTGGAATATCAAAAGATGAAAGCCTCAATATTTGTTTTCAGTGTCATGCCGTAAAAACACCGATTAAATATGAATATTTACCTGGTGAAAAACTTGAAGATTTTTATTCACTTCGTTTGGCCCTCCTTGGCAACCAAAATCCCTATGGTGTGGATGGGCGCATCAAGACATTTGGTTATCAACAAAACCATCTTTATAGTGATTGTTATATCAATGGTGCTATGACATGTATCAGTTGTCATGATCCACATACACAATCTTATCAAGACATCAATAGAACAGAACTAATTGGTCGGTTTGACGATCGACAGTGTACCTCATGTCATGCATCCAAAGTAGAAGATGTATCTTCTCATACATTTCATAAAGAAAACTCTGAAGGAAGTAAATGTGTAACATGTCATATGCCTTTTCGACAACATCCAGCCATCGGTTATGATGTCAAATTCACACGATCTGACCATACTATTTCAAACCCACGTCCGATTTACGATCAATCTCAAGGTTTTGAGTCAGCCTGTTTTCAGTGCCACAAAGATGTTACTGAAGATTCATTGCAGGTAAATGTTAATCAATGGTGGGGTAAGCCCAAACCGATGAATCCAGTTATTGCCAACAGCCTAAAGATCAGAAACGAAACAAGTATATATAAAGCTGCCGGTTTATTACTAAGACCCGAATTAAATCATAATATGGGGCAATTTGTCAATTTGGGCTATTTCATCAAACGATATCTTTCACCTGGCATGGCATTATTAGACCAAGGAATTATAGATAAGTTGATGGTCTACGCCAAGCAAGAAGATATAGATTTAAAGGCTTTGGCTATAGCCGGCCTTCATTATAGCCAATATC
>Ga0208896_1001777_pt1 | contig 10390 bp, 9 predicted proteins | sample ETNtaG_27_FD_185778 | JGI IMG/M metagenome (GOLD analysis project Ga0208896, IMG submission 185778) | Marine microbial and viral communities from oxygen minimum zone, Eastern Pacific Ocean - ETNP201406SV63 (SPAdes) (version 2) | ecosystem: Environmental > Aquatic > Marine > Oceanic ... | reverse complement strand
ATCTACTAGAGAGCCTGACTTCTGTGTATATTCTAGCTGTTGTGATGGTGGCTGCTAGAGCTGTATTTGACCCCGCTGAATACGCCTATCTACCAAATATCTGCAACGAAGAAGAGTTACTGACTGCAAATGCTCTGGCCTCAGGTGGTTGGTCTGTAGCATTAGGGATAGGTTCTGCTATCGGTGGTTTGACGATATCTCAATTTGGCATTAATACAGCTCTATGGATAGATACAGTGACCTTTGTCGTGGCAGCTTTCACAATCATGACATTACCGACAGGTGGTCCTGATGTATCAGAAAGAAAGAGTGCTACTCCGAAATTAATAGTCGGAGAAATTGTTTCAGGGTGGAAATATATTCTATCTCTTCCATCACTTCGTCGAGTGATATTTGCCAAAGGACTGTGGGCTTCAGGAGGAGGTGCTCAGGTATTTTTGCTCGTTCTAATCGGAATGGAAGTTGGGTTTGGAGAAGTCGCGGCAGGGGTTGGAATTCTATTCATGGTCAGAGGGTTTGGTAGTGGATTCGGCCCACTGGCCGGAAGATCACTAATGAGCAACCCACGTTTGATACCATATTTACTTGGAATTGCAGTAGGGGTATGCGGAACATTTTACATCGCAGTTGCGTATTTTGTTGGACAAGAAAATCCAGCCGATTGGAAGGAAATTATTCTGATACTGGTATTCTTCTCTCATGCTGCAAGTGGTCTGAATTGGGTGCTTTCAACCACTTTACTACAGAAAAGATCTGACGATGAGTGGCGAGGCAGAGTTGCGGGAACCGATCACTTCGTAATAACTGTGATGATGGGGATATCGGCACTTTCAGCGGGGCTAATAATGGAAAACGAATTATTGGACCTAGTTGAGGTTATTGCCCTAACTGGATTGGTTCAAATCATGTTAGGATTGGCTTGGATAATGCTAGCCTCACCAAGTGAGAAGAAAATTATCCAACAAGCTCTGGTAGAATCTTAAGAACAAATAGAGGGAATAAAGAAAATATGAGATTACTGAACATTGCGTCACGAGTAGCGTGTATATGATTGTCTAGTATTGCCTGAATCCTATTTTCTATCTCATCAGCTAAACCCTCAGCAGGGTACTTAGCGTATCCTAAGCCATAATCAATTAAATCAGCACCTTTGTTCAATAATATAGATCCTAAACTCTTGAGTTTGCTTGGTTTTTCTAGAGCCATCTCCTCCCCATCTATTGAATGAGCAACATCTATTGAGGACCATGGCCGAGGTATGCGAAAATCCTCAATATTACGAAGGAAATCTCGACCAGCAAGAACTCTATCGATAGTTCTCTTGACCCTTTCCAAATTCAACCTAGCCATCTTCTTGACTGAACGGCGAGTTCGCATAACTCGTCTGAAGTCCCACAAAATCCAGAAAATTAAGGTGAAAATCAATAGGTTTTTGCCAATATTTGGAACATCATTCCATTCATCCCAACCTATTTCACCGATTCCTACTCGAGCAATTATCGCTACTAAAGTAGGAAGCAATAAGGCAATTATTTCCTGTTTCAATAGAGTATCAAAACCACTTATCGGCAACTTTTGATGGTTTTCTTTTAGCCATCGCCAATGACGTGTACGCTCTTCTTTCGGTGCCAAAACCGAGATTAGGTCCAATAGTGGCCTTCTCAATAACCAGAATCGAAGAATAAAGGGAATAAGTAAAGCGAAAAAGTACGCTTCCCAAGGTGAACTAGGTGGCCAACTCGGTAGCGAATAGGCATCCATCATGTGAGTTCGTAGGTGTTACTAGCAATCAATCTCACTATGTCAACGATTACCGGCAGAGAGATTTTCAGAGTGAGTCATTGCAGCTCGGAGAAGGAAGAAAGCAATGATTACACCAATAGTAAAAGAAATTCCAATATATTGGTGAGAAGCAAACATCAACAAACCAATTCCAATTAGAGAAAGATAAGAAATTGTCTGACAAATCAAAGATAATCTCAGAAGCATCTGATATTCTGTTTGATGAACCTTAGTAGATTCTTGTATATACGAATTGATAAGAAAGAAGATTGCCTGAAACGGAAGTGCAATGGAAATAATCGAAAGGCAAACAACAGTCAACATATCTGGATCTATTGGGTCTAGTTCCAATCCACGAAAGAGGAGATTACCTGAATTAAGACCGATTATTGCCGCGTGTATAGCCCAAGCCTTGTCTGAAGATGAGTCCTCAGAAGATCTCGAACTAGGGACCATAGACGCATTCCGAGTCATCTCAGAATTGAAGGTTACCCTATAGTCAGACAAACTATTTGCGTTTCAAGGTAGACGTGGGGTCATCCATCGCCTCCAAAGAGGAGGTATCAGACATGGCCACCAGCAGGCGTAGTAGCCAGCTGGAAGTTCTGGAGCATCTGGGTGAGGTTGTAATTTCCAGAAGGGTACGCTGGCTTGCATATGATGATGAGAATGACGTGTCAATTCAAGTAAAGACCAGCGTGACCAACGCGCCTCTGTATTCCATGAATGCATCTCAGTTTGACGCTCATCGACACTCCTTCTCAATCCCCAATGGCGAATATAGTTGACATATTCTAGAGTCAGAATTGCAATTAATGAAAGTATAAACCAACCTACAAGCATTACCTTTCCATTAGATAAGTAAAGAATTCCTATAACTGCAAGAATCTGCAACATGAATCCTTGATATGTGGGGTTTTTTATGCCAGTTCGGCCTTTGGAATTATGAACTCTAGCAGAAGATAAGAATTGGCCTGGTATAGTTCTGAACCAGAAGAACCAGAGTCCTTCTTCCTTTCTTGCACTAGCAGAATCACGATCGGTAGCAACCCACTTATGGTGTACATGATTGTGTTCAGCTGTGAAGTGAGAATAATGAACACTAAAGAGAAGAACACGGGCTAAAAGCCAACCAGGACTTTTTGGTTTTTGGTGACCTAATTCATGCGCCGTAACAATAGCGGATGCTCCTGATGATAGGCCTGATGAAAGTGCAGCTGCAATCAACCAAAGATTAATTTCTGCTTCTTGATTAGCAAATTGGAAGAAAGTGGCGAGGACCGCTATATGCAATATTCCGTGTAGCCATAACAAAACTAAGAAGGGTGTTCCTGATTCTCTAGGAGGATGAGGATTCTCGGTTTTTCCCATTAAGATATCTAGTATCGGACCAATTCCCCAGATGAAGATAACGCCCATTGCTGTGTAAACCCCTCCTAGAAGATTCCCAGTGATTACTAGAATAGGACTAATCAGTCCAAGTAGGTGAACCGGCCAAGGCTCAGGTGATAGTCCGGAGTCACTCATATAGATGGGCGTGTGTGGCCCTGACCTTAGCAATTTTTGGTCTGATTACTACTTGGCAATATGGTTTTTGAGGATTTATTGTATAATAATCATGATGATAATCTTCGGCATCGAAGAAATTGATCAAAGGACTAACCTCAGTTACAATATCATCAACAAAATTTGGTTGTAGATATTTAATCACAGCTTCCGCTTCCAATTTTTGTTCTTCATTTGAATAGAATACACAACTACGATATTGTGAACCAATATCATTACCTTGACGATTCAATTGAGTGGGATCATGACAAGTGAAGAAAACTTCCAATAGAATTCGACGTGGAACAATGTCCGTATCAAAGGTGACACGGACCACCTCGGCATGACCAGTGTTACCTCTGCAGACTTGCTCATATGTTGGGTTCGAAATTTCTCCTCCGCTGTAGCCAGATAGTACTTCAGAAACTCCTCGCAGGTTTTTCATCGCACCTTCTACACACCAGAAGCAGCCACCACCGATAACAATCTGCTCCCTCATCAATTAACCGAAATGAAGTTATTTTTTTTATTCTCCGGTTTTTAGAAGATAAATCCTAATATTGCTAGCAACGTATCTTTCAAGACTAGCCCCTCTTTGGCAGTAACGTGGATATTTCACCCCCATCGCTATCTCCGCCTTCGGATGATGATGAATGGCAACCCGGACTTTGGGAGTTTATGGCGATAATTGGTATCGTTGCCGCCTACTGGTCGGGTTGGCTAGACGCGTTGTGGCCATTCTGAATTCAAAGCTTCAGAAAGTTGATTCCCAATCTTCGACTTGCTGGGCTCTCTCCCAGTTTGCATAGTCTGTACTTCCACGTAGAGTAAGAATCTCACGAGAAAGCAGCCAGTAGATGAGTGCAAGTGAGCGGCGGCCCTTGTTGTTAGCGGGTAGAGCCAAGTCTACATTGCGAAGTGTGTTGTTAGCATCGACAATGCCAACGATTGGAAGGCCTGTTGAGACAGCCTCAGACAGAGCCTGTGAATCAGCAGCTGGGTCGGTGACGAAAAGGACCTCTGGCTCCATGTAAGTTCGGAGTTGAGGGTTTGTCAGAGTTCCTGGAATAAAACGGCCAACGATTCTCTTAGCGCCAATTGATTGTGCGAACTTGCGAGCAGGGCGCTGTCCGTACTGACGTGCGCTGACAATTAGAATACGCTCTGGGTCATATTGTGCAAGGAATTTAGCTACCTTACGGATACGCTCGTCAGTTAGATTAAGATTCAGGAGGTGAAGTCCAGAACCGTCTGCACGGTCTGTATCAATGAATCTCTGCATATCTGAAGATTTCTGGTTAGTTCCGATGTGCACAGCATGTGTCTCATAGACATCATATGGAACGAGGGGGGACTCTGTCTCACTCATTGGGCTTCCTCAGCAGCGCGGCGACCTGACCTTCCCTCATAAGCGCTGCGCTACGCCCCAAAGGGGCGCGAAGCACGGTTACAGTGCAGAAAGATCGGTACAATCGCCCTTATCATGCACTTCAGGGAAGTGAACACAGGGTTTGGTAATAGTTACTGACATATCGAAATGATCGTGAGCCGAGAATTGATCTATTGGGGCAGTGAAGCCGTAACCACGAGCATCTATCTCAACCAACCAGTTACCTTCTACTATGTTACTGAATTCAAAGCGCTCTAGAGGATAATCCTGAGTGGTTTTGACTTGCCAAAATGGATTTCCTCCACTCTCCTTAACACCCGGCTCCCAAAGAATCGCTTCTACAAATCTAAGTTCATCAGTTTCGTTAGTTATTTCTCCTATAGAATCTGAATATGGGAAAAATGCACGAAAAGTAATCGTAATCTTCGATACTGTTGCATCCAAGCTTATTTGGGTCTGATTATTATATTGAACACCTTCTAAAGAAGTAGTCTCAAAAGTAACATCCCAAAGGAAAGATTCCTCCTTCATAATAGTAGTTGGTTCCTCTCTCAAACCTTCCATTATTTCACGCTGCATAACAAGGCCAAGACAGCCTGCACTTGATGTTGAAATGATGAGCATCAGAAGCATACCAAGGGCTGCCGATTGGGTCCTCATCATTTCTCGGGAGGAACAGCCTAACTTCAAGCGAACCCCTCTGAGATTGCTATAGACAGCGGTTTTTGACACACTCTTTGATTCAATCATATTCTTGTGTAACGAGCTCTTCGGTCATTTGCCTCGATGACGACAAAAGGGTAAACTGAGCCGAAAAGCGTTGACGTGCCCTATGAGTACCGAGAGGCACTAATCACTCTTCTTCAGAGGCAACGCGAGGTTCGTGAACCTCACGGAAAACTACAGTTCCAACCTCAAGATGTTCACGGAGTGAACGGACAAGAGAGAACTTAGCGTAAGCCCAATTCTGATCGTATGCAATTGAGTCGGGCAAAGTAATAGTAACATCATCACCATCAAACTCAACTTCAAAGTCTGAACGCCCTGTATTCATTTGTAGAAGAGTTGCAACACGCTCGGAGCGGTCTTCGACTACCTTGACAATCGTGTATGTGTAACGCAATGTTACTCCCGCTAGGGGGTGGTTGTAGTCGACACGCGCACGACCTGCGCGGAGCATCTGAAGGACACCTTGACGACCACCAATTTCTACTGGAGCACCAATCCCAAGCATGTTAGGGTCGCGCACACTGCGCAGAAGCACATTCTGAGATATTGTCTCAACTAGTGAAGCATCACGCTCACCATAAGCATCAGTAGGCTCGATATCGAATGTGTATTCGGTTTCTGCCTCTGCATCAGCTAGATGTGCCTCAAAGCCACCAATCAGGCGACCATCTCCAATAACAGTAATCATCGGCTCGTAGGTTCTCTGCTCGTCAAACACTTCATGCTCCTTTGCGACTTCTTCTCGAGTTGTCTCGATAATGTCGCCGCTATCGGCATTGTATAGGTCGTAATCGATGTGAATAATAGCACCGTTATCCATGGTTAGGCCTCCTAAGAGCGACCCGCCGACCTATCTCCCCCTTTTGATTCAAACGGTTCCCCCCTTGGGGGAAATCTATGGTGAAATCAGCATCAATCTTCTTCTTCTGAAGAGTTTCTTTGACTAGTCAGAAGAGTTGAAAATCCTCCTAACATAATGAATGCCCAGCCTACCCAGACAAGATGTGAACCCTTCAAATCGTGCACTGTAACCCTAATTTCTGTAATTTCATCAATATCTCCGGACATCATTGCACCAAGGTTGACTGCTGCCTGATTAGAATCAAGAATGAATATCATATCACCACTAGGTCGCACCATTCGGTCTACTTCTGAGCGTTGTCGGTTGAAATCGAAACGGATTATTCCGGGAGTCACTTCATCCACTAATTCCCCGTCGTCACGAATCTCAACGGTGAAACCTGCAAAACCTTCACCAACATTGTAAGGGTATTCAGAATCCTCTTCTTCAATCATCACCGTTTCAGTAAATGTCAATTCATAGCCATTGAATTCTACTGGCACATCTTTCTCAAGTGTAATCAGATGTTCTGGATCTGAACGGTCAACTAGCGTTGTGGTCATTACGTGACCCATGAGTAACAAAATGATTCCAAGATGAGCAAGATGGGAGCCGAATAGTCGCAATCTCGCCCCATTAGTTCTAGCTGTAATCCCATTTGCCTTGATTGCGGGGGCGATTCTCTTCAGTGTTGAGTAGGTGACTTGGATTGCAGGAGGTAGAGCAAAGAATAGCCAAGTAAGCATGAACAAACTAAGTGCTCCCCTAGAAATATTGGAGGTCAACATCAGGTTCGGATCGCCAGGAATACTGAATTTATCAGCATTGAAAGCTAATGCTAGAGAGGTAAACAAAGTTAGAATCATCAAAATATTGCCTTTTTTGGAGTCTACTGCCTTACCCCACGCATATATCGTTAGGGCAAGAATTCCAATAGCAATTATTGGAGCTCCATAGAACTCGTGAGCAGCGAGGCTTGTCCCATCAATTTCAGCGGTCAGAAGAAGCCAAGTCAATCCAAGAAAAGCTGCTGCTCCATACCAAGGAATTGTGCGTGCAATCTTCGTACGTACGCGAGAGTCAGAGAACATTGCCATTATGGAAATCTCTTCCTCATCAGCAGACAATAACCATGGGGTGAGGAAGAGAAGCATTCCGACTACTGCTTGAATCAGAGTTGCCGTCCATGTCCAACTAGCAAATAGCATCAAGAATACTCCACCAAATACCCATTGGGCTGGAGGTTTTTCTGTGTCGCCACGAACTAGAAGAAGCATCAAAGAGAAACCGACTAGAGTTACTGAAGTTGATTCTATCCAGATACCAACTGCAACAGATCCTGCGAGTAGTGCAGCTGCTAAAGTGAAATTATACTCTAACATGGATGTTTGACCTACTGAAACCATAGCCTGCTTCTGTTGACAGGCCATCCACCAAACAGCAGCAATAGAAAAAATTAGAATTAGAACCGTGTAACTAAGCACCTCAAGGCCTATTGCACCTTCACCAAATAATTCGAAGATTCGGATGTAAGGGTCATTCGAAGCCTGACCATCTTCATTACCAACAAAGGAATGTACGGAAGCCCATACTCCATTGGCACGAGTAACGAGGGTTGCATGGATTGCTAGAGCACCTGACAACATTCCAATAGCAGGAGATGCTGTGATTGCCCCAGAACTTCGGGAATCTGTTCGTGCGCGTGCATGAACAATCATTAGCAGAGCGAACCAAGGTAAGATGGACGCAGTCTCAACAGGATCCCAGGCCCAATACCCACCCCAGTCTAGAACTGTGTAGGCCCAAAGACCTCCTAGTCCAATTCCAATGATGCCGACAAGGAAGCCTGCTCTAGCCCAGTGTAATTGGGCCTTGTGAACCGAGGCTGCATCGCGCCCTTCAATGAGTCCGGCTAGAGATACACAAGCCACAGCAATGCAGAGAGAGTAAAATGAGAAGACGATCGGAGGATGGATTACCATCAAATTTGTTTGAAGAAGGGGATGTAATATTCCAACGGCACCTGTAGATTCTGCAAATGGTTGGAGTAGCCAAGAAATTGCAAGAACTACAGCAGTAGTAGAATGCATCAAACGAACTTGAAGTAAATTTGATTCTGTGTTATCAAACATGAACCAGCCAATGACTCCTAACAATGCAGCCCACAGAAGCAGAGGACCGGCCCTACCCCCCCAAACTGCAGAAATGCGGTACAACAAGGGAAGATCCTCTCCTCCATATCTAGATACTAAATCTAGACTATCTGCATCGACTATGAAAGCCCCAATTAACAACATCAGAGGAAAAATTTGGGCAACAAATGTGACATGTCTGAACAACAATTTGTCTGCAGGAATTTTGTCAATAGACCACAATATACTGACTGCAATTGCAAGTCCTGTCAAAATATTTCCCAAAAGGGGGAGGATTGAATCACCATCCGTAATACTTTGCTCGGGAATATCCGAAAGACAACATGGCTGGAATTATTTTCTTTCCATAGAGACTCGGCCTTCGCATGAGTATTCTCAGACAAACAGCCAATTTACCGTGTGGACCCATATTACTCATCTCATCAGGGAAGCATTGGGCCATCAATGACATGTCGTCATCTGACAATTCAAAGAGGGCTGATTTGCCCTTGAGGATTTTTCCATAAGGAGGAAACTCGTCAGTCCAGAGTTTTTGGTATCTAGCCATCTTTTCAGCGCTAAAATCTCCTTCTGAAATTTGCTCCGAGGCCACCTTAGCAGCGAAGGTGGCCGACTTCAAAGCTAGATGTGAGCCACCCTCAAAGAGAGGTGAAGTGAAGCCTGCAGCATCACCGACCAACATCAATCCATCATCATAGGTGAATTCGTAAGGTCCTGAGATTGGAATTGTGCCTCCAAAGGCGGGATTGCCTTTCTCTTTCCATGGAGGTGCAACCTGTTGCAGATTCTTGAATTCTGTATCTTCAATGAATTCATCGAGTGCTTTCTTGGCTCGGCTTTTGTCTTCTGTAACTAAACCAACATTAGCGCGGCCATCACACTTTGGGATCATCCAAAGATATCCTTTGTCAACATACTGCGGCCAGATGTAAAAGTCTAGATAATCATCGGTTGGAACCTCAAGCATTTCGTACTGCATTCCTGCAATGACCTTGCCTCGGGGATTCAAATCAAGAATTCTAGAACAAGCGCCCGCAACTCCTGAAGCATCAATGACGACCTTGGCCTGAATCGGAAATTGGTTGCCATTTCCTTCACACAACCAACCTGTGAACTGGTCTCCATCATACTGCTTTTCCATACTACGCAATTTGTGAGAAAGGTGTACTTGAACTCCTTCGGAGGCCGCTTCTTCAGCAATCCAACGCTCGAATAGATGCTTCTCAAGGACATATCCCTCTTCTGTCAATTTTTTCGCGGTACCATCTGGAAAGATGACTCTGATGCCATGGACTCGTTTACTAATCACATGTGGAGGTAATTCGAGATTCAAATTATCACAAGCGACATCAGAGATGCACTCACCACAATGAACTGGAGTTCCAATAGCTGGATGATCCTCAATTAGAATGACATCTAAGCCTGCCCGGGCACTGTGTAGAGCAGCGTTTCCACCACCCGGTCCAGCACCAACAACGAGCACATCACAAGACGTGATTCCCTCTGCCACGATGCTGTGCGTCATTAAGTAGGCCATGAATCCGTCGCTCCGCTATCTACGATAGCGTGGGGAACATATTGAACGATGAATCGCCACGCGCAATATATGTCGAGGCGTAGCCTAGGTCGGTTTCTCAAAGTCTTGGAGGGTTCTGGCGAACTGCTTCACGTCAATGAACCAATCGACTGCGCCCTTGAAGCGGGATGTATCGCTGACAAATTGGTCAAACACGGAGGTCCTGCTGTAATCTTTGAACAACCCCGACTGGCTGACGGCTCGATTAGTCAATTCCCATTAGCGATGAATCTCTTTGGAACAAGGCAGCGAACCAATGTCGCACTCGGGGTTGATGAGCCTAGTGAAATTGGTCAGCGAATGGTCGGACTGATGAAACCCGACATTGGTTCTATTCTTCGAGCACCATGGAAAGGTCTAGGCTTGGCACTACA
>Ga0208896_1001776_pt1 | contig 10406 bp, 10 predicted proteins | sample ETNtaG_27_FD_185778 | JGI IMG/M metagenome (GOLD analysis project Ga0208896, IMG submission 185778) | Marine microbial and viral communities from oxygen minimum zone, Eastern Pacific Ocean - ETNP201406SV63 (SPAdes) (version 2) | ecosystem: Environmental > Aquatic > Marine > Oceanic ... | reverse complement strand
TGATCGCGCCGGTACGTGGCCGTGCCTGATGCTCTGGGCCGTGTGGAGGATGTCGGCCTTCCCGTGGCCCAGATCAGCAGCAACGTGCTCAACCAGGTAGTCGAAGTTGGCGGCGTCGGGCTTGTAGGAGCCGATGTCCTCAGCCGTGTAGACGGCGTCGAACTCGAGCATCAGCGTGCGTTTGAGGCGGCAAAGCTAGCCCGGTCCACGTTGGAGAGGATCACGAGGTCGAACTGCCCTGACATGAACCTGAAGGCATCGCTCAGGTCGGGAAACGCAGGCCATAAGGAAACCGACCCACCGAATGCCTCGTCAAGAGAAGTTGATGTAGGCAGGTCAAGGCGCGCTGCAATGGAACGGTGAACCCGTTCGAGGACAACGGGATAGGGGAGTGAAGGGGTGGCCGCCTACTGATCTGCCTCGAAACCGTTGAAGGCCTCAAGGGCCTGTTGTCTGGTCACGTTTCCGCATGACCCTGCTGCGAGGAGTGGCTGGAGGGCCGACCAGATTCCCGACTCCCAGTCGATGAGGGTCCCGTAACAGTCAAAGCTGAGCACAGAGTGGTCGGTCAGGCGACGGACCATCTCCGGTGATTACGGGGCTGTGGTCCGGGATCGGTCTACCCCAAGGTGCAGGACGTCGGGGCGTGAGTAGTGGCCGGCCGGGTCGAAGTTCTGGCGCTGTCTGGCGACCTCACCGATGTCCAGGTCGGCCCACACGATGGCTTCCTCGTTGCGGACCGGCTCGACGACCCATGCACCGTCAGGTCCGGCGATGCAGGTTCCTCCATTGTGGTAGCGCTCACCCCCGGGGAGCATCTGCCTGAGCGGGAAGTCATCCGGTACGTGCTCAGACCGGTAGACGGCACCGACACTGATCACGAAGACTCGGCCCTCCTTGGCGATGAACCTGGTGATGTCCTCAGTGAGGCCCACCGAGCCGGGCCAGGCAGCCACATGTACCTGGGATCCGGTCGCATACATTGCCGTCCTTGCCAGGGGCATCCAGTTCTCCCAGCAGTTGAGACCCGTGAGGCGGACACCTCGGTGGTCATGTGCAATCAGGCCGGCACCGTCACCATCGGCCCACACAAGGCGTTCCGTGTAGGTGGGCTTCAGTTTCCGATGGACACCTACAACTCCCTCCACCGGGTCGATTGCCACAAGGGAGCAGTAGACGGAACCCATCGATGCGGACCGTTCGACAACCCCCACATACGCGAAAAGCCCGGCCTGTCGGACGGCATCCACGACCGTCTCAAATTCGGACCCGTGTACGTCGACGGACTGATCCAGGTACAAGGCGAAGGCGGCCTGCTGGTCTGGCTCCTCCCAGGCGGCTGAGTTCGTGCGATCAAGCCAGATGGGGTAGCCGGGAACGAATACCTCCGGGAACGCAATCAGGTCGGCGCCGCCATCGGCAGCCTCAACTATCCGGTCCACGACTACTGCGATAGTTCCTTCACGGTCGAGGAAAGAGGGGGTGGCCTGAACGGCGGCGACACGCATGTCGGGTAGTTTGCTCCACTTGGTAGTTGAGGGCAAAACGGCTCCCTCAAGGTAGATAGGAGCACCGAGTGAGGACGACACAGGACAGGTGGAGTTGAAATGGGCCTTACGGAGCGTAGGCAGATGGCTACCGAGGCCATCCATGCGGGCGAAACCCACGATCCATCAGGTGCACACATTGCACCCATCTTCCAGACGTCGACGTTCACGTTCCCTGACATGGCTGCCGTCGAGGCCCGGGCAGTCGGGGAGTCCGATTCGTACATGTACTCCCGCGGAGGCAACCCCGGAAGGAAGGCTCTGGCTGCGAAGTTGGCAGCCCTTGAGGGTCTTGGGCTGGAAGATTCCTCCGCGGAGATCTTCGGATCAGGGATGGCCGCAATCGCAGCTGCCCTGATGGGAACAGCCAAGGCAGGCGACCACATCATCACCCAGCAGGTCCTGTACGGCTCAGCCGATCATCTGATCTCGGATGTGCTCACCCAGTTCGGGGTGAGCAACTCCCGGGTCGCAGGGCTGGAACCGGATGCGCTCGCAGCGGAGTTGGAGTTGCACCCCGAGACCACGGCTGTGTACATGGAGACACCAGCCAACCCGACGATGACGCTCATCGACATATCTGCAACGGCGGAGACCGCCCATGCAGCCGGAGCGAAGGTGATCGTGGACAACACGTTCGCCACGCCGATTCTTCAACGTCCGCTCAGCCTCGGCGCCGACGTGGTTGTCCACAGCACCACGAAGTTCATCAACGGACATGGCACGGTTATCGGTGGTGCTGTGGTCAGCACCGACGAGACACTCATGGCCGAGGAGATCGGTTCACTGATTCGATTCACGGGTGGGGTTCCCAGTCCGTTTGACTGCTGGCTGACCAACCTGGGACTCAAAACCCTGCCGCTGCGGATGCATCAGCACTGTGCAAACGGCATGGCCGTTGCGGAGTTCCTCCAAGAACACCCTGCGGTCGCTTCCACCTCCTACCCGGGTCTGTCCAGCCATCCGCAGCATGAACTGGCGGGACGCCAGATGGACGGATTCGGTGCCCTGATCGCCTTCGACATGGGCTCATATGACGCCGCTACACGGTTCCTCGACCAGTTGGCGCTCTGCTCGCTGGCGGTCAGCCTTGGCAACGTTGACACGCTCATCGAGCACCCCGCCTCGATGACCCATGCGGTTGTACCGCCTGAGGAGCGTGCCGCCTCCGGCATAACCGACGGTCTAATCCGGATATCTGTCGGCCTCGAAGCCTCTGTCGACATTGTCTCCGACCTTGAACAGGCTCTTGAGGCATAGATATCGCCTCCCCTTGTCTACCGGAGCCGAGGACAGGTAGCCTGCCGCCGCTGCGGACACGGTTGGTGCGAGGTTGAGGGAGGCTCTCCATGGACGTACTGAACAGAGACCAGGTTGAAGCCTTCTGGAGAGACGGATACCTCTTCCTGGAAGACGCTGTTCCTCCGGAGAAGCTGACGGCCCTCTCGTCCGAGTTCGACAACTGGGTAGACCAGAGTCGCTCCCACCGCCAGGCATTCGGAACGACCCTGGACGGACGGCCACGCTTTGACGTGGAGCCGGGACACACTGCCGAGGCGCCGACCCTCAGGCGGATCTCCTCTCCGACAGAGATCTCCGACACCTACCTGGACGTGATGCGATCGAGCATTGCAGTCGATGCCGTGGCACAACTCATTGGACCGAACGTGACCCTGAACCACTCGAAGGTCAACTCCAAGCTCCCCGGGGCCAGAACCGAGGTGAAGTTCCATCAGGACTTCCTTTTCGAACCTCACAGCAACGACGACATGATCACCGTGCTCTACTTCCTAGACGACGTCACCATGCAGAAGGGACCCCTCGAGGTGCTCCCCGGGAGCCACCGGGGCCCCTTGTACGAGCACTGGCATGACGGCGTGTTTACAGGCTCAGTGGCCAGCGCGGTCGTTGACGAGACCAGGGATGGCATGGTCCCATGCCCCGGGCGCTCAGGATCGGCTTGTCTGATGCACGGTCGCACCCTGCACGGCTCGGGGCCCAACCACTCCGACAGCCCCCGGACCCTGTTCATCTGCGCGTACAAGGCCGAGGACTGTCGTCCACTGCAGGCATGTCACGTGCCCTCCGTCCACGAGGGTGAGGTGGTGCGAGGTGAGGCAACCAACCGTGTTCGCTGCAGCGAGTCCGAGATGGCGTACCCGGAAATCCCGACCGGAGCCTCCTTCTTCAACCAGCAGGAACGCCATACGGTGGACATGTGAGCAGAGCCGACCTGCTCCAGCTTGAGGTCAGCACCGACAGCGGTCTTGGGGAGCGCGCACGGTTGGGTGTGATCGTTCTCGAGTCAGATCACACGCTCGAGGCAGAACTTCGGGCGCCTGACATTGACGGTGTCGACCACTATGTGTCCCGCATTGCCAACGACTCAACCATTACGCCTGATTCGCTGACAGCGATGGAGGAGAGGTTGCCCTTGGCTGCGGCCCTCCTTCCTGTCGAACTTCGACTGGACGCAATCGGCTACGGCTGTACGTCGGCAGCCACGCTCATTGGCGAGGAAGGGATCGAGGCGGCCCTCAACTCGGCCCATCCGGGAGTGCCCTGCACCAATCCCATCACAGCCGCCGTAGCAGCCTTTGCGGCCCTTGGAGTCAGCCGCATCGGCATCGTGGCCCCGTATACGGCCGATGTTACGGATCGAATCGTCCGGCATCTCAAGTCGGCCGGGCTAGACGTTGTGGCTGTCGGATCTTTCCTTGAACCAGATGACCACGTCGTTGCGCGGATCACCGAAGGTGCCGTTGCCGACGGTGTAGCCATCGTGGCAGATTCAGACGGATGCGAGGGCGTGTTCGTCTCCTGTACCAGCCTCAGGACCTTCGGTGTCCTCGCCGATCTGGAGGAGCGTCTCGACAGGCCGGTCGTCTCCAGCAACCTTGCGCTCACATGGCACCTCTTGAGACTCGCCGGGGTCGATGATCAGGTTCCCGGTCTTGGTCGGCTCTTCACCGCAGGGATCTATCGAGGCAACGGTTGATCGGCCAGCCGCCACCCCGGGGGTTTCCTGAGGCCGAATACCGGCGACGGACCGAGGCCGCCCAGGAGATGATGGCCGGCTCCGGCATCGACTGCCTCCTCGTCTGTACCGAACCCGAGGTCAGGTACTTCACCGGCTTTCATACACCCTTCTGGCAGAGTCCCACCCGATCATGGTTCGTGGTCGTACCCCCGGCCGGAAAGCCGATAGCCGTCATCCCTGCAATCGGGGAGGACACCATGTCGGGTACATGGGTCGACTCCATCCTCACCTGGCCCGCACCACAGCCCGGTGATGACGGCATCTCCCTCCTTGCTGCCGCTCTGGGCGATGTGGTCGGTCCGGGCGGCACTGTCGGGCTACCGATGGGACACGAGACCCACCTGCGTATGCCCTTGAGTGACTATGCGGTGCTCCGGGGCCGTCTGGGAGGCGTCGACTTCGTAGATGCAACCCAGATCGTGCGCTCACTGCGCATGGTCAAATCCGAGGCCGAGATCGCCAAGGTGGCCCACATCTGCGCCATAGTGTCCGATTCCTTTGTTGCCCTTCCCGATTTCGTTCATGTCGGCATGAGCGAGCGTGAGGCCTTTCGGGCCTTCAAGGTCGACCTCCTGCAGAGGGGAGCCGACGACGTTCCGTACCTGGTTGGTGCCACCGGACCCGGCTTCACGGATGTGATCAAACAGCCCAGCGACAGGTTGATCGAACACGGCGACCTGCTCATGTTCGACACCGGCTCGATATTCGACGGCTACTCCAGCGACTTTGACCGCTACTTCGCATTCGGAGAGGTCGGCCCGGACGCGGCGAAGGCATACCGGACGGTCTGGGAGGCAACCGAGGCGGGACTGCGGACAATGCATCCGGGTGCCACCACTAGCGACGTCTGGGCAGCAATGGCCGAGGTCCTTGCCGCTGGAGGCTCGTTGGGGAACTCCGTTGGGCGTCTGGGACACGGGCTCGGAATGCAGGTGACGGAGTGGCCCTCGAATACCGCTGACGACAACACCGAGATCGTGGAGGGCATGGTCCTCACGCTGGAACCCGGCCTCACCTGGGAGCCCGGCAAACTGATGCTCCACGAGGAGAACGTGGTTGTCCGTAGTGAGGGCCCGCAGTTGCTCTCACGCAGGGCTCCACCAGACCTCCCGGTTATCGACTGACAGGGGGGCCATGCCCCTCGACGGCTGTGACGTTGACCGGCACAACCGCCCGGCGTAGCATCTGGCAACCTCGAGTCGGGCAGGCAGCGAGGCAAAAAGGTGTGTGCCCAGGATCTGGTCGCCTGACAGAGAGCACGGACATGCACTTCGGATACTTCCTCAACCAGAACAACCTCGGCCTCGCAAAGCCCTTCCACGAGGTGGTCGATGAGGGTCGCCAGATAGCCACCTACTGCGACCGCAACGGATGGCACTCCATCTGGACCACCGAACACCACTTCGGCCACGAGGGGCTCGAGGTCTGCCCCAACCCGGTCCTCATGACAGCCGACCTGGCGGCGCGCACAGAGCAGATCAGGATCGGACAGGCCGCCAGCATCATCACCTTCCACCATCCGATCCGGCTCGCCGAGGACTTGGCAATGCTCGACCACATGAGCGGTGGCCGTCTCGAGGTCGGTGTGGGTCGGGGTATCTATCCCCGCGAGGCGGTGAACATGAACCCGACCTCTGATGTCAGGAACTCAGACGTCAACCGTGCGCTCTTCGCCGAGACGCTCGAGGTGATGAGGCGCTGTTGGACTGAGGAGTTCTTCTCCTTTGAGGGTGACCACTTCACCTTCCCCCAACCGGGCCTCACCTTCGATCACTCGATGAGCCCACCGACGGCAGCGAATACCGATCCGGAGACCGGCGAGATCACCGCCCTGGCAGTCGTGCCGCGACCGATGCAGCAGCCCCACCCTCCACTGTGGCAGGTAATCGACACCCCACCGTCAATTCGCTTTGCAGCCGAGAACGACCTGCAGGGCATGTTCTGGATACCACCCACCGACGCCATGGTTCCGCGCTTCGAAATGTACCGAGATGCCGCGTCAGAGGCCAGGGGCGCAGAGGTGGAGATGGGAGAAGGTGTGGCCCTGGTTCGGGACCTCTTCGTGACAGAAACCATGGAAGAGGCCGAACGCCTTGGCGGACCCGGGATGCTCACCTACCTGGAGTGGGTCTGTCATTTCCGGGGTCTCGGGAACCACATGTTCCCCGGCGAGGAACTGCCCGACACGGCCGGAAAGCTTGATCTCCTGTCCTACGAATGGCTGCACCCACGCAACATGTTGTTCGGCACTCCTGAGTACATCGCCGAGAAGATTCAGGAGATGAAGGACAAGTTGAACCTGAAGACCCTCCTCTTGTGGTCGAACTTCCCGGGTGTGGCCCACGAGGCCGTAATGGACAGCATCACCATGTTCACCGAACGGGTCATGCCACTCTTTGCCGAGGAAGCGAAATAAGGGGGGCACGGCCTGATGGCACTCGAGGTACGAAAGTTGGTGACGCAATCCGAGGAGGTCCGCATCGAGGGAGGGCGGGCGGCCGATCCGCCCCTGTGCCTATACGGGGTGGCCGCAGTCATCGCAAACCCCTGGGCCGGGGCAGGGTTCGTCGATGACCTGAGGCCCGAAATCCTCGAGGTAGCGCCTGAACTCGGCGCACTGGTCGTGCCCAGGCTGGTCGAGGCCGCCGGTGGTGGCGACGCGGTCGAGGGGTACGGCAAGGCGGCGATGGTCGGAACGTCCGGCGAGGTCGAGCACGGATCAGCCCTGATCCACACCCTCCGGTTCGGGAACGTGTTCAGGGACGCTGTAGGTGGAACCTCGTACCTCTCGTTCACCAACACCAGGGGTGGCCCCGGGGCGACCATCTCGATTCCGATGATGCACAAGGCGGATCCCGGCTGGAGGTCCCACTACCTCACCCTCGAGATAACGGTTGCGGACGCGCCTGCTCCCGACGAGATCGTGGTGGCGATCGGTGCGTCGGTCGGTGGTAGGCCTCACCACCGCATTGGCAACCGCTACTCCGACATGGAGGAAATGGGCCTCGACCCTGAATGAGGCACCAACCCTTTACCCGGGTGGACGGTGTGGGGCCGCCCCTGGTCCTGATCCACGGCGTGGGCCTCGACCACACAATGTGGGACCTGGTGGTCGATCGCCTGGCGGAGATCAGGACCGTTGTCCGCTATGACATCTCCGGCCATGGCCGTACGCCTGACCAGCCAGGTGAGCGCAGTATTGACGACTTTGTTGACGAACTCCTGTGCGTGCTCCAGGCGCAGGGTCTGGTTCGTCCTGAGGTGGCTGGGATCTCAATGGGCGGCATGATCGCCCTAGCGGCGTCGGCACGGCGCCCGGACCTGTTCGACAAGGTGGCCCTCCTGAACACCGTGGCCGATCGTACGGCCGGCCAGGTGGCCGGCTTGAGAGAGCGCCTGGCCGCAGCTGAGAGCGACGGCATGCAGGTAGTGGCCGAAATGGCGATCGACCGGTGGTTTGAGCCCGACTGGCATGCCGAGCACCCCTACCGGGTCGCTGCGGTGGGGGAGCGGCTCTGCTCGACAGACCTTGTCGGATACCTGAAGGCGTACCGGTTGTTCATCGACGGAGACCCGCTGATGCCGAAAGGTGCTGCACGGATCAGCGCTCCTGTTCTTGCAATGACAGGGGAGCTGGACGTCGGCTCAACCCCGGCCATGTCCACCGCATTGGCAGAATCCGTGCAGAACGGGCAGGCTCGTATTCTCAACAACCTCCATCACCTTCCACCAATCGAGGACCCGGACGTGTTCGCAACAGCCCTGATCGACTTCCTGGAGAGGGAGGCGCAGTGATCGACTACCAGATGTACGTAGACGGCGAGTTCTGTGATGCCTCCGACGGTGCTCGCTTCGACTCCATCAACCCGGCAACCGGTGAAGCGTGGGCATCAGCTCCAGCTGCAACCGAAGAGGACGTCGACAGGGCCGTGCGTGCTGCGCGGCGTTCTCTCTACGACGGCGACTGGGCCGAAATGACACCGACCCGCCGTGGCAGCCTGCTCTACGCCCTCGCTGACCTGATGGCCGAGCGGTCTGAACACCTTGGGTCCGTCGAGACCCGGGACAGCGGAAAGCTGGCGGTTGAGACCCGCGGCCAGTCCGCCTACGTGGCCGAGTACTACCGCTACTACGCCGGCCTGGCCGACAAGATCCAGGGTGACACGCTTCCTATCGACAAGCCGGACCTGCATGTATTCACGACCCGGGAGCCGATCGGCGTGGTCGCCGGAATTGTCCCGTGGAACGCCGAGATGCTCCTCACGGCGACAAAGGCCGCACCTGCGCTTGCAGCCGGCAACACGGTCGTGATCAAGTCCTCCGAGGAGGCTCCGGCCCCGGTGCTGGAGTTCGCCAAGCTGGTCGACGAGGTTGGCTTCCCACCCGGGGTGTTCAACCTGATCACCGGTTTCGGTGAGCCGTGTGGCCGGGCCCTGACAAGCCATCCCCTCGTGAGCCGCGTGGCATTCACAGGAGGTGTCGACGCTGCACGCCATGTTGTCGCCAACACGGCCGCCAACTTCGCTCCCGTTTCGCTGGAGCTGGGCGGCAAGTCGCCAATTGTCATCTTTGACGATGCCGACCTCGAGGGTGCGGTAAACGGTGCCGTTGCGGGCAACTTCGGAGCAAGTGGCCAGAGTTGCGTGGCTGGCACACGGGTGTTCGTCCAGGCCGGCATCCACGACGAGTTCATCACAGAGGTGGTCAGGCGCGCCGAGGCCGTCCGGATTGGTGACCCCCTCGATGCGGCCACCCAGATGGGGCCACTGGCTACCGAGGCTCAGCGGGACCGCATTGAGGCTGTCATCGCCGAATCGACAGCCCAGGGGGCGACCATCCACACCGGTGGCCAGAGGCCCGCGGGTATGGACTCAGGCTGGTATTTCCAGCCGACCGTCATTGGCTGCAGCGACCAGGATGTGATCAGCACCAGGGTCGAACTCTTCGGGCCCGTCATGTCCGTCCTCTCGTTTGAGACCGAGGAGGAGGGCGTCGCGCTCGCCAACGACACCGAGTTCGGGCTCGGTGCCGGTGTCTTCACGAGGGATGTTGCCCGGGCACACCGGGTCGCCAAGGCGATCCGCTCCGGGATCGTCTGGGTGAACACGTACCGGGCCATCTCACCGGTCGCTCCCTTCGGCGGCTTCGGCCAGAGCGGCTACGGACGTGAGGCTGGCATGGACGCCGTCTACGAGTACACGCGCACAAAGAGCGTGTGGATCAACACTTCGGACAAGCCGATGTCTAACCCTTTCGTGATGCGGTGATCCATCAGTTCGACGCCGACACAGCAGCTGATTCGGTCGGGGAGGGCTGTTGGAAGGCGCACCTGACCGACAGCTGGAACATCGGCGACAACCCCAACGGTGGCTATCTGGTGGCTACAGCGCTGCAGCCTGTCCGACAACTCTGCTCCCACCCTGACCCGATGTCGGTTACAGCCCACTTCCTGCGGCCAGGAACGGGTGGTGCCGAGGCCGACCTGACAGCATCAATACTCCGAACCGGACGCAGCGTCACGACGGCGAGGGCCAGCCTCAGCCAGGGCGGCACTGATCGTCTGGAGATCCTCGCAGCCTTTGGACAGTTGGACGGAAGCTCAGGGCACGGCCACGTGGTCACCGAGACGATGCCTGACATCCCGCCACCTGACGAGTGCGTTGAACGCTCCGGTCTGGAACAGGGCGTTGAACTGCACATCCAAAGTCGCGTGGACATGCGTGTCCACCCTGACTACGCGACAGCGGCAGCAGGAAAGCAGGCAAAGACCCTGGGTTGGATCCGCTTCAGCGACGGCCGTCAACCCGACACGCTCTCGG
>Ga0208896_1001767_pt1 | contig 10442 bp, 12 predicted proteins | sample ETNtaG_27_FD_185778 | JGI IMG/M metagenome (GOLD analysis project Ga0208896, IMG submission 185778) | Marine microbial and viral communities from oxygen minimum zone, Eastern Pacific Ocean - ETNP201406SV63 (SPAdes) (version 2) | ecosystem: Environmental > Aquatic > Marine > Oceanic ... | reverse complement strand
CTAATGTGTCTATGTTTTTTAACATTATCTATTTGAACTTATTTTATTTTTGTTTTTTTGTACTATCTATAGGAGGGGGTACAATGAAAAAAGTTGAAGCAGTAGTAAGGGATGAAAAGCTCAGTGGTACGAAGGAAGCGTTAAAGGCACTGGGAGTAGCTGGTATAACAGTTACTGAAGTTAAGGGACACGGTACACAGAAGGGTATCACGGAAGTTTATCGTGGTAGAGAGTATGCCGTAGATTTGCTGCCTAAGATTAAGGTTGAAGCGATTGTTGATGATAAAGATGTAAAGAAGGTGACGAATGCTATTTGTGAAGTAGCAAGAACCGGTAGCATTGGAGATGGGAAAATATTTATTTCAGACGTGTCTGACATTATTCGTATAAGGACAGGCGAGTCAGGACCAAAGGCAATTTAACTATTCTAGTTTATAAAGTATTTATAGAATTTGATTTAATTGCTAGCGTAATTAACGTGTAGTCACCCGCCGTGTATAAAGCGGGTGGCTATATCTATAACACAGCCACACACACAGTTTTGTAGAAACTTGCAATTGACAAACATTGACGGCAGTCCAGCCTTGTTGTTATCATTCCTCTTAAACACCATTTACTCACCAAGTCATAATCAGGCGGTTAATCTGAGTACAGAAACATTTATTAGAAATATAATTGACAACTACAGGTTATTCTGCTAATTTTGCACACACATAGAGTATACGCTCTGTATTAGGTTATTTGGTAGAAGTGCGTAGTTGACCTGCTTCCCAAAAACTGATCCAGTTGTACAGTTAGTATAAAGCTATATAATTGGATTAAGAAAAAGGGAACACACGCTTCCCCTTCCCAAGCCACAACCATGTGGCAAACCTGCCATAAAACCACTTGCGCTTAATGTATCCGTAGGTTTATAATTCGCATACACGTCAGTTTTCATATTATTCTAATCATTTAGCATGGGGAATATATGAAATGAGGGAAATTGCCGCTAGTGAACTCAGTAAAATCCTCAGAGAACACAAAATATGGCTCTACTCAGGCTATGAAGAAAGAGAGAAAGCTGACCTGAGTGAAGCTAACTTGGGTGATGCCGACCTGAATGATGACAGTTTGTGGGATGCCAACCTGATAGCTGCCAATTTGATAAATGTCAGGGGTTTAACCATAGAACAGCTATCAAGTGTAGAGACTTTATGTGAAGCTGAATTAAGCTCTGAGCTTTTAGAACAAGTAAGAAAGAAATATCCTTATCTTCTCGGGGAGTTAGAGCCAGAGGAAGAAGAGGGTTTAACCAGTCGGGAGCAGGACGTGCGAGGCTTTTATGTTAGAGCAGGTAAACAACAATAACGGTAATGGGAAATCAGGCCTTTATAAGTATCTAGTGCAGGCATTTGACAGAACATATTTCCGTTTATGTCCTAATAGAATTAGGGCGGATCATAAACCTCATACTTACGACTTCAGTTCTCTGACCAGAGAAGAGTATTTAGAAAATCCTGAATTGTTTTACAAGAAACCTGATGAAATTCCTGAATTCTCGCTAACAAAGAAATCTGAGGTAGGTAGCGTTGAGATTTTTGATGTCAGATTCCCAAGTCCTGTTCAGACCGTACATAAAGAGAATAATATTGCATACGGATATTTCTACAAAAATAAAACTAAGAAGAGTTCACTCTCATTAATTATCATTCATGGATGGAGAAGGTCCTTTCTATATAGCGAGAAGAAAATTGCCTTAAGACTGGCAAAGATGAACATAGATTGTTTTATCCTTAAGCTTCCACTTCATATAGAAAGAACCCCTAAGGGTGCATTAAGCGGTGAGTATGCCCTTACCGGAGACGTATACAGAACTGTTGAATGTACGCGGCAATTAGTTATAGAAATAAGGGCCGTAAAGTCATGGCTGCAGAGAGAGACAGAGAAGATTGCAATCATGGGCATAAGCCTTGGCGGGATGATGGCACATGTGGCTATGTCAGTTGAGGAATTTGATGCTGGAGTATCTATTGTGGGAGGTGGCAATATTGCCGGTATTATATGGGAGGGAATTGCTACGCAGGAAGTAAAAGAGAATATAATGAAGGCAGATATTACACGTGAGCAGGTAAATCACATTTTTCAGATGATCAATCCTTCTGTCCTGGCAAGACACAATAAGACAATGAATACATTAATGATGAACGGCATTTACGATGAGGTAATACCAACAAAATTCACAGTTGAATTATGGGAAGCTCTGGGCAGGCCGAAGATTAAGTGGTATCCATGTGCCCATGTAAACATTGTATTTATTATGAAGAGAGTCGTGGGTGATATGATTCAATTTATTCGGGAAACAGTTTAAAACAAAATGTCTGATTATTTTATTTGTCCAAATTGTAGCGCGGAGGTACCGGTAAAGTCATTGTCATGTCCTGAATGTGGTTCAGATGAGAAAACCGGCTGGTCTGAGGATACGATGTATGATGGCCTTGATCTCCCTGCGTTTGAAGAGACAAGGGATAATTCCTCAAAATCTCTATTTCAAAATAAACTCCTTTTGTATGTCGTGGCAATCATGACTATTCTGGCCTTTATATGGTTTTTTGTAATGTAAAGTTGTGATGTACGGCTGTGCCATTTCTGAGTCAAAATTTCAAGATAGGAGTTGAACGTCTTTTCATCCAGAAGTCTTGTCTCTGCCGAGGATAAAGCGAAACGATCCAAATGGGGCAGTAGAATCAGCACAGTTTGTTTGTAAAGTGCTAAGCATTAATCATTCTGGGATACGTTACAAAAGATTCTATCTGTTTCAGAGCTGGATCCTTATTGTTTAGAACTAGATCTGCCCGAAAGTTCTATTATGAGTGATCCTCAAGCAACGATTGTCCTGCTTGAAAAAATACACCAGTTGGGTGTACGTATTGCTGTAGATGATTTTGGAACAGGTTACTCTTCCTTGACTTACCTGAAGCGTTTGCCAATTGATACATAAAGATCGATATACCTTTTGTGCAAGGTATAGGTAAAGACAATGATGATGAAATTGTTAAGGTTATAATCTCTCTGGCCAAAAGCCTCGGGTTACAGTCAGTAGCAGAGGGTGTAGAAACAAGAGAGCAGGTCAGTTTACTGCATGAGCATAAGTGTGATGTTATGCAGGGTTATTATTTTTGTCGACCCATGCCTGCTGAAGTTGCTGCACATGTTCTGGAGGAAATATTATCCGAGGACAAGCTGGAAGAATCACAGTGCTCAGCCACGAATTGAACAAGAGCACAAATCAAATCCATTTGTCACCACTTAGGTATCGTGGTCAGTCATTGCTTTCTCGATACGGCTGAATGCCATCTTTACTCCTGCCTCTCTGGGCGACAAGTTCTCCTTCTTTGATCTTTCCAATGACTCAAGAGTATTGGTGCGGATCTTTTCTTCAATCGTATCCATAACCTGACTTTCAGACCCGCCGCCAAATTCAACTGCTGCACAAATGACTCCACCAGCGTTTGCAATAAAGTCAGGAATATTCAAAATTCCCCTTTCATGCATCAGTTGTTCGGCAGTTTCAGTGGCTGGTATGTTGGCACCATGAATAACCAGCTTTGCCTTGAGTTGATCTACGTTGTTTTCTGTCAGCACATCCGGCCGTGCTGCCGGGATCCAGATATCACATTTTACGCCAACTAGTGCATCGCTGTCCATTGCCTGGCCACCTGGAAATGTTTGTACCGGAGAACCTTCCTTTTTGTGCTTGATTAGTGCGTCAATGTCCAGACCGCTTTGGTTTTGGACCGCGCCCTGGCTATCTGAAACAGCAACCAGTACTGCACCTCGTTTGCCAAGAAATTTAGCGGCATGCCTGCCCACTGCGCCAAATCCCTGAACGGCAAGTTGACTTCCTTTGAGAGTAATTCCCACTTCTGAAGCCGCTACTTCAGCAGCTACAGCGACTCCATAGCCTGTAGCTCCTATCTCATCTAATGGTATACCGCCAAGTGCCCTTGGGAGACCTATTGCTCTACTAATTTCATCCTTAACCCAACCCATGCACTCTTCGTTCGTTCCCATATCTGGTCCGGGGATGTATTCTGTAAGCTCTTTGATCATACGGGCAAAGGTGCGCACTAGTTTTTCCTTTTGCTCACGACTGCAGGCTGGGTCGGCAATGATCCCCGATTTAGCTCCTCCATGTGGGAGACCAGCCGCTGCATTCTTTAGTGTCATGGAACGAGCGAGTCGATTGACTTCATCTATAGTTACGTCTTTTACCATGCGCACGCCTCCAATTGCCGGTCCACATGCAACGTTGTCAACAACTACGATGGCTTCCAGGCCTATGCGTGGTTGCCGTAATAACAGTATCTTCTCTGGTCCTATGTTGTCGCCTATATTGTGTATTTTAATTTCCATTTCTAATTAGAACAGTTTTATATGTTTTGGTTTCTTTCGCTTTTTTTACCAAAGTGTGCATTTTAGCAAAGCGTTTAAAGATTTCAACAATTTCTCATGTTTTTTGCTAAACTCCATTCCACATCTATAGATTTGACAAATACATTCTTGTCTTTGTGGTTAGTTGCAAGGCAAGTGTTATGACAAGAATCATAAATATAAAAACTTGCTTAAATGGCTATAAATTTTTATTATGATATTGTTATATTATGCCGGGTTGTGAACAGTTTTATGAAAATGTAAGTATGAGACGAAGAAAGGCTATTATTTTTGAATAAAAGAGAATATAAAACAGGCAGAGATGATATGGATAAGGTCATTGCCGATTTAGCAAAGGCTTGCCATCCTGATGATAATGTTGATCTGATAGAAGAGATGCTGACAACTATTGCAAAATTGGGTATTGAGAGTAATGATAGAGGTGATATGAAATTGATAAATGTGGCATTGAAAGAACTGCGTTATGCATCAAAAATATTTACCTCGTACAGAGATGAAAAAAAGGTTGCTGTTTTTGGCTCAGCTCGAGTCCGTAAGGATTCAGATGAATATAGAATGGCAGAAATGCTGTCTAAACTGATAGTCGAAAATGGTTTTAAGGTGATTACCGGTGGTGGGCCGGGAATAATGGAGGCCGGTAATAAGGGGGCCGGACGTGAAAACAGCTTCAGTTTGAATATAAAGCTTCCTTTTGAACAAAAACACAATCCATACATAATCGGTGATGAGAAGGCTATCAGTTTTAAGTATTTTTTTAACAGAAAATTGTTCTTTCTTAAAGAGTCTGATGCAACGGTACTCTTCCCTGGTGGCTTTGGCACTTTAGATGAAGGTTTTGAGAATATTACATTAGTCCAGACCGGTAAAAGTAAACCACGTCCAATCATCTTGATCGAACCTCCCGGTTCGCAATACTGGAATCACTGGTTTGACTTTGTTACAAGAGTATTGGTGGAAAGTGGTTTTATTTCACAAAATGATATGGGCTTGTTTATACGTGTTAATACCGTTGAGAAAGCAATTGATGAGATTCTGCAATTTTATAAAGTTTATCATTCAATTCGATACATTGGAAATAAGACTGTTGTCAGACTCAAATCGCTTTTGAGTAGCGAAAATATTGAGGTACTTAATAGAAAATATGCCGATATCCTCCGTTCAGGAAAAATAGAGCTGACTGACTCTCTGCCTGCAGAACAGAAGGGTGGGGAGTTTCTTGATTTACCGAGATTGGTAATGGATTTTAATCGGTGTGATTATGGTAAGTTTTACGAAATGTTAAGGCTCTTGAATACTATGAGGGAATAATGATGGCAAGTATTCTACCAATTACTTTTTCTTCTTCCATTTAAGCTTTAATTCCCGGTGTATATCCAGGGCTAAAATTTAAATCAGTGACCCTTCATTCCACAACAACCAGTCCCGCAAGAGCCTGGTGATGGAGGCATGCCGCCTCCACCTGAAGCTGATTCAGATGATGAACTGCTTGCAAATACTGAGAAGAGTTTTTCTAATGATTTCCCTCCACAATGTGGACAAACTATCTTCTCGTTATTTCTTTGTAGTATCTCAAAACTTTCTTCACATTCACTACATTTGTATTCGTATAACGGCATAGCTATTTTTCCTCCTATAAAAGACCTAAAATAACAAATAATCAAAATATTGTCAAGGTGATAACGGTGTTGGACTGACGCAGAAAGGGGGCAGGTGGAAAAGGCTATTTATATGTAAGTTCCTCTTCTTTGAATGCAAGCTTGCTCTGTTCATATTCTTCGCTTGTGTCCTCCAGCTCTTTGTATAGTGTGTCAGTTTCAGTGCGTGTTTGCTTAAGTGATTTAGATAATTTTGAGATAGAGTGTCCATCTTGTTCATGAGATGCTTTAATCAAAGCCTGAGTATCATCATGAAGCTGTTGTTCAAGTTCAGCTATAGCCTTTTCAATCTCCTTGATTTTCTGTTGGTAGGGGGTCAGGGTTTTTGAACGCCTGGCAATAAACTCGGCACGAACTTTTCTTTTGTCTTTCATGCTGAGGTTTTTCGTTGGTTTCTCCTGTTGTATTGATGATGGTTTCATTGTAATACTTTCCTGATCGTCCCAGCCAATCTGATCAAGAAATTGAGAGTAAGTTCCATAAAAAGGAAATACTCTATCATGGTGGAATACGATTAACTTGTTTGCAACTCTGTGTAGAATATGTTCGTTATGTGTAACCATTAGCACTGCACCGTCAAAGTTGTCAATAGCATCCATCATGGCTTCACATGATTGCATATCAAGGTGGTGAGTTGGTTCGTCAAGCAAAAGAAGATTGGCTGGTGTTACGAGTAACTTTCCCAACAGTGTTCTGCATTTTTCACCACCTGATAATACCCCTATTTTCTTAAGAGCGCTGTCTCCGGAGAACATCATTGCGCCACAGATGTCACGAACTCTTTTCCTGTCTATGCTTGAGACACCGGAGGATATTTCTTCTTCAACCGAGAGAACATTGTTAAGGTTTGCAGTATTGGCCTGCTCATAATATCCGATTTTCGTTTGTGGGTGATTTCTGACCTTTCCTTCCCCTGGAGACATGATCCCGGCCAACAGCTTCAGCAGGGTTGTCTTGCCTTTTCCATTCTTGCCTATAATGCATATCTTGTCATTACTCTCTACGCTAAAGCTAAGGTGGTTTATCAGTGGTGAATGCATGCCGTTATAAGAGAAAGTTATATCCTGTGCTTCCTGAATACATTTGGCAGGGAATGGAGCAGCATTGAATGAGAATGAGAGTGTGGTTATTTTCTCGAGTTTCTTCAGTACTTCCTGTTTTTCAAGGGACTTTATACGTGACTGTACCAGACTGGCATGCCGTGCCTTGGCCCTGAAACTGTTTATGAATTGTTCCGCCTGCTTGCGCTTCTTTTCATCGTTGAGGCGCTGCTTCTCATGTACTTCATCTTCCATTGAAACCTGGTCATAATAATCCTGTGTGGTTCCTGCAATTTTTTTGATTTTATAACGATGAATACCCATGATGTGCGTGGCGACGCTGTCCATAAATCCTCTGTCATGACTTATGATGATAATTTCATTTTTCCAGTTATTCAGGAAATTAGTCAACCAGCGTATAGAAACAATGTCCAGGAAATTTGTCGGTTCATCAAGCAGAAGCAAGTTCGGGTCAGAAACCAGAACCTTCGTAAGGTTCAGCCTGATTTGGAAGCCTCCTGAGAATTCTGCGGGATCGCGGTTGAAATCGTCCTCGGAAAAACCCAAACCCGAAAGGACTCTTTTCACCTTCCAGTCATCCGCCTTCTGGTTATCAGGAAGACCACAACAACCTTCCTCCAGCACAGTCGGCCTGGAGAAATTAATGTGTTGGTTCAAATATCCTATACGGTAATTATTTGGGACTGCAATTATACCCTCATCGCATTCTTCCTGTCCTATGAGCAAGCGAAATAAAGTAGTCTTACCGTGGCCATTCCGGCCTACCAGGCCAATTCGCTCACGTGGGCTGAGGTTGAAAGATATCTTATCAAAGACAACCTGATCAGTATATTGCTTGCTTATGTATTGCACTGAAATCATAATTTAATACCTATGAAAATACTCGTTTATTCTTATTGGATCTTGAAAGTAATTTGTCAGTTATTTCACCCCAATTATTTCTGAAGTTTATGCCTTTCTCATCAATATGAGCGACCCTATAGGCTTGTCTGGTTCCCAGATTTTATCAAACGGCAATTTATAGTGTTTCATATAATCCTTTATCCTTTCGAACTGATCACCTCCGAGCAAATTTTTAAACTTAAATGATGTTCTACAGGAATGGATAACAATGCGGTAGCCTGCTTTCTTAGTGTATTTAATGCTTCCTGAACTCCTTCAGAGGGTTCTCCGACATCCGGGAAACGGTGTTCACAAATAACACCATCAAAATCAACTACTATTGGCCGCTGTTTTTTCATTATTGTCTCCTGTCTAAGTATAAGTAGATTTGGTTCCTTGCGGTTGTGAATTTGGAATGTTAGCATCACAAAACAGATTTAGAATATAATATTTCCACTAAAGAAAGATAACAGCAGATGGCGTGACATGCAAGGGAAAACAACCGATTTCAGCAGCGAGTAAGAGAAGGATTTGCCTGAATGTAAGTGTAGAAAGTAATGATGTAACAGATGAACTTTAGAATCTATTATAATTGAATATTGAACTCCCGGGGGATCACATAAACTTACTCTTAGCGGTCAGGACGGAGCGTGTGCTTCTCTTGCCACTGTTAAAGCGTTGTAAATTTATGATCGGATTTTCTTACTGTTAATACGGGGCATGGGGCCTTTCTTACAACCTTTTCAGATACACTACCCATCATCATGTGTGAGATACCTGTTCTTCCGTGTGAACCTAATACTATCATGTCAACATCGTTCCTTTTTGCGGTACTTATGATCTCTACAAAAGGTATACCCTGAACTACAAGAGCTTCTACATTCATGTCATCTCTCATTTCTTCCGGTATACAATCAAGGAGTTTTGTTTTTAGTTGAGCCAGTGTTTCATCGTCAGGTATTTGCGGTGTCATTGCATTGATACTCTCATCAAAAGCGCGTATGTCAATTACGTGCAGTAGATACAATTTTGAGTTATCTTTTATTGCAAATGATACAGCGTATTTCAGTGCCTCTTTTGAGCAATCTGAATGGTCAACAGGGCAAAGTATGTTCTTAATGTCTATCATTGTGCTCCTCCAAATCAGCACTAACCATATTGTACAAAAGTCAGCCTTGCTTTGGTGATTGCTGTGTAAAGTAACATTGATAAAAAGAGGTTTATCTGCATAGTAATACCGGGCAGGTTACTTTTCTCATAAGCTGTACGGTTGTATTTCCAAGGATTAATTCTCTTATCTTGGAATGGCCGTAGGCGCCAATTACCAATAAATCATACGAGCCTTCCTTGCAGAAATCCAAAATCTCACTCACTGCTTCACCATCTTTAAGAACCTTGTCATACGTAATGTTGTAATCTTTCAGGTTTTCAGCTGCTTGAGAAAGAGTATCTTCACCTGACTTTTTATCATCAGATACTGTAACAACTGTCAGGGGAAGGTTCATTTGTTGCGCAATATCCGCACCTGCAATTAAAGCTTTGGTCGAAAAAGAACTGGCATCATATGCAACCAGTATTTTTGTAATCTTCTTATATTTTTCAGGGGTTACCAATACGGGCTTGTGTGTCTGTCTGACGACGGATTCCAGGTTTGAACCCAGGAAAGCATCACGCCAGAATGCATGTTCGCCTGCCATGCCCATTGATATCATATCGCATCTAGTGGCCGATTCGAAAATTTCCTTGCTTACAACGCCCTCTTTTATTGTGCGTGTACAAGGTATACTCGCAGAGTCACATTTTCCCTCTAATTCATCCAGGGCAGCCCTGCACGTATCTTCCAGAAACTTCCTTACATTCTGCTGAAAATCACCATACGGAACCATACCTCCTATGCTGGTGCCCAGATCTCTCATGAATGGTCCGGCAAGTTTCTTTATATCAATTATTGAAATACCTGTTATCTCTGAGTCAAATGACCTTGACAGCTCGATTGCATAATCAACAGCCACAAGGCTTGTGTCCGAACCATCAATTGGTACTAATATTGATTTAAACATCTTAATCTCCATAAAATGTTACAAGCTCCGGTTGAATCAGAATCAGTTAAGCAGTATCCGGTACTTTACAAATTTACGCAGTCAGAATATATGGCTAAAGTCTGCTTCTATAATTAATAATACTACACTATATATTTAAAGTCTATATATAAATCAGCCTTATTATTTAACCGTACCTTCCAAAAATACAGCTGTCATATTTGAGAGGATTAACAGGATTTCTGAGAATCTTTTTTGACCTGTTACCCTGTTCAATATTTATAAAACCCATTTAGAAATAAATCTGGTATTGAGTGAGAAAGACATTTTCATCATTATCCCCAAAAAATGCTCCACTCAACTCTTCCTCC
>Ga0208896_1001756_pt1 | contig 10498 bp, 10 predicted proteins | sample ETNtaG_27_FD_185778 | JGI IMG/M metagenome (GOLD analysis project Ga0208896, IMG submission 185778) | Marine microbial and viral communities from oxygen minimum zone, Eastern Pacific Ocean - ETNP201406SV63 (SPAdes) (version 2) | ecosystem: Environmental > Aquatic > Marine > Oceanic ... | reverse complement strand
GCAAGCTAGGAAAAGATTACTGGACTATCTTGAACGTGGGAATTATCTCAGGACAGCCGGAGTCCGAACTGCCATGGAAGAGGTTGATCGCCGAAATTTTGTCAAAACCTCTGACAAGTATCTGGCCTATGATGATACACCCTTGACAATTGGACAAGGACAGACAATCTCGGCCCCTCATATGGTCGCTATGATGCTTGAGGAGTTGAAGCCCAAGAAAACAGACAATCTTCTGGAAATAGGCAGTGGATGTGGTTACCACGCCGCAGTGGTCTCGAAGATGGTGTCCAGAGTAACAACCATAGAGAGGATTACCTATCTTTACGAACTGGCTTGTGAGAATCTGGAGGGTTTTGATAACGTCCAGATAGTCAATGGAGATGGTTCCAGAGGTTTTGTTGAGAATTCCCCTTATCAGAAGATAATGGTTACCTGTGGGGCACCCCGTGTACCTCCCCCATTGATCGACCAATTGGAAGTGGGAGGTCTGATAGTGATCCCGGTAGGCGGTCGTGTTGCTCAAGAACTGTTGACTGTAGAGCGTACAACTGAGGGCATATCGGTTTCTCGTCGTCCTGGTGTGGCCTTTGTGCCGATGATTGGTGTCAATGCATTTGAGGATTAGTTAGAATCTAAGGTTTTCTTTTCCAGTTCTTGCCTATAGGATTCCAAGGCATTATTGATACCCTGGTCTGTGATTCCAAGTATTCTGGCAGCCAGTAGCGCTGCATTCTCACCCCTTCCAATTCCCACAGCTGCGACAGGCACTCCTGGAGGCATCTGTACAACTGACAGCAAGGAATCTAGGTTTCCTGGAGAACTGCTGGAGGCACAGGGTATGCCTATGACTGGTTTGAGGGTGTGGGCTGCAACCACACCAGGTAGCGCTGCTGAAAGACCTGCCATGGCTATGAAAATTTCCGCATCCGAGTTTCTGATGATTCCGACTACCCGGTCGGGTGTCCTATGGGCTGAAGCAACGAAAGTCTCATAGCCGATTCCAAATTTGTCCAATATCTTTTCAGCTTTGTTTGCTGTTGGTCTATCTGTTGCAGATCCCATTATGATGACAACCTGAGCCATGCTTCGCAAAAAGCCATAGATATAAGGAAAGTGGTTGTTATGTCAGCCTTTAAGAAAGGCCGTTAGTGCGCTCCTGCGCCCGGATAGTGTAGTTTGGAATCACGGAAGCTTGCGGAGCTCCAAACCCGGGTTCGAATCCCGGTCTGGGCGCCATATTCTTTTATTGGTCATTCTGTAAGAACCCTGTTGACCACAATCACACGTTATCTGGTTTCCCTGATTTTTCTCTTGATGGTCCTGAGTCCCTTTGCTCAGCCAGCAGATAGTTTGACACCACTACCGGGCGAGACTATTCACTTGGTTGACCCTCGACTCCAAATGGTCTATGAAGAACCTCATTTGTCAGAAGAATTAGGATTGGCACCAGCTCCAAGTGATAAAATTAGTCTTATTGCCCAAGTTCGGAATCTGGATCAGCATCACCATTATTTTGTTGAGAATTTAGGAGGAGAAATAACTTCCAGTTTTCCACGTTTTGATACCTTTGGATTCCTCTTGCCGGCCAGCAAGGTTCCAGATGTGACATTCTTGCCCGAGTTAGTATGGCTGGAAGCTGATGTTTTGTTTTATCCTGCCCTGGATAACAGTGTTGATTCGATAGGTACAGACACCATATGGAATGATTTTGGAATCAAAGGTGAGGGTACAACTATTGCAATTTTGGACACAGGCGTTGATTTTGATCATGAATCTTTGGACGACCTAGATGACAATCCGAATACGGATGACCTCAAGATTGCAGTCGACTCAGACGGTATGCTCGCTTTTTACAACGCTAATACTGACAAGGAATATCCGGACGAGCAACCTCATGATTCAGGAAGTCATGGTACTCATTGTGCAGGAATAGCAGCTGGGACTGGTGGGGCAAGTGGAACTTACTCCGGTGTCGCACCTCAGGCGAATCTGGCGGGCGTTATAGCCCTTGACGGCGGTTCAGGTGATGAGCAGGACCTGTTGAGGGCTGTGGACTGGACCATAGCTAACAAAGATAGATTCTCTATAGGAGTGATGTCCCTATCGTTAGGTGGGCCGGTTGTCATACCCGGTGCTACCAATAACGGCGCTTCTTCAATTTCTCAAGCCCTTGATATTGCGGTTGAGTCAGGTATCGTTACGGTAGTGGCCATAGGGAATGGAAATTTGGGAATTGCAGCCCATCCTGGTTCAGTCTCTTATCCTGGTGACAGCGAAAAGGCGATAACCATTGGTTCGGTCAATGATGAACATAATCGAGAGATATATTCTTCGAGGGGGCCAACGGGAGATGGCAGGTTGAAACCAGATGTGATGGCACCGGGCGGAGCAATCATGTCGGCCAGAGCCAATTCTGGTGATGATTACGTGTCGTACTCAGGAACTTCAATGGCAACACCCCATGTTGCAGGAGTTGCAGCCTTGATGCTTCAGGCTAATTCAGCTATTGCACCCGATTCGGCTTCAGATTATGTTAAGCAGATTCTTAGAGAGACCAGCGATCATAGAATACCCTTGGACCTAGATTGTGGAGAATTTTACACACCCAACAACTGTTATGGTTGGGGTACTGTGGAATTAGTCGGGGCAGTTTCCAGATCACAGGATTTGGATAGTACAACTCTGGAAGGTCCCACGGGAATACAAACCCAGACCAATGAGACTTTCAATGTTGGTATGGAGTATACCAAGACCGAGTACACCACACGCGGTAAGGATGGAGGTACAATCAATAATTTTGTATCGGGAACTGACCTTCCGGATGTCATTAAAATGGTCGTGAGATATTCTAGTGAGTGGCCAGAGCCAGCCACATTCTCAGTCGATGCAGGAGCAGCATCTGGGGTGACGGGTGAAGCGGATCTCAAACCAGTTTCTGAAGTAGAGGGGCAGTGGGTTATCGAGGCGACCTTCAATTTTACTGGGCAGTTGGATTCCGGCGCTGTTGCGACCAGTTTTCCGGTTCTGGAATTTGATATTCAGGCTCCCACTTTCAATGATGTCATACCCGTTGCAGTCACCTATACCCTGAACGATATGCAGGGCACAGGTCAGAACATCATGGTTGCATCCTTTACAGATCTCCCCGATTTGGTAATTGAGGAGCTGGTGGTTCCCGATTCAATTTTGGAGGGTCAGGAAGTTACGGTGACTGCTCGGATAGTCAATCAAGGACCAGGACCTGCACGCCAATACAGTGTCGATTTCTCGAGTGATGACATAATTTTCCAATCGGTCGAGGATTACATGGTTCTGGAGTCGGATGAGGCAACCAATGTGCAAGTAGAGTGGATAGCTGAGGGGGGCACCCATATTCTGAAAGCCAGTATCCGGGGAGTGACGCCTCAAGATGAGGATCTTTCGAATCAGGAGCTTCAGACAACAGTCGTTGTCGATGATTTCGTTGATTCTCAACCACCTCTGGTTTTCATAACTGAGCCTTACCAGAATGAGATTGTTTCTGGATTGGTGGTCGTCAAAGGAACTTCCAGTGATAACAATATTGTGGATCACGTCGAGGTCCGTGTCGTACCTAATGCTTGGGATAGGGCAAATGGTTATCAGAACTGGGCTTGGGCCTGGAATACCAGTTTGGATCTGAATGGGCGCTATACACTGGAGGCCCGTTCGTTTGACGGTTTCAATTTTTCAGTAGTTTATTCAGTTGAGGTCGAGGTCACAAACGATGGAGCCAATAGGAGACCTACAGCTGATCTCGAGGCCAATTATTATGAGGTTTATGACAATGAAAAGATTATTTTCTCAGGAAACGGGTCATCGGATGATTCTGTGGTTGTCAAGTATCATTTTGAGTTTGGTGATGGCAGAGAAACGGATTGGATTACAGATTCCTGGGTTGAGTATTATTTTGAAGAAGCTGGAGAATATGATGTTATTTTGAATGTTGAGGATGATGACGGTGTTAGGTCATCCTCAGGAGATATGGTGACGATTACAGTTAATGAGAAGGTCGATAATGGTAACCCTGTGGCTGTAATGTTATCACCTCAGACAGGAACGGAATATAGTAGTGATAAACCAGTACAACTCTCTTCACAGGGATCAACAGACCCAGACAATGACGAACTGATGTTTACTTGGTCCAGTAGTCTGGATGGTGAGCTCTACACGACACCCAATTTCTTTACGGAAGTATTCCTTAGCGATGGTCTTCATATCATCACACTTACGGCAGTTGACCCTCAAGGCGCATCGGATTCTATATCACGTCAGGTGACAGTTGTTCTTGAGAGCGATTCATTTGATGAGGAAAGTCCGTTGTTGACCTCACTAAATCCTCTTGTTACACTGTTGATGATGGTTTTAGTATCTGTCGTGTTCAAGCGAAGAAACTAGTTTCCGCTGTATTCTACTCTTGAGACTTCATTTTCCCAAAGTACCAATTTGACGAGATTCCCCACTTTGGGTTTTAGATTCTCCCAGATCCATTCGACCAGTACTTCACTGGTAGGATTTTCCAGACCTTCAAGGTCATTCAGATAATTGTGGTCCAGTTTCTTCTTTAGAGACTCAAAGTTGTCCTCAATTTCAGAAAAATCCACCACAAATCCTGTTTTAGGATCAATATTCCCTTCAACATGAATCTCCAATTTGAATGCCAGCCCGTACAAATTGCTACAGGGGTGTTCTTTTGGTACTTTGGTCAGTTTACGTGCAGATTCAAACCGAACTATTTGTACCAGACGATGCATCTAAAGATTGATTACGTCACCAGGTTCTGGCATTATCCATCTTCTCTGTTTGTATTTTTTCAATACATCGTTTTTGTCTTTCCGTAAATTTCGGTTTACATGAATCAGGGCCATTTTCTTTGGTCTGGCCATGTCATCCAGCCTCTCTAATTGCTGCATTGAACAATGAGTCTTCGTTCCAATGGTTATAACCTCTTTTTTGAAGTTCCTGACAGTACCATCCATTGTATAGGCATCATGGACTAACAAATCTGCGTTAGTGTAAAGTTTAGATGCTGTTGGCGTAAACATACCGTCACCAGAATAACAGAACACCTTGGTAGGGCTTCCAGCCTCCAATCTTAGACCTAGGTTCTGCACAGAATGCCTAGTGTTGACAACTCTCAGATTCCAATCATCCCATCGGTGTGATCGTTGTAATTCCCTGAATCTCAGGGTAAAAGGTAGTTTAGCTACCATTCCTTGGTAAGCCACCTCCATTAGTCTCTCTACACTTCTTTGAGTACCGACAGGTCCAAAAAGGTAGAAAGGTCTGGTTCTTCCATCCTCTTCCATCCTCTTCATCAATGCAGGTAGACCGAAAACGTGATCTGCATGGAAATGAGATATGAAGATTCCATCCAAATAATCTGGTCTCTGAGACTTATGCCAAACGGAAGGTGGAGCTGTGCCTCCACAATCTACCAGCATTCTTCTTCCAGCTGCCTCAACCAGCATACAGGTATGTGTATAGTCCTCGTCAAATCCTTCTCCGACACCCAAGAAAGTTATCTTCATTTTTGACATCCCATTCCAGTAAAGTCGGAAGTTGTGTTGATAGGCCGATTCATCAAATCATTTTTTGTCATAATTTTTCACCTTTACAAAACTTGCAGAACCCAAAATCTGCACAAATTGTAGCTTCCGCAGACATGGCAATTATATAAAACTAAGCAGTAACCTTTATCAAATAGGGGTTCACCCAGTCATCTTTTTCGCCTTCTGAAACCTTCTAGATATTTGTAAACCGAACCGTGTTCAGAACCACCCAGAACCATGGATACAGCTATTTTGGCAGACTCTAATCCATCCAGATCGGATATTATAGATACGGTGTGTCCTTGAATTGCCAGATCACATCCCGTCATATCCTCGATTATATGCCGTGTTTTCCCTTCTTTACCAATTAATCTCCCTCTTACAGTACCCAGTCTCTTTTTTGACCTTCCAACATAATCCCTGATATCGACAACTTCTAGATAATAATCCATTTCCAGAAGTTGAAAGGCTTTCTCAGGATTGAAACCTCTACCAATGGCTCTGGCGGCATTTATTACCTGTAGGCTTTTCAATGCATCATTTTCATTCGGCGAAGATATCTCAACCACGCCTTCTCCCGAATCAATATTCAGAACACAACCGCTGAGTTCTTCCAGTTTTCTTTTTGTCTTACCCTTGGGTCCGATTACGGCTCCCATTCTGGAAAGAGGAACTCTGATAAACTTCATTAATCAAATACCTCTTTTTCTAATTCCCTAATCTGTTTTTTCCAATAACGATACATGTTTTTCATGTCCCTTTTATGTAATTCGTCATACATTGGATGTCCTTTTGGAACAGCCTGTCCGACATCAATAATATATGGTTTTTCTCTGACATTCAGTATGTTATATTCACTCAGATCACCATGACTTAAATTTTTGGAACGGTAGGCCTTGATGGATTCAATCAATTGATCCAGAAAATCCATTGGGTCTTGTGGCGGCAATTCCCTTACAGGAGGATAAGGCCGATATCGCCACCCCATATATTGCATTACAACTATGTTCTTGTAAACATGAAAGGGTTGCGGTACTTCCGCACCGGCGGCTTTCATAGCATACAGGTTCTTGTATTCTTTCTGAGCCCATGTGAACACCCTATCGCGAGGGCTATTGCCGATGTTTCTGAATCGGGGATCTCCTTCAATATACGGGTTGAGTTTACGAAAGGTGGCAGTGTTCAAACGATATATCTTTACGGCTCTGTTCCTGCCATCAAAGGTTTTTGCCCGGAATAGGTTAGCCTCTTTCCCCGTAGCAATCATATTCTCGATTGTACCAAAAACACCACGGTTGAATAACTGCTGGATGTTTCTTAAGGTAGTTTCATCAAAGACATCGTCTACTGTTTTTTGCCATTCCTTGCCCCTATTCGATTTCTTTAGTTTGCTTAGAGCCCAATCGATGTCTTGAATCTTATTTTGCATTATCAGTAAATATCTAGTATCTCAGGTATCTTACCCCGGCGTTTTAAATTGGCAGTTTGGGTTGGAGTATATCGAAATTTAACATCAGCTTTGCTGTCTTGGAAAGACCAGGGTACCACGATTAACAGATCGTTCTCCCTTACCCACATTCTTCTTCTCAGTTTTCCAGGAATTCGGCCCATTCGGCGTATTCCATCTTCACAAATAACCTGGAGTCTTGACCCACCTTGAAAGGTCTCTGCTACAGCGAACATTTCTCCTTTTGGTTTGTATGGTAGACTGACTCTCAGAGTCACTTCTCCCACATTACCCTGTTTCTTTTTGGGTTTTACTTTTTTAGCATTGGGTTTTACTTCTTCAGCCTTGGGTTTTACTTCTTCAGCCTTTTCTTTAGTTTCAGATTCTTCAGCCGATTTTTTCTGAATATCTGGCGATTGTTCATCTTCAGAAGAAGTCACAACGGCGTTCAAATGAGTTCCCATATAAGATTGCCGCCCGAGAGCTTTAGGACACCTCTCCATCTTAAGTTCTAGTGGGTAACAACCAAACACCATTGTTCAAGCACCATTTGCAACTCGGGGCCAAGATGGCTGATTTTGCTGGTTGGGAAATGCCTATACTGTATAATGGAATCATTGCTGAGCATAAGGCAGTGAGAGAACGTGTCGGCATCTTTGACGTGTCCCACATGGGCCAGATATTTATCACTGGACCCGACACAGTGGCATTTCTTTCATACGTTACAACTTGGGATATGAAACGTCAGAAAGATAGTGATTGTAGATACTGCCATATTCTGGACAATGATGGAAGAATAATTGATGATATTATAGCCTATACCTTCACGTCAGAAGAATATATGGTCATACCCAATGCAGCAACGATTGACACAATCCTCTCATGGTTGCTTGAAAATTCTGGAGACTTTGATGTCCATATCAAGAACTTATCTAATGACTACTTTTGTATAGCTCTGCAGGGGCCGGAAGCACCTAGGTTGTTAGGTCAACATCTTAACACCTCAGTCAAGCCATTTCGATTGGCAAGAGAGAGAAATACGATTGTTAGTGGTACCGGCTATACTGGAGAGGAAGGATGTGAAATAATCGGACCATCTGAAGAGGTGAAAGGACATTGGGAGTCCTTGGTCGACATGGGAGCCGAACCGGTAGGTCTGGGCGCTAGAGACACACTGCGTCTAGAGAAAGGATATTTATTATCTGGTCAAGATTTTGATGGAACTCAAACAACTTTGGAAACCAATTATTCATGGGTTATAGACTGGGATCACGAGTTTATTGGGAAGCCGGCCTTGATTTCCCAAAAAAACAGAACTTACGCTAAATTGAAGGGAATAATGCTTGATGAGCGCGGTGTCTTGAGACCCGGTCTTCCAGTCTTTTACAATGGTAACGAGATATCCAGTTTGACGAGCGGTTCCATGTCCCCCACAATCCGGAAAGGAATAGGGTTGGCCTATCTTAACCTTCCGATTAATTCAAGGGTAACCGTAGAGGTACGCGGTAATCACTTAAATGGTCACGTAGTGCGGCTGCCATTCTTATGAGCTTAGTTCCAGATAACCTGAATTATACCGAGGAGCATGAGTGGCTCAAATTTGGGAAAAAAGACGGTCTAGCAAGAGTTGGGATTACAGATTATGCTCAGGATTCATTGTCTGATGTTGTGTTTGTTGAATTACCAGAAGTTGGAGACCAATTTACCAGGGGTGATATTATGGCGGTCGCTGAATCCGTTAAAGCTGCCAGTGACATCTATGCCCCTATCTCAGGAAAAATAGTATCAATTAATGAAAAGTTGGAGGAGTCTCCGGAATTGGTAAATGAATCACCTTATGAATTCGGCTGGATGGTTTTAATTGAACCTGAAGGCGAAGTCAATGGTTTACTGGATGCCGCATCTTATAGAGAATCAATAGATTGATCAAGCATCTGAAAGTTCCAGATAGTGAAGCTCAGGAATCCAAGGAATTCTTGGAATCCATTGATGCCTTGAACAGCGATTTCTTGCCAATAAAAAAAGAGGGCTTTGTGCTATGGCCGCTTAATTTTGCGGTTGAAGGAGAGATAGTTGAATGCCAAGGTTTAGTCACTAACCGTTCTTCAAGAGATTACAGAAACAGATTGTCCCCTGAGATCAGGAAGCTTGCACCCAGGGCTTTTGATATATTCGGAGATATAGCGATTATACGTTTACCTGATGAACTAAGTGAATCTTCGGATCCTATTGCTCAGGCCCTTCTGGATAGCAATCCGAATATCTCCAAGGTCGCTCTGGACTTGGGGGTTGGAGGTCAGTATAGGCTTCGAAAACTGGAGTTGATTGGTGGTGAACCTGGTTTTGTTTCAGTTCACAAGGAGAACGGCCTGACGTTCAAATTGGATATATCTAAGGTCTATTTCTCTCCACGATTAGCTATGGAAAGGCAGCGTATCTCCAAATTGGTTGATTCCGGTGAAAAAATATTGGATGCCTTTGCGGGAGCAGCACCGTTCTCAGTGACTCTGGCCAGAAGAGGGTGCAGGGTTACGGCAGTCGACGCCAATCCAGAATCCGAGAAGTGGGCACATGACAATTTTCATCTTAATCATATCCCTGTATCAGATTACGATTTCATTTGCTCCAGGATAGAGGACACAGTAGCTGATCTGGACAAATACGATAGAATAATAATGAATAACCCTACCAAATCACTTTCTTATGTTAATCTCCTAAGTCCTTTGGTGAGGTCTGGAGGTTATATTCATCTCTACTGTATGGCCCCCAAAGATGGCAGTCTGGATGTCATGGAGAATTTTGGTTCAGAGTTTGAATGTACGAGAACACGGGAGGTCCATCCATACTCACCATCTACTTCTCTCATGGTTTTTGATATAAAGAAAGTGATTTCCAATGTCCAAAGCGGAAACCAGTAAGTTTTTATATGAGTTATTGGAAAACGGGATTTATTTTATTAAGGCCTTGTCAATGACGGTAGACTGTTTCTATTTCGATAGTACGGTATTAGGACAAAACGAGAAGGTGTGCAAAAATGAATGCAAACGTATCAAAGTCAGACTCCCTATACGGGAAAATGACAGCAATCTTTGTTGTAGCCCTGTTGGCTTTCAGTGGTTTTTCACTGTTGGCATCAGCAGGCTCCAATGATGAGCAAGAGAGCGAGATCACTTCGGGTATTACCCTTGGTGAAGCTTTAGTTTCCGACAATGGTGTAGAGGCTTTAAGTGAGCTAAATATGGCCTACCCAGGTCAGGAAATACCCATAGCATCGACTATGGCAGATGGTGCTTTCGCACCAGCTAAACAAGACTCTGGCGACGCCAAGGTCTTATTGGTCGATGATGACGGAGAGAATTGGATGTCCGGACCATGGCTTGAAGCATCCCACATCGCGACCGCCTTGAATGATGGTGGTTATTCATACGATGTTTACCGCGTCGGAAGATGGGGCGGGACCAACAAAGAGCTTCCAAGTGGG
>Ga0208896_1001750_pt1 | contig 10520 bp, 8 predicted proteins | sample ETNtaG_27_FD_185778 | JGI IMG/M metagenome (GOLD analysis project Ga0208896, IMG submission 185778) | Marine microbial and viral communities from oxygen minimum zone, Eastern Pacific Ocean - ETNP201406SV63 (SPAdes) (version 2) | ecosystem: Environmental > Aquatic > Marine > Oceanic ... | reverse complement strand
ATCCTATAATTGCAGCTTTTGTAGTTCCATAAACAAATCTATTCGGCAAACCTTTTAAGCTTGAAGCGATAGAAGAAACATTAATGATACTTCCTTTGTTTTGTTTTTTCATTTTAGGTAGAATTGCTTTTGTCATAAAATACATAGACTTAATGTTTACATCAAATGAAAAATCCCAATCCTTTTCATCACAATCTAAAATAGTTCCATGGTGAACAAATCCAACAGCGTTAAATAAAACATCTATAGTTGTTAATTGAGAACAATATTCTTCTACAGCAGCTTTATTTGTGGAGTCTAGCTTGTAAGTATCTATATTTGGATATTCTTGTTTAAGAGTTTTTAAAGTTTTTTCATTAATATCAGTTGCAAAAACTTTTGCACCTTCATTATGAAAAGCTATTGCTGTAGCTTTACCTATTCCTTGCCCGGCGGCAGTTATTAAAATTTTTTTATTTTCTAATCTTTTACTCATCTTTACCTATTAGTGTGAATGTCTAGGCATTCCTTTAGTTTTGGTTATATCCAAATATATAGTTTCTGTCTCTAAACAAGCTCCTGTTTCTAGTTGTCCTACTATTTTTCTTGATATTTCTTGCCATGGGGTTTGGTTTTTTAATTTAGGGATTTTAATATTTTTTCTTCTTTTTTCTATTTCTTCGTCTGAGATCAAAATATCAATTCTACTATTATTTAAATCTATCTTAATCTTATCACCTGTTTGAACTATTAATAAAGCTCCACCAATTGCAGACTCTGGTGAAACATTAAGTATTGATGGGCTTTCTGAAGTACCACTTTGCCTTCCATCTCCAAGTGTGGGCAATGTATTAATACCTTTTTTTAAAAGTTTATCTGGTGGCTGCATATTTACAACTTCACCAGAACCAGGATAGCCAACTGGTCCACATCCTCTGATCATTAAAATTGAATTTTCATCAATTTCTAAATTTTCATCATTAATTCTTAAATGATAATCTTCAGGTCCTTCAAATACTACTGCATTAGCTTGAAACGCATTTGGATTTTTTGGATCAGATAAATATCTCTTTCTAAATTCAGAACTAATTACTGATGTTTTCATAACTGCTGAGCTAAAAAAATTACTTTTCATTACTATAAAACCTGCGTTTTTAACTAAAGGGTTGTTGAATGATTTTATAACATTTTCATCAACGTTAATTTTTACTTTAAGATTTTCTTCAACTGTTTTACCAGTCACTGTCATAACATTTTTATGTAATTTATTATTTTTAAGTAACTCTTGCATTATTGCAGGAACTCCTCCAGCTTTAAAAAAACCTTCCATTAAATGTTCTCCAGCCGGCTGACAATTAACAAGTAAAGGAATATCATGGCCAAGTTTCTCCCAATTATCTATTCCAAAATCAATGCCCATATGTTTTGCTATTGCTGTCAAATGTGGAGGGCAATTACTTGATGCACCGATAGCACTGGCAACATAAATTGCATTTTCAAAAGCTTCTTTGGTCATAATTTTGGAAGGCGTAAGATCTTCGTGTACCATATCAACTATTCTTTTTCCTGTTTCAAAAGAAATACTTTCTCTTTCTTTATACGGAGCTGGAATAATTGCACCACCTGTTAATGACATTCCGAGTGCTTCAGCTATTGAATTCATTGAAGACGCTGTTCCCATTGTATTACAATGTCCTACACTTGGAGCAGATGCTACAGCCATATCCATAAATTCATCATAATTAATTTCTCCCTTTGCATGTAATTTTCTTGCTTCCCATATTATTGTTCCTGAACCGGCTTTTTTACCTTTGTAAGAGCCGTCCAACATTGGCCCACCTGATAAAACAATCGAAGGGATATTTACTGTTGCCGCTGCCATTAATGCTGCTGGAGTTGTCTTGTCACATCCTGTTGTTAATATTACACCATCAATTGGATAACCATAAAGAACTTCTACTAAAGATAAATATGATAAATTTCTATCTAAAGCTGCTGTTGGCCTTTTTCCAGTTTCTTGAATTGGATGTGTTGGAAATTCCATTGGAACTCCGCCAGCTTCTCTTATGCCGTCTTTAATTGTTTTGCTTAGTGATTGTAAATGTCTGTTACATGGAGAAAGATCACTACCAGATTGTGCAATACCAATTATAGGTTTTCCTGACTGAAGATCTTTTTTTTTTAATCCATAATTTAAATATTTTTCCAAGTATAGAGCTGTAAGTCCTGGATCATTAGGATTATCAAACCATTCTTTGCTTCTTAAATCTTTTTTTTTCATAATAATTAAAAATTATTATAACCAACCATTATCAACTACATAGGATTGATTTGTACATCCAGATGATTGATCAGATGAAAAGAATAGAACTGCTTTAGATATATCTGAAGGCATTAATCTTTTTTTAATACATTGCTTTTTCATCATGTCAGCTTCAGATTCTGGTGTTAACCATTTTTCAATTTGCCTTTCAGTTATTGTCCACCCAGGTACTACAGAATTTACTCTTATATTGCGTTCTCCTAAATCTCTTGCAAAAGATCTTGTAAGTCCAACAACACCAGATTTTGCTGCTGTATAGGCCGCCATTCCTCCTTGACCAATCATCCATGATGCTGAGCCAATATTAACAATCACTCCACCTTTGTTTTTAATCATAGCTTCTCTTACCGACTGAACCGTAAAAAAATAATGTCGAAGATTGATGTTCATTCTTTCATTCCAGAATTCTTCTGTGACATTTTCAATTTTATGCCTTTCATCATTAGCTGCATTATTAATTAATATTTCTATTGGTCCTTTTTCAGAAATTATTTTTGATATTACACTTTGAAGTTCTTTTATATTTAATAAATCACACTTAATAAAATTTGGAATTGCCAATTTTTTATTTTTACATTCCGATACTAGCTTATTAGAAGCCTCTTCATTTATATCAATAAAATAAACTTCAGAATTTTGCTCACAAAAATGTTCAACAATTGAAGCGCCTATACCTGATCCACCGCCTGTTATAAAAACTCTTTTTTTTTCAAGGTCAAAATATTTAACTTTCATTTATATCCTTTCTTTTGAATTTTTATCAAATAAAGAAATTTGACTTAAATCAAAATATAAATTCATTTCTTTATTTATTTCTATTTTTACTGTTGATGGGAATTTTGCTAGAATTTCTTGATTAGAATAATTAAATGTTATGATTTGTTCATGCCCTATATACTCGCTTAAATCAGCTTTTAGTTTAATTTCAAAGTCCGCTTCATTGCTTTTTTTATAATAAATATGCTCGGGTCTAATTCCAAAATAAACTTCTTTATTGTCTAATTCTATTTTTTTATCAAAATTATAATTATTAATTGGTATCTGAATATCATTATTAGAGTTTTCTCCTAAAAATGAAATTTGATCTGATTTTTTTATTATTTTACCTTTAATTAAGTTCATTGAAGGTGAACCAATAAAATCAGCCACAAATGTATTGCTTGGTTTATTATAAATAATTTCTGGTGTATCGTTTTGTTGAATAACACCGTGATTCATTATTGCAATTTTTGTTCCCAAACTCATTGCTTCTGTTTGATCATGCGTAACATAAACAACAGTTGTTTTTAATGTTTGGTGTAATTTTTTAATTTCACGTCTCATTTCTACTCTTAATTTAGCATCTAAATTTGATAAAGGTTCATCAAATAAAAATATTCTAGGTTCTCTAACTAAAGCTCTTCCTATTGCCACACGTTGTCTTTGACCGCCTGATAATTGTGAAGGTTTTCGATTTAACAACTCCTCTACTTGTAAAAAAGATGAAATTTTTTTAAGTTGTTCTTCAATTTTTTCTTTTGATGTCTTTGCTTGTTTAAGACCAAAGGTTATATTTTCTTTAACATTCATGGATGGATAAAGTGCGTAAGATTGAAAAACCATTGCAATATTTCTGTCTTTTGGTTCAACCTTGCTTACATTATAATCATCTATATAGACATTTCCTTCATTAATCGTTTCTAAACCCGCTATTATATTTAATAAAGTGGATTTACCACATCCAGAAGGACCTAAAAGTACTAAAAAATTACCTTCATCAATATCCAAATTTATTTTTTTTAAAACCTCTGTAGTTCCAAAATTTTTTGATAAATCTTCAATTTTTAATGTTTTCATTTTTATCCTTTCACTGCTCCTGAAGTTAATCCTTTTATGAAATATTTGCCTGCTAATACATAAACAATGAGTGTAGGAATGCCGGCAATAATTGCAGATGCCATATCTACATTATATTCTTTAACACTTGTACTAGATAAAACCATGTTATTTAAGGCTACCTGGATTGGTGCCGCTTCACCAAAAGAAAAAGTTGATCCAAATAAAAAATCATTCCATATTTGTGTAAATTGCCAAATTACAGTTACAACAATTATTGGTGCTGATATTGGAAGCAATATTTTAAAAAATATTTTAAAAAATCCCGCACCATCTATTCTGGCTGCTTTAACTAATTCAGTTGGCACTGAAACATAATAATTTCTAAAAAATAATGTTGTAAAAGGTATGCCATAGACAATATGTACTACTACTAATCCTAAAATTGAATTTGATATACCTAGTACTCCCAAAGTTCTTGCCATTGGAAGTAAAATTGCTTGAAAAGGTATAAAACAACCAAATAATAAAAATAAAAAAACCCATTGGTCTCCTTTGAATCTCCATTTAGTCAAAACATATCCTGTCATAGCACCAATAAAAGTTGAAAAAAAAACTGCAGGAACAACCATTTTAATTGAATTCCAAAAATAAGGTCTTAAAAAAGTATCTCCCGCTCCATAACCTCTTCCTCCCCAAGCTACTGCCCATGATTCAAAATTTAATGCACTTGGCCATGTAAGTAGCGTACCTTGTCTAATCTCCTCCATTGTTTTAAGAGAAGTTACAACCATCACGTATAATGGAAATATAAAATAAGAAGCAAAAAGTATTAAAACAAAATACAAAAACCACCTTAAGAACATATTTCTTATTTTTGATTTTTGCTCAAGCTGTTTATATGAAGATGTGCTTACATTAGCTTGCATGTTCCCTCCTCAATTCAGAATAAAGATAAGGTATAATTACTGCCGCTACTGCCATAAACATCATCATTGCGCTTGCTGCAGATAACCCAACTTGACTTTTATGAAAAGCTGTTTGTGTCATATACATAGCTGGCATAGTTGTAGAAATGCCAGGTCCTCCCTGTGTAAGAGCTACTACTAAATCATAACTTTTAATCGATATATGAACTAAAATCACAAAACTGGTAAAAAACACAGGTCTCATCATTGGTATAAGTATTTTCCAATATACTGTGAATAATCCAGCTCCATCAATTTTTGCAGCTTTTACAATTTCATCTTCAACAGATCTAAGGCCTGCTAAAAATAAAGCCATCACAAATCCGGCTGATTGCCAAACTCCTGCTATCACAATCGTATAAATGGCCATTTCCCTGTTAACAAGCCAGTCAAAGGTAAAATTTTCAAAACCCCAATCAATAAACATTTTTTGAATACCTAAGCTTGGATTTAAAATCCATTTCCATGCAGTTCCAGTAACTATAAAAGAAAGCGCCATCGGGTATAAATAGATAGTTCGAAGTACACCTTCTGCTCTAATTTTTTGATCAAGGAAAATTGCAAGTATAATTCCTATAACAATACAAAAAATTAAAAAGAGCGCTGTAAAAACAAGCAAATTGTCTACAGCAATAAGCCATTTACGAGAAGCCCAAAGTTTAAAATATTGACCGACACCCCATAATTCATATTTTGGAAGAATTTTTGAATTTGTAAATGATATGTAAAAAGTCCAAAGAATAAAACCATAAACAAACCAACTTATTAACCCAACCGCGGGTGCTAATACAACTTTAGGTAAATTTTTTTCTAAAAACTTTAACATTTTTTGAATTCTTAAAAAAAAAGGCCACTTTAAAAAAAATGGCCTTTTATATTTTTTTGTTTACATATTTGATAACACTGAGTCAGCTAACGTATTAGCAGCATCTACTGATGACATGTTAGAATTAAAGTGCTCAGTAATTACGTCTTGAAGAGCAGCTTTCATTGTATTTCCTTGAGCCATACCGTGAGCAAAACTTGGAACTAAGCCTCCTGATGCTCCAGCTGTTTTAATATCAGCATTAGATGTTTTTGCACATTGGTCAAATTCATCCATCGGCACGTCTAAACGTGCAGGGATTGAACCTTTGTATAAGTTAAAAACTTTTTGAAAGTTTTTACCCATCATAAGTTTAGCCAATAGTTTTTGGCCTGCTACTTTGTCAGGATCGCTAGTTTTATAAAAAATAAAACTGTCGACATTGTACAAGTATCCATTATTTGATGGAGTTGAAGCACAGTAATAATCTACACCTGGTGTTTTACCAGCTGCTGTAAATTCTCCTTTAGCCCAGTCTCCCATAATTTGAAAACCAGCTTTACCTTCAATTACCATACCTGTAGCAACGTTCCAGTCTCTTCCTGGGCTACCTTCGTCAGTATAACTTTGCAATTTTCTCATTTGGTCAAAAACTTTAACTGTAGTTTCACTTCTAAGGCAGTTTTCATCCAATTTAACATAACAATTTTTGTAATAATTGTTTCCGCCAACACCCATAGCTACCGCTTCAAAAACTGTAGCATCTTGCCAAGCTTGACCGCCATGAGCAAATGGAATAATTCCAGCTGCTTTAAGTTTATCAGCCGCAGCATTTAGTTCATCCCAAGTTGTTGGAACAGAAATACCATTATTATCAAATACTGCTTTGTTAGCCCACATCCAATCAATTCTATGAATGTTTACTGGAGCAGCACAATAAGGACCACTGTTGTTTTGACATTTATGAACGTTTGCTATCATTGGATCTAAAAGATTGTCCCATCCTTCAGATTTAGCTATTGCATCAATATTATATGGAGCCACAACACCTTCTTGATCATATTCTTGGATTGTTGGACCTTTAATTTGAGATGCAGAAGGAGGATCGCCAGCTACTATTCTTGCTTTTAGTGCAACGTTAGCAGCGTCTCCACCACCACCTGTTACAGGCATATCCATCCATTCACCACCATTAGCAGCAAAGTCATCTTTTAATACTTTAAGTGCAGCCGCTTCGCCTCCTGAAGTCCACCAGTGCAATACCTCAATTTTTGGTCCTGCAAGTGATATACTTGGAGCTAACACGAATACAAAAAAAGCTATTAATATTTTTTTCATATTTCCCTCTTTGTTTTTTATTTAAAGTTAACTTTATAAAAGCAAGTATAGAAAGATTATTCATTTATTCATAACAAAAAAATGAAATACAACTTTGAATTGTTTTTTATTTTTGTTATTTTTTTCTTTAATTAACTTTAAAAAATTGATTTGTTTAATTCTTATTATTAAATCAGTAGTAGAAATTGTTAGTAAATTGATTTTCTTCCTAATCTCGCAGCGCCTCTCACTCCACTGGCATCCCCATATTTAGGTTTAAGAAATACTCCTTCGTATTCTTTTCCTATAACAAATTTTTTTACCATAGATTCAATTTCATTTAAAAAATCTATTTCTTTAGATACGCCTCCTCCAAAAATAAATACATCTGGATCTAAGATATTAATTATTGTTGATATGGACATTGCTAAATTTAATTTAAATTCATCAATAAATCTTTCTGCATCTAGATCGTGTTTCCTGTTTAATTCAAATATTTGGTTAGTTTTTAAATTTTTTTTAAATTTTTTATTAAATCTTCTTGATATAGATAAACCAGAAATAAAATTTTCAATTTCAGCATCACGAAGATTGCTTGAATCAAAATTTTCCTTTTTTGCGGCCAAATAAGGTAGTTGATTATGGCCCCATTCTCCAGCAACTCCATTGGGTCCACTTACTATTTTTTTATCTATTACTAATCCTCCACCTGCTCCTGAACCTAATATAATTCCGTAAATTATTTTGTAATGTTTTCCCGCTCCATCAATAGCTTCCGACAGTGCAAAACAATTAGCATCGTTTTCACAAAAAACTTCTTTTCCTAATATTTTTCTTAAATCGTTTTGAAAAGGTTTTTTTTCTAACCAATTGCAATTTGGAGCATTTTTAACCAATCCTGTTTGAGGGGAATGAACGCCGGGATGACAAACTCCAACTGGAAGCTCTTTATTAAATTCTTGTTCTAATTTATTAACAATATCTTTGATTGTATTAATTATTTTTAAATAATCCTTTGGACAATGTATTCTTGATCTATGGCTTTCTTCACCGTTATCTTCAAGAATAACACTTTCAATTTTCGTAGCACCAACGTCTATACCTATCTGCATAACTAATATGTTGCTCTTCCACCACTTAAATCGAATACTGCAGCGGTTGAAAATGAATTTTCTTCACTTGCAAGCCAAGAAACAAGAGATGCTAACTCTTCTACTTTTGCAAACTTATTTCTTGGAATTTTTGACAACATATAATTAATATGTTCTTCGGTCATTTGATTAAAAATTCTTGTTTTTGCAGCAGCTGGTGTTACACAATTAACGGCAATATTTTTTTGTGCCAATTCTTTTCCCAAAGATTTAGTTAGTCCAATAACTCCTGCTTTAGATGAACTATATGCGCTTGCATTTGGATTTCCTTCTTTTCCAGCTATAGAAGCTATATTTACAATACGTCCATAATTATTTTTAACCATGAATGGTACAACTGCCTTGCAGCAATAAAAAACTGCGTTTAGATTTAAATTTATTACTTTATTCCATTCTTCAAGTGGATATTCTGCTACTGTAGTATTTTTTCCAGCAATACCGGCATTGTTTATAAAGATATCAATCTTTCCAAATTTTTTTTCAATATCATTTAAACTTTTATTTATTTCATCAAAGTTTTTTACATCAACAATTTGATAAGAACAGTCATTTGAATTTAATTTAGATATAGCCTCTTCTGCAGCTTTTTTATCTATATCCCATATAATTACTTTTGCTCCAGATTTAATAAATCTCTCAGTTATTGCAAAACCAAATCCTTGAGCGCCGCCAGTTACTATCGCTACTCTATTTGATAAATCGAATTTAATCATTTGTTAATTTTTTTTCTTTTTATTAAAGGAAAAATTAAAGCAATTAAAGACAAAATAAAGAATGTTAATGCTATAGGTCTAGTTAAAAACATCAACCAATTTCCATCAAAAATAACTAATGACTGTCTTAAGGTGCCTTCAACTAGTTCACCTAAAATTAAACCAATTATTACTGGCACCACAGAAAAACCATATCTTCTCATAAAAAAACCAATCACTCCAAATAAAAGCATTATCCATACATCGATTAAAGATTGACTAAGTGAATAAGTTCCACAGACTGAAACTGCAAATATCATTGGCCACAATAATTTATTAGAAACCAAAGTTATTCTTGCAAAAATTTTTGCTCCAAAAAATCCAAGTACAAAAAACATGATATTTGCAATTAACATTGAACCAAAAATTCCATAAAGAAATTCTGGTTGTTCTCTAAATAAATCTGGTCCTGGTCTAACACCATGAATTATCAAGCCTGTTAATATTACTGCGGTAGTTGCGCTACCTGGAATTCCTAATGCTAAAGTTGGAACCATTGCGCCACCTGTTGCAGCATTATTTGCGGCTTCGGCACCTGCAATTCCTTCAATTGAACCTTTTCCAAATTGCTCTGGTTTTTTGGACCACCTTTTTGCTTCAGCATAACCAATTAAAGATGCAACCGTTCCACCTTCTGCTGGTAAAACTCCGATAAAAGATCCAATACCGGACGATCTTAAAATTGTTTTCCATGTTTTTTTATAATCACCAATTGATGGTAATTTAACTGCCTTTAAAGCAATTCTTTTAAATACTTGGTCTAATAAAGTAGATTGAGTTAGCATTTCACTAATTGCAAATAATCCAACAACTACGGGTATAAAACCAATTCCTTCTGACAATTCATTAATTCCAAAAGTAAATCGATCAATGGATGTCATAAAATCTTTTCCAATTGTTGAAATTAAAATTCCAAAAGCACCTGCAATTAAATTTTTAATGGGACTTCCATCGCTTATAGATGCTAGCATAGTCAAACCAAATATAGCTAATGCAAAATATTCTGGTTGACCAAATTCATAAGCAAGTTGAGCTAATAATGGAGCAAAAAAAACAAGAACTATTACACTAAAAATACCTCCAATAGTGCTTGATACTGTTGCCATTCCTAATGCTCTACCTGCTTCACCTTTTTGAGCTAAAGGATAACCATCTAAACAAGTTGCTGCTGCTGCTGGAGTTCCAGGTGTATTAATTAGTATAGCAGTAATCGCTCCACCGTAAGTACCTGCACAATAAATTGATGTTAACAGTATTATTGCAGAAAGTGGATCCAATGTCATTGTAAAAGGTAAAATTAATGCACCACCAGTAGTTGGTCCGAGTCCAGGTAAAACACCAAGGATTAAACCAAATAAAGTTCCAAAAAATAAAACTATTAATAGTTTCATACTAAATAAAGGGGCCATC
>Ga0208896_1001748_pt1 | contig 10522 bp, 10 predicted proteins | sample ETNtaG_27_FD_185778 | JGI IMG/M metagenome (GOLD analysis project Ga0208896, IMG submission 185778) | Marine microbial and viral communities from oxygen minimum zone, Eastern Pacific Ocean - ETNP201406SV63 (SPAdes) (version 2) | ecosystem: Environmental > Aquatic > Marine > Oceanic ... | reverse complement strand
GTTCAACCGCAACCGCAATTACCGGCTCTGGAAATTCCATTCTTTCAAGAATAATTTTTTCCTTCATATCACACAAAGTATCACCGGTAGTAACATCTTTAAGTCCAATCGCAGCAGCAATATCGCCGGCACGAACTTCCTTAATTTCTTCACGATCATTGGAGTGCATTTGCACAATACGACCAATTCTTTCTTTCTTGTCTTTAGAAGAGTTGTAAACAAAATCACCTGATTTGAGCACACCGGAATAAACCCTGAAGAACGTCAAATTACCAACAAATGGGTCGGTCGCAATTTTGAAAGCCAGAGAAGCAAAAGGTTCATTGTCGTTCGGATTTCTTGGAGCTACAGTTTCATCAGCATCGTCTAAAATTCCACTGATTGGCTCTACATCTAGAGGTGACGGCATATACATTATCATTGCATCAAGAACCGCTTGCACTCCTTTATTTTTAAATGCAGAACCACAAAACATTGGAATAATTTCGTTGGCAATTGTTCGCACACGAATGCCTTCAATAATCTCACTTGCAGACAATGTGCCTTCCTCGAGATATTTCTCCATTAGCTCATCATTAGCTTCAGCTGCAGACTCAATCATGAATTCACTCTTCTCGTCAGCTAATCCTTGTAAATCTGCAGGTATGTCTTTAATTTCATAAGTTTCTCCCTGGTCACTCTCATTCCAGTAGATAGCTTTCATTCTAATAAGATCAACTACGCCCTTAAAGGTTTCTTCAGCGCCAATAGCAATTTGCATTGGAACTGGATTAGCACCTAGGTGTGATTTAACTTGACCACAAACACGCAAGAAATCTGCACCTGAACGGTCCATCTTGTTAACAAATCCAATTCTTGGAACGTTATATTTATTAGCCTGTCTCCATACAGTTTCAGACTGAGGCTCAACTCCGCCAACTGCACAAAAAACTGCACATGCACCATCTAGTACTTTTAGCGAGCGTTCGACTTCAATCGTAAAGTCGACGTGTCCAGGAGTGTCAATAATATTAATTCGATGATCATCAAACTGACTATCCATACCCTTCCAGAAACAAGTTGTCGCAGCTGAGGTTATAGTAATACCACGTTCTTGCTCTTGCTCCATCCAGTCCATAGTTGCACTGCCGTCATGAACTTCGCCAATCTTATGGGTACGCCCAGTATACAAAAGTATTCGCTCAGTTGTGGTTGTTTTGCCTGCATCAATGTGAGCCATAATACCTACATTGCGGTATCTATCAATTTGAGTATTTCTTGCCATGATTGGATCCTAAATTACCAACGAAAGTGAGCAAAAGCTTTGTTTGCCTCTGCCATTCTATGAACGTCTTCTTTTTTCTTAAAAGCTGAGCCACGATTTTGAACAGCGTCCAGTACCTCACCAGCCAATCTAAGATTCATACCCTTTTCGCCTCGCTTACGTGATGCTTCGATAATCCATCTCATAGCAAGAGCTATCTTTCTATCCGCTCTTACTTCTACCGGGATTTGATATGTCGATCCACCAACGCGACGTGATTTTATTTCCACTTGAGGGCCAATATTGTCAAGTGCCTTTTTAAATGTTTCGATCGGCTCTGCATTGCCTTTAGATTCAATCATATTTAGGGCATCATAGACAATCTTTTCTGCGACAGATTTTTTACCGTCCAACATTAATATATTTACAAACTTTGCTAGGACAAGATCACCATACTTTGGATCTGGCAGTATCTCTCTCTTAGGTGCGGCTCTTCTTCTCATATCTGTCTTCTCTTATTATTTATTTTTTTGGTTTTTTAGTGCCATATTTAGAACGACCTTGCTTTCTTCCATCTACTCCGGTAGTGTCTAACGCTCCACGCACTGTATGGTAACGAACACCTGGCAAATCTTTAACACGACCACCACGGATAAGAATCACGGAGTGTTCTTGTAAATTATGCCCCTCGCCACCAATATAAGTTGTTACCTCCGCATGATTAGTTAACCTTACACGGGCTACTTTTCTTAGGGCAGAGTTTGGTTTCTTTGGTGTAGTTGTATACACACGAGTACATACACCGCGTTTTTGTGGACAACTATCTAGAGCCGGCACATTACTTTTAGCAATCTTTTTCTTGCGTGGATTGCGAATCAATTGGTTAATTGTTGACATATTTTCTCTACTCCGGGGTATTTTCCAATTAATTGTCTCTATGACGCGGACAATAAAGCGAAGAATTATACTTTGGTGTAGCTACAAATGTCAATCAATATTGAGTATTTTTTAGAAGATTTCCTAGTAAGGAATTACAGGCTTTATGGATCATTTCGAATACTTCTTCAAACTTGCCCTCATAATACGGATCTGGTACATTTTGAAGATCAATTTCTGGAGCAAAATCAAGTAATAAATTAATTTCTGATGAACTATCTCCTGGACATATTGATTTCAATATCTCAAGATTATCAATATCCATTGCAATGATATAGTCGTAATAATAAAAATCACTTTCATACACCTGTCTCGCTTTTTGATTGGACAAATCAACGCCATAATGCTTTGCAGTTAGTTGAGCTCTGCGATCTGGAGAGCTGCCAATGTGGTATGCATGGGTACCTGCAGAATCAATTTCAAACTTTTCATAGCATTCATGTTTATCAAGCAGTGAAAGAAAGGCGCCTTGTGCAGTTGGAGACCTGCAAATATTGCCCATACAGACGAATAATATTTTTGTTTTCATCAATGTTTTTGTCTCAATTACCTAATAACATCATTATAAGGCCCATGTTTGATAAATAATATTTATAATCTACCTTACGATTAAATCATCAAAGAACAGGTAATTTTATTTTGGACAGATCACTAATTGAAATTGCAAAGTCAGTCATTCAAACGGAAACTGACTCTATCTTAAAGCTAAAAAATAGGATTGATAATAATTTCGTTAAGGCTTGCCAACTTCTCGTCTCATGTAAAGGAAAAGTTGTCGTTATCGGTATGGGAAAATCAGGCCATATCGGAAGGAAAATAGCAGCAACACTGGCTTCTACAGGGACACCCGCTTTTTTTGTCCACCCTGGTGAGGCCGGCCACGGAGATTTAGGCATGGTCAATGCCGATGACGTCCTAATCCTTATCTCTTACTCCGGAAAGTCAGACGAAATAACTACTCTACTGCCGGCAATAAAGCAGCTCAACATTCCGATTCTTGCGATGACTGGTAACACTAAATCAATTATCGCAAAAACAGCTGATATTCATTTAGATGTTAGTGTTAAACAAGAGGCTTGTCCACATAACCTTACGCCAACATCTAGTACAACAGCGGCCTTAGTGATGGGAGATGCAATCGCTATAACGCTCCTAAATGCTCGCGGATTTACCCCGGAAGACTTTGCGAAATCGCACCCTTCAGGGGCGCTTGGTAGAAGGCTATTGATCCTTGTCTCTTCTATCATGAAGGTTGGTGATGATATTCCAATAGTTGTAAAAGAGACACCGCTAGTTGAAAGTCTTTTGGTGATGAGTCAAAAGTCTCTTGGAATGGTCATCATTGCTGACAATGAAGATTCCTTACAGGGAATTTTTACTGATGGCGACTTGAGACGTGTCTTAGAAAAAAATGCCGATATCCAAGGCCTTCTTATCGAAGATGTTATGACCAGTAATTGTAAATCTATAGGTCCTGAAAAACCTGCTCTTCTTGCCTTTCATATGATGGATGAGAATAGATTAAACTCTTTGCCCGTTGTTGATACAAACAACCTAGTGATAGGCGCTATAAATATGCATACGTTAATGCAAGCAAGAGTGGTTTAGCTCCTATTTTCAGAAAGTGTTATGGTTTTACTACCTTTAATAGGACTTAATTTTTTCATCTTAAACAAAAATGGATATTAATACACTTTTAAGTGGTATCACTAGGACCACTCATTCATTTGAAGTCGGCGGACTATCAATAAACACTCAAAGCCTTCAAAAGGGTGAGATTTTTCTCGCCTTACAAGGAGAAAAAACACATGGAAGAGAGTACATCCAAAATGCTATTGACAAGGGTTGTGTCGGAGTCTTAATAGAAGGGTTTGATATTCAGTGTAGTGTTCCTAGTATTCGTATTGATAATCTAAGTTCACACCTTACAAATCTCGCAAAGTCGTTCTATCAGCAGGCAAATAATGTAAAGTTAATAGGAGTTACAGGTACTAATGGTAAAACCTCTGTAAGCCTATTTATCTCGCAATTACTCGAGCTATCAAACATTAAAAACGGCGTTATTGGAACATTGGGAATAAGCCATTTAGATATAAATACCTGCAATACTACTCCCGATATTTTTACCATTTACAAAACTTTAGAGCATTTTGCAACAATTAATATTCAGATAGCTGTTATCGAAGTCTCATCACACGCATTAATTCAAAATAGAATTGCTGGACTTATCCTTGAACAGGCGATATTTACTAATCTTACTCAAGACCATCTCGACTATCATAAAGACATGAAGCAGTATCGTACGGCAAAAGGCAAGTTGTTTAGTGATTTCAATGCGCAATCTATTATTGTTAATCGGGATGACGAAAGTCACTCCTACTTCATAGAGATTGCCTCAAGTAAAAAAGTCTCAACCTATGGATTAGATGATTTCACCAGCATTACTTCTTGTGCAAACGGCTTTATTTGTAACCTTAGTAATTACGTTTTCGAATTACCTTTGCTTGGAAAATTTAATTTGTCTAACATGTTGGCTGCATTTGCCAGTTTGAAGTCTTTAGGTCTCAGCGATAGCTCTATTATTCCAAATCTGACAAAGCTTAAGCCACCAACTGGCAGAATGGAAAAGCTAATAAATAATGATATTTGGATAGATTATGCGCACACTCCAGACGCTCTTTCAAACGCCTTAGATACAATAAAATCGCATTGTCCTAAGTCAAAACTAAGAGTGATTTTTGGTTGTGGTGGGGACAGAGACCAAGACAAAAGAGCTAAAATGGGAAAAATTGCCAGTGAACTTGCTGACAGTATCATACTAACGAATGACAACCCTAGAAGTGAAAGCCCAGAAAGTATTACTGATAACATTCTCGATGGTATTAACAGTGAAATTGATATACAAATTATCCATGACAGAGGAACTGCAATTAAAACCGCTGTAACAACTCTTAGAGAAGATGAATGCTTACTTATAGCAGGCAAAGGTCATGAAACCACCCAAACGATTGGCAATAAGGTATTAACTTTTAATGACAAAAAAGCTGTACTGGATGCTCTTATCTAACTCCAAAAACATTTTAGATATTGTCAATGGATACTCGTCCATAGAAAAGATAGTTGACTTTAAGGGTGTCTATACTGACACCCGTGAATATATCAATGATGGCCTTTTCATAGCCCTAGAAGGGGATAATTTTGATGGTCATAACTTCGCAAAAAGTGCTGAAAAAGCAGGTGCTAAATTAATTATCGCACACAAAAAAGTCGACACTACTTTGCCAGTCATTGTGGTCAGTAATACCGAAAAAGCTTACCAACAAATAGCAGCTTGGCATCGCCAATCACATTCCCCTAAAGTCATCGCAATCACTGGCAGTAATGGTAAAACTAGTACAAAGAATATGCTCCATTCTATATTGTCTTTACATGGCAGAACGCATTCAACTAAAGGCAACCTCAATAACCACCTAGGTGTGCCAAAAACAATCCTACAGCTAACAAGCGAACATCAATACTGCGTTGTTGAGATGGGTGCAAATCATCAAAACGAAATAAAGCTTCTATGTGATATAGCAAAGCCCGATATTTCAGTAATTACGAATGCCAATAACGCCCATTTGGGAGAATTTGGTTCTATCGAAAAACTAGTTAAAGCTAAAGGCGAGATATATCAATCGCTAGATCATGAAGGTGTTTCAATTATAAATAACAACTCTCCTCATTCACAAACTTGGATAGAGATGTCTAACAGTAAAAAATTTCTTTTTTTTGGCGCTAACAGTAATATTTTTGCTGACAACATTCATCAACAGGAGCAATCTATTCATTTCAATCTACATCTTAATGGAGATGTAATAGACATCAACTTAGCGATGATTGGGCTTCATCAAATTGAAAATGCGCTAGCTGCAACTGCATGTGCCAGCGAGCTCGATGTAGATCTTTTATTTATAAAAAAAGGGCTTGAAAAATCAATCAAAGAAAAGGGGCGCCTTAATTTAATTAAGTGCAGTGACTTCACTATTCTCGATGATAGTTACAATGCCAACCCACAATCTATGAAGGTGGCTATTGATGCCTTACAAACCTTTAAAGGTAAAAAGATTGCGATACTAGGATCTATGGCTGAGCTAGGCGAGAATTCAGATCAGCTACACCAAGAAGTTGGCGACTATGCCAGACAAGCTGACTTAGATTTCATTTTCAGTATTGGTAAAGATGCACAGCACTATCAAGGGCAAAACTTCCCAGATATTGAATCACTGTACATACACCTTAGGACGTATTACTCAGGGGCAACAATTCTGATTAAGGGCTCAAGAATGATGGAGCTAGATAGACTGGTAGATATTATTCAAAAACAATAAAACTCTGCTTGACCTTTAGTTCAAAGATGGCGATAATTACGCAGCTGCGCTCGTAGCTCAACTGGATAGAGTACTCGGCTACGAACCGAGCGGTTGCAGGTTCGACTCCTGCCGAGCGCGCCATTTACATGCAAGTTTACTCAATGAACTGTGAGTCTTTGATAGAATGAATCCATATGATGACTTTACCGAACATAATTACTCTTTCAAGAATTGGCTTGATTCCTGTATTTGTAGTTTTATTCTATTTGCAACCAAATTACCAAGATGGGGAGCCCCTTGCTTGGATAAATAATTCATTGGTGGCAATTTTTGCGCTCATTAGTTTTACTGATTTCCTGGATGGCTTATTAGCTAGAAAGCTTAATCAAGTATCTGCTCTGGGAGCATTTCTTGACCCGGTTGCCGACAAACTAATGATCTGCACTGCCTTAGTACTATTGACAGATTATTATCAAACTTGGTATATAACAATTCCATCAATTATCATCATTTCTCGAGAAATTCTTGTCTCTGCACTTAGAGAATGGATGGGCGAAGTTGGCAAAAGAGCAAATATAGCAGTTTCATGGATCGGTAAATCAAAAACATTTATGCAGATGTTTTCAATTTTGTTTCTTCTGTATCAACAACCGCTATTCATTTTCTCCAGTAAAGAGATTTTTTATTCTGGTTTAGCCTTGCTTTTTTCGGCAACAATTCTAACCCTTTGGTCTGGCTTTAATTATCTCAAGGCAGGGTTAAAAACATTTGACAGTTAGAAAAAAAACACTATAATTTCACTGCTATGCGGGAATAGCTCAGCTGGTAGAGCATCACGTTGCCAACGTGAATGTCGCGAGTTCGAATCTCGTTTCCCGCTCCAAATTTTCACCGTAATGATTGGTCTGTAAGAACAGGTTTTTTTGTTATTAAAACCTCTGGCTGGGTAGCAAAGCGGTTATGCAGGGGCCTGCAAAGCCTTATAGACCGGTTCGACTCCGGTCCCAGCCTCCATCATTAAAAAGCTCGAATTATTCGAGCTTTTTTGTTTTGAGTTAGATATAAAACTACTAACATTCACGAAAGATAAGCGCCTGACACTTTGCGCATTTATCTCGATCAAGACGATCGTAAATCCTATTGATAGCGTCTTCCTTTATTTCGAAGAAATTATCCTCACCAATCTCATCAACAAAATGGGCTTTCCCCATAAACTCAAGAACTGAAGACTTGACCGCAACAAAATATAAACTTCCATTAAGTTTCTTTAAACGCTTGTCTTCAACTAACAGCCCCTCCATCCCTGCTAGGTCGATAAAGTTAACGCCACTTGCAACGATCAGTATATGGCGAATTCTCTGGTTATCAATAATGCGACTAATTTGTTTTTGTATATGATTAATAGAACCAAAATATATCGACATATCAATACGAATTATTTTGAGTTGCGGACACTGAGTTAATGGCGACTTCCTGATACTTTGAAGTTTTCTTGGCTCTTCGCTCGCGGGACTTCCAAAAGCCAGTGTATGAATTTCAGGTGTAGATGTTTTGGCAATAAATAGCATCAGCGACAACAAAACACCCAAATAGATAGCAAATTCAAGCTCTAATAACAATGTAGCTAAAAATGTAACTGTAAAAATTACACTTTCTGACCCGCTATAAGAAAAAGTCTTTTTAATATGCTTAAAATCTATAAGGTTATAAGAAACAACCAAAATAACACTCGCCATTGCTGCAAAAGGCAGGTAAGCAATTAATGGCGCTACAAGAAAAACAATTAGCATCAATAACAGTGCTGCTAATATTGCAGAAAGCGGGGTTCTTGCACCCGCTTCATAATTTACACCTGAACGGGTAAATGAACCTGAAGAGGCATAACTTGAGAAAAAACTAGCGACAATATTTGACGCACCTTGTCCGACAAATTCTTGGCTTGGGTCGATTTTTTGGTTTGATTTTGTTGCAATCGAACGACCAATCGATGAAGCCTCAATAAGGCCTAATAGCGCAATAGCAAATGCTTCAGGAGCAAGCGACTTTAAAGCATTTAATGAAAAGTCGGGCGTCGACAGTGGAGGGAGGTAGGCTGGCATCACACCTACTGTTTCTATAGTTTGCGTAAAATTACTTAAATAAAAGGCAATAAAACCGCCAACAAACATGCCAATCAACAAGTTTGGTAGTTGTGGCTTATATAACTTAACCAAAATAGAACTTGCCAAAGTACTCAACCCCACAACAAGTAAATATAAATTGATTTCCCCAAGGCCTGAAAAAAGTGCAGACCAGGTATCAACAAAATTTTCTCCCTTGACGACCTCTATACCTAAAATATATGGCACTTGGCTACTTGCAATCAATAACGCTGCGCCAGCTGTAAATCCTATAACAACATTATGAGAAACGAAATTTACCAACATACCAAATTTCGCAAGACCAAACACCAGCTGATAAACCCCTGCCAAAAAAGTCAGAGTCAATGCCATAGCAATAAATTCTTCGCTTCCTGGTATGGCATGCTTACTAATGGCTGCAAACACGACAATTGATATGGCTGTTGTAGGGCCAGAAACTAGATGAAAAGATGAGCCAAAAAATGCAGCAATTATTGGCACTACCATTGCAGTATAGAGACCATATTCAGGAGGCAGGCCGGCAATAGTCGCAAATGCAACACTTTGTGGTAGCACAATGATTGCGCCCGTTAATCCTGCAATAAAATCTGCCTTTATAGTCTCTTTAGTGGTTAATCTAAACCATTCCAAAAAAGGAAAAATGGAAGCGAACTTTATCATGTATAGAGATTAATCAGAGGGAAGTGTTAGATTATATAGTAAGTTGTTGTTTTCTATACACTAGAGGATAGACCAGAGAGATAACTTTAGTGAGCCAATATAAGTTATAAAATTATATTTGAATGGTAATCATATAGACCAAAGTTCCGGCAAAAATACTGAGTAGTGCATTTTTTATGAGTAAGTGGAAAAACACAGTCACCAGAAGCGCTAGTATGTAGTAGAGACCTTCAACTGAATTGTATTGGACTCCTTTGAGCATATATATGACAAGTATCGTCATAACCATCGGAGGCGTATATTTTGCTACAAACTTTAGCAAAGGTCTTTCATGATGCTGACTAAAAATTACAAAAGGAGCAAGTCTTGTAACGTACGTCGCCAAAGCCATCAAAATGAATACTATTAATATATAACTTATATTACTCATAACTTTTTGTAATTAATAAACCTTAATAAGATGATTGCAATAATCGACAAAACAATAGAAACCAATAACATATGTTGGAAAAATAATATCAAGGAAACACAAGATGCAAGAAAAGCAATTAAAAATGGAAGCAATCTTCTAACCATTAACCACTGTTCAATTAACAATACAGTAAATAAAGCAGTAGCGGCAAATTCCATGCCCTCAGTATTAAAATTAAGTGAGCTACTTGCTAAAGCACCAATTGTGCAACCGAGCACCCAGTAACATTGAGAGAATAAAGTAATAAGAAGGTAATACCTTTCCCGATTAAACTCCTTAGGAACTTTTATTGTAGTCATTAAGGCATAGGTTTCGTCAGTCAAGCCGAAAATCAGATAGAGCTTTCTTAAACTCCAAGCTCCAAAGCTATTCAACAGCGCCAAGCCATAAAATAAATGTCGCGAATTGAGAAAAAAAGTAGAAATTGCGATTTCAAATAAACCCACACCAGCACCAAGCATTCCTACTGCCATAAATTGTGCCGCACCTGCATAAACAACAATACCCATTAAGGAAGCAAAATACCAAGGATATCCTAGCTCCTGGAACAATATTCCAAAAGCCGTTCCCAAAGGCAAAAATCCAAAAAGAATTGGTAAGGTGGTTTTTATTACACTGCGAATCATTCGCGCAATTATAACTCTAGCCTACTTTGGATGTGGTGAATAACAAACCAAACATACTCTTTATTAGTTATAAAGATCAAATTCTGCAAATA
>Ga0208896_1001743_pt1 | contig 10544 bp, 21 predicted proteins | sample ETNtaG_27_FD_185778 | JGI IMG/M metagenome (GOLD analysis project Ga0208896, IMG submission 185778) | Marine microbial and viral communities from oxygen minimum zone, Eastern Pacific Ocean - ETNP201406SV63 (SPAdes) (version 2) | ecosystem: Environmental > Aquatic > Marine > Oceanic ... | reverse complement strand
ATTCCCTCACTCTGAGAGAACCATCCACCTAATGTAGCAGGGAATAAAATAATACTTGAAGCAAAAATTGGCGGTATAACTCCGGCCATATTTATCTTTAAAGGCAAGTATGAACTTTGTCCTCCAACCATTTTTCGGCCCTGCTGACGTTTAGCGTAATTTACTGTAATCCTTCTCTGTCCTCTCTCCATAAATACTACAAAGGCTGTAACTAATAGCGCCATAGCAAATATTATTATTACCAAAATTACTGTTAACTCTCCAGTACTAACAAGCGATAATGTTGAACCAAGCGCAGAAGGAAGGCCGGAAACAATTCCAGCAAAAATTATCATGGAAATACCATTTCCTATACCTTTTTCAGTAATCTGTTCGCCAAGCCACATCAAAAATAAAGTTCCAGTTGTAAGAGTAATTACGGTTACTAAATTGAATGTAAATCCAGCCTGTGTAACCAACGCAACTCCTCCAGCACTTTGAGATTGAAGCGCAAACGAAATTGCATTTGCTTGAAAAACTGCCAATACTACAGTTCCAATACGAGTGTACTGAGTAATTTTTCTTCTACCTGTCTCACCTTCTTTTTTTAACTGCTCCAACTTTGGTACAACAGAAGTCATTAGCTGGATAATGATAGAAGCTGAGATGTATGGCATTATGCCTAATGTAAATATAGATAACCTTTCTAGCGCTCCACCAGAAAACATATTAAACATATCCAAAATTGTGCCCTGTTGATCCTGCACTAATGAAGCTAGCGCTATGGGTGAAATAAATGGAATTGTTATATGCGTTCCTAGACGAAAAACGACTAACGCACCCAATAAAAAAAGGATGCGTCTTGTTAAATCTTCTGAAAGGCCTAAAGGTTGACTCATATATTACTCAATTATCGAGCCCTTAGCTGCCTCTATAGCTGCCTTTGCGCCCTTGGTTGCTTTAATACCTGTTAATTTAACTGCCCTGGTTATTTCACCTGAAAGAATAACCTTAACTCTTAATATATTTTTTGTAATAAGATTGTGTTTCTTTAAAACTTCAATGTTTATATCGGTTTCTTCAAGCTTATTTATTTCAGACAAAGTTACCTGTGATGTAGTAATTGATACTCTTGATGAAAAACCAACCTTAGGTAGTCTACGCTGTAAAGGCATCTGTCCGCCTTCAAAGCCAATCTTAGAGAAACCGCCTGAGCGAGACTTTTGGCCTTTATGGCCACGACCACAGGTCTTACCAAAACCACTACCGATTCCTCGACCAACGCGTTTCCTTGAAAATTTTTCACCCTCTGCTGGTGTTAGTGTATTTAATTGCATAGTACTCATAATTCTTAACCTTCAACTCTAATCAAATAAGATACTTTGTTAATCATGCCGCGTACCTCTGGAGTGTCTACTAATTCAACTGTTTGATTTATTCTTTTTAAACCTAGACCACTTATTGTTGCGCGATGTGACGGTATACGGCCATTAAAACTCTTTAACAATGTAACAGTGAGAGTTTTTTTATTAGCGGCAGCCTTCTTAACAGCTTCCTTTTTTGGGGCTGCTTTTTTAACAGCTTCCTTTTTTGGGGCTGCTTTTTTAACAGCTTCCTTTTTTGGGGCTGCTTTTTTTACAGCTTCCTTTTTTGGGGCTGCTTTTTTAACAGCTTCCTTTTTTGGGGCTGCTTTTTTAACAGCTTCCTTTTTTGGGGCTGCTTTTTTAACAGCTTCCTTTTTTGGGGCTGCTTTTTTAACAGCTTCCTTTTTTGGGGCTGCTTTTTTTGGAGCTACCTTCTTAACTTCTTTCTTTTCTTCAGCCATTATTCTGCTCCTAGAATTTGTTCAACAGTTTTGCCGCGCTTCGCTGCAACTAACTGAGGTGAAGACATAGAAGTTAATCCCTCAACCGTTGCACGAACAACGCTGATAGGATTACGAGTACCATTACACTTAGCTAATATATTATGAACTCCAACTGCTTCAAGAACACTACGCATTGGGCCGCCAGCAATTACACCTGTACCTTCTGATGCTGGCTGCATATAAACCTTTGCAGCGCCAACATTTGAAGTTATTGGATAGTAAAGTGTTCCATCAACTAAAGGAACGCTCTTCATAGCTCTCTTAGCCTTATCCATTGCCTTTTGAATAGCTATAGGCACCTCACGCGCTTTGCCTGTGCCATAACCAACTTTACCCCTGCCGTCGCCAACAACAACTAAAGCTGAAAAGCCAAATATTCGACCGCCTTTAACTACTTTTACAACGCGACGAATATTAACTAACTTTTCTATATATTCGTTTTCTTCGCTATTATTATTTTTATTATATTCAGCCATTATTTAAACCTTGTTGTAATTATTTAAACTATATTTATAAGTTAATATTAAAATTCCAAACCGCCATCTCTTGCAGAGTCAGCTAAAGTCTTAACACGACCATGAAATTTGAACCCCGATCGATCAAAAGCTACTTTAGAAACATTTGCTTTTAGTGCAGCCTTGGCAATAGCCAAACCTACCTTACTAGCTGCATCTTTATTGCCGCCATTCTGAATTTTTTCTTTAAGAGAAGATGCTGAAGCCAAAACCTTTGTCCCACAAGGACTAATAATCTGCGCATAAATGTGTTGTGAGGTTTTATGCACGCACAGGCGCTCAACTACATTTTCTCTATTTTTTGCTCTAAATTTTGTTGCTCTTCTTAAACGAGCCTGTTTTTTAGAAAGTTTCATTTGTATATCCCTTTAATCAATTATTTCTTCTTAGCGTCTTTACGAACAACATACTCGTCAGTATATCTAACTCCCTTGCCTTTATATGGTTCTGGTGGACGATAAGATCTAATCTCAGCAGCAACTTGACCAACTTTTTGTTTGTCTATGCCCTTTACAACAATTTCAGTTTGAGAAGGAGTTTCGACAGATATATCTTCTGGTAACTGATAATTAACTGGATGAGAAAACCCTAGAGTCAAATTCAATTTTTTACCCATTGCTTTAGCTCTATAACCAACACCTATAAGTGTTAGTTTCTTTTCCCAGCCTTCTGAAACACCTTGCACTAGATTAGCTGTATTAGCCCTAGCGGTTCCGGCTTGAGCCCAAGCCCTCTTTTCATCCTTACTTTCAACATTAGAAATAGAAAAAGTCAAGACATTGTCTGTATTTTCTATTTTCACTAAGGGGTTAAGTGTCATATTCATTTGTCCTAATTTACCCTTTACTGTCATAGAGGTGCCATCTACGGATACTTCAACTCCAGATGGAATTGTAATTGGCGCTTTTGCTATTCTTGACATTTTATAACTCCAATATTTAACTAACGCTGCACAATACTTCGCCACCAACATTCTGTGTTGCGGCTGATTGTCCAGTCATTACACCATTTGGCGTAGAAACAATTACTATACCTAAACCATTCATTACACTTGGCATTTCTGTACTAGCTGCATAAACTCTTAGACTTGGCTTAGAAATTCTATTTAGCGACTCAATTACCGGCTTATCATTGTAATATTTCAATTTAATTGTTATGGTTTTGCTTGCAGCTTCTCCATTTATAGTAAATGAATCAATATAGCCCTCTTGTTGCATTACACTTACAATTGCAGACTTTAAGTTTGATGCTGGAATGTTTACTTCTTTCTTATCAACTGCATGAGCATTACGAATGCGAGTCAACATATCAGCAATAGGGTCAGACATACTCATATTATTCTCCTACCAACTTGCTTTAGATAAACCTGGAACTTCACCGTTCATGGTGCGCTCTCTTAGCTTAGTCTTAGCAAGACCGAATTTACGATAAAAACCGTGTGGACGTCCTGACAACCCGCAACGATTACGTTGACGAGTTGGAGAGGCATCTCTAGGCAAAGATTGCAACTTAATTGTTGCTTGGAATCTTTCCTCGTCGGAGGCGCCTACACTTTTAATTATGTTTTTTAATTCAAGACGTTTAGCTTTGTATTTTTCAACTAACTTAGCTCTCTTTATGTCTCTATTAATCATGGATTTTTTAGCCATTTTCTATTTATCCTTTTGTAATATTAGCTTTTAAATGGAAAATTAAACATTGCCAATAATTTCTTTGCGTCGTCGTCATTTTGTGCGGTTGTTGTTATAGCTATATCCATACCTCGCACTTTAGTAACCTTTTCAAAATCAATCTCTGGGAAAACTATTTGCTCAGCTATACCCATGTTGTAATTGCCCCTTCCATCAAATGAATTTGCATTTAATCCACGAAAATCACGAATACGTGGAATTGCAATATTTACCAGACGGTCAAGAAATTCATACATTTTTTGCTTGCGCAAGGTTACTTTACAACCAATAGGATTGCCTTCCCTTAGTTTAAAACTTGCAACAGACTTTCTTGCATTACAAGTCATAGGTTTTTGACCTGAAATAAGACTCATATCTTCTAATGCACTTTGTAAAATCTTCTTATCTCCTAACGCACTCCCGAGTCCCATATTGATTGTAATTTTCTCAACCTTTGGTACGGACATAGGGTTAGTCAACCCTAGCTCTTTCTGTAGAGCTGGATGAATTTGAGTTTTGTATTGTTCTTGTAATCTAGACACGCTTCTTTTCCCTTATATTCAATCAAACGATTGATTCACCATTTGATTTAAAAAATCTTTCTTTATTGCCTTCTTTGTCAGTACGAATACCAACTCTATCTGCCTTCTTAGTTGAAGGGTTGTATATAGCAACATTAGAAACAGCTATTGGCATTTCAGTGCTAATAATACCTCCTGCAACTCCAGCATTTGGATTTGGCCTTACATGTTTTTTAGCAACATTTAAGCCCTCGACAACAACTTTTGAAGATAGAACTTTAGTTACAGTTCCAGTAGAGCCCTTGTCTTTTCCAGCCAAAATTATTACTTCATCATTTTGTTTTATTTTCTGCATTACAATACCTCTGGAGCAAGTGATACAATTTTCATAAATTGTGCACTTCTTAATTCACGTGTTACTGGACCAAATATACGTGTACCAACAGGCTCAAGCTTTGTATTTAAAAGTACAACAGCGTTTGAATCAAAACGAATCCTTGAACCATCAGCACGCCTAACTCCTTGGGCGCTCCTTACAACTACTGCATCATAAACATCGCCTTTTTTTACTTTACCTCTCGGCGAAGCTTCCTTAATACTAACCTTTATAACATCGCCTATATTTGCATAGCGACGCTTTGAACCGCCTAGTACTTTAATACACATTGCCCTAATGCCGCCACTGTTATCTGCAACCTTAAGTTTTGTTTGCATTTGAATCATTTCTTACTCTCTTTATATAGCTTCAAATTAATCAATAGAAATTGATTTCTCAACCACTTCTAATAATGCCCATTGCTTAGTTTTAGAGAATGGCTTTGTCTCAACCACTCTAACTTTGTCGCCTAATGAACATTCGTTCTTTTCATCATGTGCATGTACCTTAGTACTGCGCTTAATATATTTTTTATAAATAGGGTGTCTTACTTTTCGCTCTATCAAAACAGCAATAGTCTTATCTCTACTATCACTAACCACTGTGCCAGTTAATACTCGCTCTACTCTTGACTCACTCATGCTTTTTTCTGCCTAATAATAGTTTTAACTTGTGCAATTGATCTTTTAGTCTTGCCTAACTTAGTGCTATCAGCTAACTGTGCACTTTTGTGCTGCATACGCAATTCAAAATGCTCCTTTAATAGCGTCATCAAAGTTTCATTAAGCGCAGACAAATCTTGCTCTCTCAGTTCTTTAATATCCATTACATTACCGTCCGTTTAATTATTGTTGTTTTTACAGGTAATTTTGCAGCTGCCAATGTAAAGGCTTCTCTCGCAACAATCTCATCTACACCCTGAATTTCAAATAACATTTGACCTGGCTTAATCTGTGCTACCCAATACTCAACACTACCCTTGCCCTTACCCATACGAACCTCTAAAGGTTTTTTACTAATTGGCTTGTCAGGAAATACGCGAATCCAAATCTTTCCCTGACGCTTTACATGACGGGTCATTGCACGACGAGCTGATTCAATTTGTCTGGCTGTCATTCGACATCTTCCAGTTGCCTGAAGGCCAATTTCGCCGAAACTTACCTTATGCCCTGTAGCAAGACCTCGATTGCGGCCTTTCATCATCTTTCTATATTTTGTACGTTTAGGTTGTAACATTTAATTATCCTTTACTTCTTGCCTACTTGAGCTGTTGCACCGCGACGGGCAACCTCATCTAATGTGCCTTTATTATGATCAAGTATTTCACCTTTAAAAATCCATACTTTAATGCCAATAACACCGTATTGAGTATTAGCTCCATAAGAGGAGTAATCTACATCTGCTCTAAAAGTATGCAATGGAACACGACCTTCTCTGTACCACTCAGAACGAGCTATTTCTGCACCATTTAATCGACCACTAACCATTACTTTGATACCTTGCGCACCTAACCTGGTGGCATTACCAAGAACTCTTTTCACAGCACGACGATACATAACACGTTTTTCTAGTTGTTGGGCTATGTTCTCAGCAACCAAACGAGCGTCAAGTTCTGGCTTCTTGATTTCTTCAATACTTATGTGGACAGGAATATTCATCATTTTAGAGACAACTGATTTCAACTGCTCAATATCGGCTCCTTTCTTGCCTATAACGATTCCTGGACGCGCAGTATGTATTGTAACTTTAGCGCTATCAGCTAGACGATCAATTGTTACACGACTGACTGAAGCAGATTTTAACTTTTCAAATAAAAAATCTCTAACCTCAATGTCAGACAATAAGTAATTAGCATAATTTTTGCTATTAGCATACCATTTAGAATCCCAGTCCTTGACTATGCCTAATCTAATTCCCTTTGGATTTACTTTTTGACCCATACGTTATACCTAAGTGCTTACGCCAACAGTGATGTGGCTTGTTCTTTTTAAAATTCTATTCGCCCTACCTTTTGCTCTAGGACGTATCCTTTTCATAGTTGAGCCTTCATCGACACAAATACTACTAACTTTTAATTCATCAATATCTAGACCGTCATTGTGTTCAGCATTTGAAATAGCTGAATTTAAAACTTTCTTTACTAATACCGCTGCTTTTTTATTACTAAACGATAAAATATTTAAAGCTTCTTCTACTGGCTTTTGGCGAATCTGATCAGCCACTAATCTCGCTTTGAAAGCTGAGGTTTTTGCATATTTATGTACTGCTTTAACTTCTTTCATTTTACTTTACCTATATAGTTAAGCTTTACGGTCACCAGAGTGGCCTTTAAAAGTTCTTGTTACCGCAAACTCTCCCAATTTATGACCAATCATATTTTCATTGATTGAAACTGGAACGTGTGCTCTCCCATTATGAACCGCAATTGTTAAGCCAATCATTTCTGGAACAATAACTGAACGACGAGACCAGGTTTTAATTGGTTTTCTGTCTTTTTTCTCTTGAGCTTTTAATACCTTATTGATTAAATGTTCATCAACAAATGGTCCCTTTCTTAGTGATCTAGCCATAATTAACCCTTATTTCTACGACGCACTATAAGCTTATCAGTACGTTTGTTGCTTCTTGTTTTATAACCTTTAGTTGGCGTTCCCCAAGGAGATACTGGATGTCTACCGCCACTTGTCTTACCCTCACCACCACCATGTGGATGGTCTACTGGGTTCATAACAACACCACGAACGGTTGGCCTAACTCCTCTCCATCGAGTCGCACCAGCTTTACCTAATTTTCTAAGGCTGTGCTCTTTCTTTGAAACCTCGCCAATAGTTGCACGACATTCTGCTAAAACTTTTCGTACTTCGCCTGAACGTAGTCTAAGTGTTACATAATTACCCTCTTTGGCAACTAATTGGGCAGATGTACCAGCACTACGTGCCATTTGAGCACCTTTACCAGGCTTTAGCTCTATACAGTGTATTACACTACCCAGAGGTATATTCCCCATAGGCATGACGTTACCTTTTTTAATTGCTACAGTATTACCTGAGACTATTTCATCGCCTACTTTTAAACCATTAGGGGCAATGATGTATTTTCTTTCGCCATCTAAATATAAAACTAGCGCTATATTTGCACTACGATTAGGGTCATATTCAAGACGCTCTACTTTAGCGGCAATGTCATCTTTGTTACGTTTAAAGTCAATAATCCTGTAGCTACGCTTATGTCCGCCACCTTTATGACGTACGGTAATCTTTCCACGATTATTTCTTCCGCTAATTCTATTTTTGCTCTCTGTTAGTGGAGCATATGGTGTGCCTTTGTGCAAATCTTTGTCGACAACACTAACTACAAACCTTCTTCCTGCTGACGTTGGTTTTCTTTTAATTACTTGAGCCATAATAATTCTACCTATTGAGCACTGACGTCAATCATTTGACCTTCAGAAACTTTAACTATTGCCTTTTTCCAATTAACACGACGACCTATTTTGCCCTTAAATACTTTCTTTTTCCCTTTAACATTTGAGGTTGTAACGTTCACTACGTCTACACCAAAGAGCTCTTCTACAGCTGATTTGATTTCTTTCTTATTGCTATCAGTTCTTACCTTAAAGGCATACTGGTTATTGGCTGACATCATTGTTGTCTTTTCAGAAACAATTGGAGCTAACAACGTTTTTAAAACTTTCTCTTGATTCATAGCGATGCCTCAACTTTTTTAAGTGCTGCCTCTGTTATTACAACATTCTCATATCCGATTAAACTTACGGGGTCAATGCTTTGTGTGTCACAAACTCCTACGTGATATAGGTTGCGTGAAGAAAGATATAAATTTTCATCAATCTCTTCAGTCATAAGTAGAGCGTCCTTCAGATTCAAACTCTTAAGAAGTGAGGTAACATTTTTTGTTTTTGCCTCTTTGACGCCAAAATCTTTGACTACTTTTAATCGCTCAGATCGAACCAACTCAGAAAAAATAATGCTTATCGCACCTTTGTACATTTTTTTATTAACTTTTTGAGAATAATTTTTTGGTTGTGCGGCAAATGTAACTCCTCCAGAACGCCATATCGGGCCACGAGTGGTTCCAGCACGAGCTCTACCAGTACCTTTTTGTTTCCATGGCTTTTTGCCTCCACCACTTACCGCGGAGCGATTTTTTTGTGCTTTTGATCCGCTCCTTCCTGCAGCCATATAAGCTGTAGTAACTTGATGGACTAGTGATTGGTTGTAGTCTCTTGCAAAAATAGAATCAGAAACCTGCGTAGAGGTTGACTTATTTGTGCTTATATTTAGTACATTTAATTTCATTATAAAACCTTACGCTTCAACAGCTTCTTCAGTTTTGGCTGCTTCATTAGCTGCCATATCTTCAGAAATCTTTTTACTTACTTCAGCATTGCTTTGCTGTTTCTTATGTGACAACAAAACCCTAACAAAACCATTCTTTGATCCAGGTATCGAACCCTTAACCAATAATAAGTTCTTTTCACTATCAACTCTCAATACTTCAAGACACTCTTCAGTAATCTGTGCATTGCCCATCTGACCAGCCATTTTTTTTCCTTTAAATACTCTTCCTGGCTCTTGACACTGTCCTGTAGATCCAAGGGCTCTGTGAGAGATAGAGTTTCCATGCGTTGCATCCTGCATACTAAAATTATGACGCTTTACTCCACCCTGGAAACCTTTACCCTTTGACTTTCCAACAACATCAACATAATGCCCTGGACCTAAAAGTGAAACATCAAAACTCGATATATCAGTAATTTCACTCTCATCAGCTCTAAATTCCCAAAGACCTTGGCCAATTTCTTGTGATGCTTTAGCATAATGACCTTTCATTGCGCTTGAAACTCGGCGCACCTTAGCCTCTCCTTTTTTATTGAGCTTATTACCAGACGTAACCTGTACAGCACTATAACCGTCAACTTCTTTTGTCTTTGTCTGAACAACTCTATTTGGCTCAATTTTTATAACGCTAACAGCTGTAGCTGATCCATCATCAGCCATAATTCGTGTCATTCCTAATTTTTGACCTACTAAACCGATTGCCATGATTACTATTCCTAAATTACTCTTACTATATTAATTAAGCTTAATCGCTACATCAACACCAGCTGCTAAATCCAACTTCATTAGTGCATCAACTGTTTTATCTGTAGGGCTTATTACATCCATCAACCTAACATAGGTTCTTAGTTCGTACTGATCTCTAGCATCCTTATTTACATGAGGAGATGTAAGAACTGTAAAACGCTCTTTCTTTGTTGGTAAAGGTATAGGCCCTCTTACACTAGCACCTGTACGTTTGGCAGTTTCAACAATTTCTATAGCTGATTTATCAATCAATCTATGGTCAAACGCCTTTAATTTAATTCTAATATTTTGATTGCTCATGTGCTTTTTACCTTATCTATTTGCTGTGCAAACTTCCCAAACGAAAAACCGTCGATTATACAATATATCGACGGTATTTAATTAACTAAATTACTTTATCACCTTAGAAACGACACCCGCACCAACAGTACGACCACCCTCTCTAATTGCAAACCTTAATCCCTCTTCCATTGCAATTGGTGCAAGCAGTTCAACATTCATCTTCACATTG
>Ga0208896_1001728_pt1:5000-10580 | contig 10580 bp, 8 predicted proteins | sample ETNtaG_27_FD_185778 | JGI IMG/M metagenome (GOLD analysis project Ga0208896, IMG submission 185778) | Marine microbial and viral communities from oxygen minimum zone, Eastern Pacific Ocean - ETNP201406SV63 (SPAdes) (version 2) | ecosystem: Environmental > Aquatic > Marine > Oceanic ... | reverse complement strand
CCGTTTTGGGAAACATTGATACCACCCACATTTTGAAGAAGATCTGAGACAGATCTAAGCCCACTCTCAGCAATTTCTCTTTCACTTATTATTATTGCCGGCGTGATTACATCTTCTAATTTTTGTTGATCTTTGGATGCACTGACAATGATGTTTTCAATTAATTCTGACTCTATTGCCCCAATTGAATTTGCGACCGATAAAAATAAAACCATATAGGCAAAGTATTTTGACCGCATATCTAACTCCTTAAATAGCGGTAGACTGGAGCAATCAATTGAATCATAGATGACTCGCACCCACCGTACATTATATTCTTCGACGAGTCGGTCTCCGGACTGACAAGGATACTCTGATCTTTACCTTCCCATCTAATTGACAGTGGCTGAGATTCTTCTCTAAAGATCAGTTCACTTGATCACCGTTGCGGGGGCAGTGTTGGATTACTCACCAACTTCCCAAACAGCTATTTGCTGAACTCATCAATAAAGATTAAAGCTCAATTTTAGATAAAAGTAAATCAAGGTTGAATCCTGATTACACTCCATTCTTTTTCGGCGTCAATGTTGCCATTTTCAATTTTGATATTGCGCTTGAAACGCAATCGATCATGAAAGCGATTGTTTTGATTTTTCCAGAGTTCAATTTCTCCAATCCACATATCATAACCGCCCCAAAAATCAGGTCTGGGAATGGTTACTTCTGTGTCATCTCCCAAGCTTTTTAGTTTAAATTTTTCCATGATTTGCTGATAAGAGCCTTCCATCTTTTCAAGCGATTCAACTTCTGTGCTTTGATCGCTGGTCCATGCACCAATCTGGCTGCCAACGTCTCTTGTGGAGAAGTAGGCGTCATTTTTTGAGTCTGAGCATTTTGTTACAGAGCCTTTGAGACGCGCTTGAAGTCCAAATTTATCCCAATGAAACAGCACGGAGCATTTCGCATTACCCTCAAGCTCTTTTGATTTGGTCGATGAGTAATTGGTATAGAAAGTCAAATACCCTTCTTCAGCATTTAATTCTTTGCACAGAACTATTCTAGAGTTTGGAGACCCATTGGAATCAACTGTTGAAACCAACATGGTGTTCGGATTGGGCTGCGTATTGGAATCCCTTACTTCTTTCATCCAATTTTGAAGCGTTTTTAAAGGATTCAAGATATTTGCTTTTCTTAGGTTAGTGTTCATCAATAGGCGCTGTAGTTTTGTTATAATTAATCTTCGATTCTCAAATTTTTTCAGATTATTAGTATAGTCGCTATTAGAATTACATGACATTACATTAGAGCAATCAAAATGACGGACATTGAAACATTAAGAAATGAATTGAGTGAACTTGATTTAAAGATCATAGAATTGGTTCACAGACGTCAAGTGTTGTCTGAGGAAATTGGCGCCATCAAACGCAAAAAAGGGAGCCCCACAAGAGACTATCAAAGAGAAAAATTGGTTATTGAGCTTGCAAAATCCCATGCCCAAGAACTGAATGTCGACCCCGTTATGGTGGTTGACCTCATGCAGTTATTGATTCAATCTTCACTCAAAACTCAAGAGAGCGCTCGAGTAAAAGAAGAAGGGCAAGGCAATGGCAAAAAGGTTCTGATCATTGGTGGGCTCGGAAGAATGGGCTCTTGGTTTGCAGAATTTATGAGCATGCAAGGATACGAGGTGCATATCGCTGACATAGATATCCATGACGAAGACAAATCTCACTTCTCAAACTGGGTTGATACAGACGATGATTACGATATAACTGTTGTTGCAACCCCTTTGAGGCAGTCAAAAGAAATTCTTGAAAAAATTCTTGAGCTTGGAAGGCGAGGAATTCTCTTTGACATTGCTTCCATAAAATCACCCATTAAAGAGATACTCACGAAAATATCAGAAAAAGGGATGAAGGTGACATCCATTCATCCAATGTTTGGGCCAGACACAGACTTGTTGACTGGAAAGCATGTGGTTTTTATGAATTTGGATGATCATGGCACCCACTTTGAAATCATGAAGCTTTTTGAGTCAACCACCGCTCAGTTGATTGAGATGTCAATTGATTCCCATGACTATGCCATTTCTTATGTTTTGGGCTTGTCCCATATCATCAACATAGCTTTTTCCAAGGTTCTGCATGGCAGCGGAGAGAAAAAAGAAGCATTATCGCAAGTTTCAAGCACCACATTCAAAGATCAGATTGAAGTTGCCAGAAGGGTTTCTCAAGAAAATCCCAATCTGTACTTTGAGATTCAACATTTAAATGATCACAGCATGCAAACCATTAAAGAGTTGAATCGAGTCATTAAAGAAATCACAGATGCCATCACCTTGGGCAATGAGGATAATTTTGTCGAAATCATGTATACCGGTAAAAAATATTTTGAGGATGCTAAAGATTAGCTGACTATCTATTTATGAGTGATCTAATTTTTGATGATGGGTATAGGGCAAATGTAGGGATTGTCATTTGCAACCCGCTTGGAAAAGTTTTTTTTGCAAAACGGAGGTATCAATCAGGATGGCAATTTCCTCAGGGTGGAATAAGGGAGGATGAAAGCCCGAAAAAAGCCATGTGGAGAGAGCTACTCGAGGAGACCGGTTTGAAAAAGAGAGACACCAAGCTCATTAAAATTTCCAATAATTGGTATCAATATAATCTCCCAAAGAAAAACATTAGAAAGAACGGGAAGGGAGCTTTAGTGGTCGGCCAGCGGCAAAAATGGTTTTTGCTTGCCTTTAATAAAGATTCGCAGCTCATCAGCCTAGATCAGAGTCCAGAGCAAGAGTTTGATTCCTGGAAATGGATTGATCCAGAAAAATCAATTAATCAAGTCATCGGATTTAAAAAAGAAGTCTACAAACAGGTCATAGACGAATTTATACCTTTTATAAAAGGTAATTAATTTTTATAATTCAAATAATAGAGGACGAAAAATGCAGGAAGAAGCAATCATTTTTACTGATGCGGCAGCGAATAAAGTTGGTGCGCTTCTTCAAGATGAGAAAAATACTGCGATGCACCTCAGGGTTTATGTTACCGGAGGAGGCTGCGCCGGATTTCAATACGGGTTTTCTTTCGATGAAGGCAAAGATGAATCTGACACAATGGTAGAAAAGAATGGCGTAAGACTTGTCGTAGATCCAATGAGCATCCAGTATCTTTTGGGTGCCGAAATTGATTTCCAGGAAGACTTGCAGGGCGCAAGATTTGTTATCAAGAATCCCAATGCAAATACAACATGCAGTTGCGGTTCATCTTTTTCATGAATTAATCAGGAAACTGAGAATCCATTAGCTTTCTTTCCTAAGATTAAATATGTTCTTTCCAAACAATCAGCTCTTGATTCATATCCCTAAAACTGGTGGAACAAGCCTTGAGTTTGCTATATCTAGCAAATATTTCTATGACAATATTAATCAGGAAAAAAGTGAAAAGGACTATCAAGATTTTATTAATCAAAATGGATTTCAGAGTCTGGATAGGAAAAAGATTGAGGAGATGTCATACAAACGATTCACGGTCAATGGTCATTTTAGGAATTTAAAAAAAGGCCAAGGAGGCCATCCGCATAGTTTTATTTGTGATTATGCTGAGTTTATAGACATCAATGAGTATAAGAAATTTGTCGTATTAAGAAATCCTTATGATCAAGTGGTTAGTCTTTATAATCAGATAAGAAGGCAGGTCGAGATCACTACACTGGATGATTTTGTCTTATGTAACCATAAGCACAATATTAAAAAATATCGACACTACATTGATCAATATGCATTTACACATATCGATGGGTCTTTGTCGGTAGACAAAGTTTTTGTTTTTGACCGATATCATGAAGCACAAGATTATGTTGAAGAAATCTTTGATATCGAGATTGATCGCTCCTTAAGATTATGGGAAACAGAATACAGCGGAGAAAAACTGTCTGAGTCATCAAAGAGGCATTTTGAAGGTATGTATTGCCAGTCAATCGAGCTCTATAATAAATACATCTAGGATCAATTCGGCGTTTGGATATTTCCTAATTTGATAACCCCTTTGGAACCTGTGATGGTTGATGTGTCTACAGATAGATCATTGACTCTCAGGTAGGCAAGATATGCAAAACCTGCTGCCTCTACCCATTCAGGATTCATACCCCAACAATCGGTGGTTACAATTTCAGATGGAGTATTCTTTTTGATCAACTCCATCAGAAATTTATTTTTTGATCCGCCTCCACAGATTGCCACCTGATCAATATCACTGACGTTATTGATTGCGATTGCAATGGTGGTTGCGGTGAATTCTGCAAGCGTTCTTTGAATGTCAGCATCACAAATATGTTCTTCAATCTGTTTCAGTTTTTCTTTTATCCAACCAATATTGAAATAGTCAGTACCAGAACTTTTTGGTGGTTTTCTACAGATGAACTCTTCTTTCATAAGATGATCAAAGAATTTCTGATGCAAGTATCCCGTTTCGGCCCATTCACCACTTTCATCAAAGTCTATTGCTCTTTTCTCTCTGCACCATGAGTCCATTAATGCATTTCCTGGACCAATGTCATAGCCCATGAGATTGCTGCCAAATACACTAATATTAGCTATACCACCAATATTTATAACTGCCCTTGTTGTACCTATTTCATTAAAAAACCGGTGATGAAACAAAGGTGCCAGCGGTGCGCCTTGACCACCTGCTTGAATATCAGCACTTCTGAAATCATTGACAACAATTAAGCCGGTTTCTTGAGCAACCATTTTCCCATTGCCGATTTGAATACTACTGGGATTTTTGTCATCTGGATTATGAGAAATTGTTTGTCCATGCAATCCAACAGCATTGATGCTTTCTCTCTCAATGCTGGATTCATCAATGAATTCATCGATTGATTTCGAATAAATATATGCCAAGTCATCGCTCAATGAATGAATTTTGATGCTATCAAGTGTTTTTTCATTCCTAGAGATTCCTAATATTTTATTTTTTATTTCTTCTGGAAATTGAAAACTTTTAGCATTCAAAAGTTTGCACTCTTCTTTTTTAATAGAAAGTGCAGCAATATCTATTGCGTCGACACTTGTGCCAGTCATTATCCCAATAAAATTATTTTTCATCATTTTTAAATGTATCAATGTTTTCTATGCCACACATTTAATCATCTATATAATACTTATGCATGAGTTCGAGCAAGGAACAAATTCTAGAAATCAAAAGAGGTGTCGATGAAATCTTAGTTGAGAAAGATTTTCTTGGCAGGTTGAAGAAGAATAAACCCTTAAGAATAAAGGTTGGCTTTGATCCGACGGCACCCGATTTGCATCTTGGCCACACAGTAATCATAAACAAGATGAGACAATTCCAAGAATTTGGTCACGAGGTGGTTTTTCTTATTGGCGATTTTACAGGCATGATTGGGGATCCATCAGGTGTAAACGAAACAAGACCTGTGCTTACGACAGAACAGTTAAAAGAAAATGCAAGCACATATAAAAGTCAAATATTCAAGATACTCGATAAAGACAAAACCAGGATCGAATTCAATTCGTCATGGATGAATAAAGTAACGAGTGCTGAACTCATTGAGATTGCTTCAAAGCATACTGTGGCT
>Ga0208896_1001728_pt1:0-2500 | contig 10580 bp, 8 predicted proteins | sample ETNtaG_27_FD_185778 | JGI IMG/M metagenome (GOLD analysis project Ga0208896, IMG submission 185778) | Marine microbial and viral communities from oxygen minimum zone, Eastern Pacific Ocean - ETNP201406SV63 (SPAdes) (version 2) | ecosystem: Environmental > Aquatic > Marine > Oceanic ... | reverse complement strand
GGCTGGATCACCTCCTTTTAAAGAGAACCTTTTGGCTTTGATTGATTCGAGCCCCTTCACAAATTACCTATTATTACTGCAGAGCAAGTCAGCTTATCAGGATATACGGGTCTGTAGCTCAGCTGGTTAGAGCGCACCCCTGATAAGGGTGAGGTCGGAAGTTCAAATCTTCCCAGACCCACCAGTTTTAAAAAGTTGGTATCTCAACAAATGTTGAATATGCTTTTCTACTTTTATGGGGCCATAGCTCAGCTGGGAGAGCGCCTGCTTTGCAAGCAGGAGGTCGGCGGTTCGATCCCGCCTGGCTCCACCAAAGAGTCATTTAGAAACAAAACAAAGTATTGAATTGTTTCTCAATCACTCTGTGGTTGAATGCGATCTTTAACAATTAGAATTTAGTTTAAACAACTTGAACTCAATGAGTTCAAGCACTGTATATTCATGAGTTAAACTCAAAATAGATAATATTTGGACACATCAAGAGTTATTTGATGTTATATGACCAAGTTAACAAGCGCATTCGGTGAATGCCTTGGCGGTAGAAGGCGATGAAGGACGTGACAATCTGCGATATGCCTCGGGGAGCTGATAATAAGCTTTGATCCGGGGATTTCCGAATGGGAAAACCCAGCTGTTTTAAACAGTTATCAAATACTGAATACATAGGTATTTGAGGCAAACCCAGGGAACTGAAACATCTAAGTACCTGGAGGAAAAGAAATCAACCGAGATTCCCTAAGTAGCGGCGAGCGAAAGGGGACCAGCCCAGACACTATAATCTTGTCTGACTTAACAAAATGTTCTGGAAAGTTCAGCCATAGTAGGTGATAGCCCTGTATGTGAAAAGTTAGTTAAGTGAGTGTCGAAGAGTAGGACGAGGCACGTGAAACCTTGTCTGAACATAGGGGGACCATCCTCTAAGGCTAAATACTACCTACCGACCGATAGTGAACCAGTACCGTGAGGGAAAGGCGAAAAGAACCCCGTTGAGGGGAGTGAAATAGAACCTGAAACCGTGTGCGTACAAGCAGTAGGAGCCCAATTTATTGGGTGACTGCGTACCTTTTGTATAATGGGTCAGTGAGTTACTTTTAGTGGCAAGCTTAACTTTCTTAGGGAGGCGAAGGGAAACCGAGTCTTAATAGGGCGTTTAGTCGCTAGGAGTAGACCCGAAACCAGACGATCTATCCATGGCCAGGGTGAAGGTGGGGTAATACCTACTGGAGGCCCGAACCCACTTATGTTGAAAAATGAGGGGATGAGCTGTGGATAGGAGTGAAAGGCTAATCAAGTCTGGAGATAGCTGGTTCTCCCCGAAAACTATTTAGGTAGTGCCTCATGTATTACTCTCGGGGGTAGAGCACTGTTTCGGCTAGGGGGACATCCCGTCCTACCAAACCGATGCAAACTCCGAATACCGAGAAGTAGAGCATGGGAGACACACAGCGGGTGCTAACGTCCGTTGTGGAAAGGGAAACAACCCAGATCGCCAACTAAGGTCCCAAAATTACAGCTAAGTGGGAAACGAAGTGAGAAGTCAAAGACAGCCAGGAGGTTGGCTTAGAAGCAGCCATCCTTTAAAGAAAGCGTAACAGCTCACTGGTCAAGTCGACTTGCGCGGAAGATTTACCGGGGCTTAAGCTGTATACCGAAGTTGCGAATGCATATTTATATGCGTGGTAGGGGAGCGTTCTGTAAGTCTGTGAAGGTGTATCGCGAGATATGCTGGAGATATCAGAAGTGAGAATGCTGACATGAGTAACGATAATGCGGGTGAAAAACCCGCACGCCGAAAACCCAAGGGTTCCTGCGCAATGCTAATCAGCGCAGGGTTAGTCGGTCCTAAGGCGAGACTGAAAAGTGTAGTCGATGGACAACAGGTTAATATTCCTGTACCGCAATTACTGCGATGGGGGGACGGAGAAGGCTAAGCATACCGGGTGTTGGTTATCCCGGGAAAAGTATGTAGGTAGGAAATCTTAGAAAATCTGGATTTCTATTACCGAGGTACGAGACCATTGATTTTTTAATCAAGAAGTTGCTGACGCCATGCTTCCAAGAAAATCCTCTAAGCTTCAGGTAAATTGTGACCGTACCCCAAACCGACACAGGTGGGTGGGATGAGAATTCTAAGGCGCTTGAGAAAACTCTGGTGAAGGAACTAGGCAAATTGGTACCGTAACTTCGGGAGAAGGTACGCCTTTGTTGGTGAAAGAACTTGCTTCTAGAGCTAACGAAGGTCTCAGATACCAGGTGGCTGCGACTGTTTAATAAAAACACAGCACTCTGCTAACTCGCAAGAGGATGTATAGGGTGTGACGCCTGCCCGGTGCCGGAAGGTTAATTGATGGGGTTAGCTTTATGCGAAGCTCTTGATCGAAGCCCCGGTGAACGGCGGCCGTAACTATAACGGTCCTAAGGTAGCGAAATTCCTTGTCGGGTAAGTTCCGACCTGCACGAATGGCGTAACGATGGCCACACTGTCTCCACCAGAGACTCA
>Ga0208896_1001708_pt1 | contig 10655 bp, 9 predicted proteins | sample ETNtaG_27_FD_185778 | JGI IMG/M metagenome (GOLD analysis project Ga0208896, IMG submission 185778) | Marine microbial and viral communities from oxygen minimum zone, Eastern Pacific Ocean - ETNP201406SV63 (SPAdes) (version 2) | ecosystem: Environmental > Aquatic > Marine > Oceanic ... | reverse complement strand
GTTTGCCGTTTAATCTGATAGCCCATATGCAGTCTCTAAGAGTCCAGATAAAGGGTTGGACAGGTATCCCGGTCTGTGTCGGCATAGGTAGAACTAAAGTCCTAGCTAAGCTGGCTAACCATATCGCCAAAAGTTATCCTAGATTCAAAGGAGTCTTTGACATAGACACTCTTCCCCATCAAAGGTATAGCGATTTGTTGAGGTCGGTCGAGGTCAGAAAACTATGGGGTATAGGCAGACAAAGCTCCAACAAGCTTGCCCGCATTAATATCAATTCCAGCTACGACTTTTATCGCGCTGATATAGGCATTATTGAGACCCTACTGGGGGTTAATGGAAAGCGGGTCTACCAAGAACTCCGCGGCCACTCATGCATCCCTATCGAGCTTATCCCGCCAACCAGACAACAGATCGTCTCGTCTCGCTCATTCGGCTCTGATTTAAGCGACTTTGACGAACTCAAGCAGGCACTCACAGTGTTAACCAGAAAGGCTGTCAACAAGCTCAACAGTCAACAACTCGCAGCCACAACGCTGACTGTTTTTATCTACACCAACCCTCACAAAAAAAACAAACCCTGCGTTCATCTATCAAAAACAATAGGTATGGCAACAGCACTCCAAGATGAGTCACAAATCATTCCACTCACAGCAAAAACTCTAGGGCTTATATATAAGCCTGGACATTCCTTCTATAAGGGCGGTATAGTGCTCGGAAATCTGACCAAGAATTACCGTCAACAGGACTTGTTTTCATTCACCCAAAACGAACAACCACAGACAAACAGCGACAACAGGTCAAGCCCTATGAAAAGCATCAATAGGCGTTTTAGTGAGTCGCTCAAGTATGCCAGTGAGATCGGCAATGACAGGTGGCATCCGAGAGCTGAATTTAGATCAAACAGGTATACCACTAGTTGGGACGAATTGTTAACTGTTTAATTTATCAGGATTGACTTCAATAAAACTTTAACACATAAAAACAAAACATTAAAAATAAAAAAATCCATGTACAATAAATCGAGCGCCTAGTGGATTGACAATGCCAGGCGCTAACTATTTATAAATACAAAGGAGGAAGAGTAATGTCTTCAGGGATTCATAAAATTGATTTTTCGTCACCCGATGAGGTCAGGAGGCCTGACAAAACAACCGTTGAAATTATAGCGATTGGCAATGTAAACGTGGCACGCATGACGGTTCAGCCAGGCTGGGTATGGTCCGAGTGTATTGCGCCGGTAGCTGGTACTGAAAGTTGCCAGGCGCACCATCTCGGAATCGTTCAGTCAGGTCAACTACTGGTAGAGCATGAGGATGGAAGTATAGAGACAATAAGTTCGGGAGATGTGTACGAATGCAAGCCCGGCCATCAAGCCCAAGTGGTAGGTGATGAGCCATGCGTGATGATTGAGTTTAATAGTGAAACGGCACAAACTTACGCCAAAGGCTAAACAGATCAAATAAGCGGTAACTGGTCGGCGCCAAAAAATTTACTTTAGAAGTAGAGTTGTTTATACTTATTCTCTTTACTCATTATTACTTGGTGCTGACCAAATGAACAAAATTGCCCTTATAGATGACGATCAAGAGATTCTCACGCTTCTAGAACAATACCTTACAAAAAACGGGTTTGAGGTAGAGGGTTTTATGGATGGCGAAAGCTTCCTTATTGAGGATGAATCAAGATTTGGTTTGGCTATACTGGATATTGGCTTGCCTGGTATTGATGGGCTAGAGGTTTGTCGAAGGTTACGGCAAAAATCAAACCTGCCTATTATCATGCTCACTGCAGCAAGTGACGATCTAGACCGTATATTGGGTTTGGAGTTAGGTGCCGATGATTATGTAGGGAAGCCTTTTAATCCGAGAGAGCTTCTAGCTCGAATCAAGGCGTTACTGAGAAGATCAACTACAGAACCAGATGTTGCAATTAATAATCAGATAGAAATGAATTATGCCGCTAGGAGTGCATCCGTCAAAGGTGAAAAAATAAACCTAACAGGGACCGAGTTTGACTTGCTTTGTGTTTTTTATAAAAAAATCGGTGTAGTTTTGAGTAGAGAGCAGATTGGCGAACTATTACACGGCAGAAAGGTTGAGCCTTTTGATCGCTCTATTGACACTATTGTTAGTCGTCTACGTCATAAGCTTAGTGATTATTTTGAAGGGGAAATTATCCAGAGTGTTCGGGGTAAGGGGTACGTGCTTCTTTTGAAAAATTGACAACTAAAAAAACAATCTTTTCTTGGTTAGTTCCAAAAACTATTGTAGCTAGAACGACTTTAATGCTCTTTGTTGGTATTTTGATTGCTCAAGTATTGGGAACTTGGTTATGGGTTGGGCAATTAAAATCATCCGAAAAAGATAGATTGGCAGAGGTATCCCAATCAATGGGTTCACGTATAGGCCAAACTATTGGTTTTTTTGAGCAGTTACCAAAACAGTATCGACATGTTGTTCTTGATCAGCTTCGAGATATGGGTGGAACTCGTTTCTTCGTTTCAGTGAACAAAAAATATATCGACCTAGTCCCGATCGCTGAATCCGAATTCTCCTTGCTGGTTAGGGATAACCTGAAAAAAAGCATGTTTGACCAGATGCTCCATAACAGTGCTAGCAACAAAGTTGGTCGGATTGAGGATTTGGATATAACATTTGTAGATTTTGATAATTTAAAAATACTCACCGGCGACAACCTAATGGTTGCATTGTCGCCTGAATGGAAAAGGTTTGCTCTTCTTGAGCCAGACGATAAGAGTCCTTTTGTCGTAGTTCAATTTCCAATTGGCGCAGAGGAATGGATGTATTTAACTGCAGTTGTCCCGAAAGGGGAATTGCTGTTAGGGTTTGAATGGCTCAATGGTGAACGATTATTTAATCTTTCGGCGGTATCATTGACCGTACTACTACTCACTCTTTTATTTGTTCGTTGGATGGTTCTGCCTCTTAAATTGCTGGCTGAGCAGGCCAATCTTTTAGGTAAAGGGCGTAACCCTCGTCAAATTGAAGAAAAAGGTTCTAAAGAGATGGTAGCTACAATCAGAGCGTTTAATTCTATGGTGAGACGTATTCAAAAATTTATCTCAGATAGGGAACGATCATTCGCCGCAATTTCACATGACTTGAAAACCCCGCTTACCAGAGCCAGACTTAGAGTTGAAGAGATAGATGACAACCCTATAAAAGAAAATTTGATTGGAGATCTAGAATATCTTGAGACTATGGTCAAGGGTAGCCTGCAGATTATGACGGATGGAATTGAGCATGAAAACACCTCTGAGATTGATTTGAATGATTTGCTAGGTACTATTTTGAAGAAAGAAGAAATTTTGGGACTGCCTATCAAATTAAATATGGATGAAAATTTGAAGATGAAGGGCAGACCTGTCGCTATTGAGCGTCTTTTCTCTAACTTAATTAATAACGCTATGAGTTACGGTAAAGGTGTAGAAGTGAAGGGACACAGGGAGTCTAAGGGTATAGTGATAGAGATTATAGATAAAGGCCCTGGTTTGAGTGATACCGACAAGGAAAACGTTTTCAAGCCTTACTATCGTCTAGAGCATAAACCAAGCGATACCCATTCAGGTTTAGGGATGGGGATAGCGCGAAACATTGCAAACATTCATGGCGGCGAACTTGAACTAAAGGATCGTTCTGGCGGAGGCCTGATTGTTGAGGTTTATTTCCCTTTGTAGCAAACTGTTGTGATGAATCCAGAATTCAGTGACAAGGAATTTTTGCTGGACCATATCCGCTCCATCATGTCTTTTTATCATCCACGTTGCGTTGACAGGGAGACTGGAGGATTTTTTCAACACTTCCGCGATGATGGTAGTATCTATGATTCAAAGACTCGGCATCTGGTCAGTAGTACCCGCTTTATCTTTAACTACGCGATGGCCGCAAAAAAGTTCAACAATAGCGAGTATTTGGATGTCGCTAGGCATGGCATTAATTATCTACGCCAGTACCACCTTAATAGCAAAACTGGCGGTTATGCATGGATTTTGAATGACAAAGAGGTCCAAGATTCAACCAATTATTGCTATGGCCTGGCTTTCGTACTCTTGGCTTACTCAACCGCCTATAAAGCAGGTCTTTCTGATGCCAAAAACTATATAGGCGAAACCTTCAACTTGATGGAAAAATATTTTTGGTCAGAGAGTGACGGTCTCTATTGTGACGAGATCAGTGCTGACTGGAGTCGTGTATCTGAGTATCGCGGACAAAATGCCAATATGCATTCCTGTGAAGCTCTCATTATGGCTTTCGAGGCAACTCAGCAAGAGAAATATTTGCAACGCGCACTTATAGTTGCGAAAAATATTTGTCAAAGACAGGCAAGTCTGGCTGATGGCCTTATATGGGAGCATTACGATTATGAATGGCAGATTGACTGGTCATTCAATAAGGACAAACCAGACGACTTGTTTCGACCTTGGGGTTTTCAAATTGGTCATTTAACTGAATGGGCAAAACTTTTAATTATTCTAGAAAGATACGTTAAGGAGGATTGGCTTTTAATCCGAGCTCAAGAATTATTCGAGGTTGCTGTGGAAAAGGGTTGGGATTCAAATTCAGGTGGGCTTGTCTATGGTGTTGCGCCTGACGGCAGTGTTTGTGATGGAGATAAATACTTCTGGGTCCAGGCCGAGTCGATTGCTGCCGCAGCACTGTTAGCAAAGAGAACAGGAAAGAAGATTTATTGGGATTGGTTTAATCGTATTTGGAGCTATAGCTGGAAGCACATGGTAGACCATGAGTATGGTGCCTGGTTTAGAATTTTGGATTCAGATAACAATAAATATGACAACCTTAAGAGCCCAGCAGGTAAGACTGACTACCACACTATGGGAGCCTGCTACGAGGTATTGAATTCACTTTAAAATTCAAAAAGCACCTAGCCAACCTACAATGGAATTTTAATATGGACACGGGTGCCTTGGCCTTCTGAGAGAAGTTCTAACTCTCCACCATGCAATTCAATAATAGTTTTTGCTATTGACAAACCTAGGCCACTACCTTCTCCATTTGTATCTGGTCCGTGAACGAATCTTTCCAGCACTTTTGTAATTAACTTAGGGTCAATGCCTTTACCATAATCTTGAACATAAAGGTGAACGTCGGCATCATCCAATTTTATTTCAACATCGATCTTGCCACCATTTGGACAGCCATAGGCCAGAGCATTATCTATCAGATTATCGATTGCTTCACTTAAAAAAGTTTCACTACCATGCAGCTCGATTTGACTCTCTTTACATTCAAGGGAAAGTGCTACATTCTGCTGCTGCGCTCGAATGGCAAGATTTGCCAATGTTTCCTGAGTTAGTTTAACCAAGTCAAGTGTTTGGAACTCGGATTTAATGGACTGTTGTGAAACATGTTCCATTGAGAGCAATTGCTGTGTTAGTCTGGAAGTTTTTCTTGCTGCTGTGACAACATCGCCAACTCTTTGTTTCATACTTTCAAGGTTTTTGGAACGCTCGGCTGCTTCGGCCTGACTTTGAATGCCGGCTATTGGGTTCCTTAATTGATGTGCTGCATTGGCTATAAAGTCATCCCTTTCGGCAAAAGCACTTCTTAATTGGTCAAATAACTTGTTCATCGAATTAACCAAGCTTGATACCTCCATTGGTACGGTTCGCTTAATTCTAGCTAGGTCGTCCGCTGATCTTTTCTTAATCGCACTTTGCAAGTCCAGGAGCGGTTTGAGTCCGAATTTCACGCCAAACCAGACAATCAGTGCGGTGGACAATAACATAATCATCATTGTCACAAAAGCACTACTAGCCAACTCCAGCAGTAAACGCTTTTGACCTATCGTTGTCTGCCATACATATATAGTAACCCAGTCAGGTGTTTCAAGAGCGGCGACAAATTCTCGGGAAACTATAACTCTAACAGCCTGGTCACGATAAACTGAATCGAAAAAAACAGGAGTATAGGGTTTGACTATTGTATTTACCGGTAATTCTGGGGGATTAGCGTAACCAACATAAAGTGAGCCGCCTTTCTCATCCCTAACTTGATAGAAAATCTGGTCATTTATAGTGTCGGTAAGGGTTTCAAGCAGTTGCTCTGTAAGTAAATCACCTTCACTAATGACTACGTCGCGCAAAATAACTTGCGAGATTGAATGTAGTAATTTGTCATAAATTTGTTGAGATTTTTTTTCTGAATCGTAATAAAGAACAATGGTGCCAATAGAAACTATGATCAGTAAAGGTAAAATAATTAAGGCTAATAATCGACCACGCAGAGAGGTTACTTTTACACTCATCAGTTTTCCTCGTCCATCATATAACCAATTCCACGCGCAGTTGTTATTTGAATTTGATGGTCACTAAGTTTTTTTCGTAAACGTGATACGCTCAATTCGACAGCATTCATACTGATATCAGAACCTATGCCGTACTGTGTATCAGCAAGAAAGGATTTTGAAACATATTGACCTTTTTTGCTTAATAAGATTTCAAATAAAGTCAACTCTCTGCGGTTGAGGGTTAACTCGTTGCCATTGATGAAAAGTCTACGAGAAGTTCTATCAAAATCCAACTTGCCTATAACCTCCTTTTTAGATAACAAATGAACATTTCTTCTAGAAAGAGCTCTTATTCGTGCGTCTAATTCAGCCATTTTGAAAGGTTTAACGAGGTAATCATCTGCGCCGGCATCAAGACCATTGACACGGTCTATAGTGGCGCTTCGGGCAGTAAGAATAATTATTGGAAAAGACTGATTTCGTTTTCTAATATTTTTGGTTATAGAAATTCCATCCAAAGTAGGTAGATTGATGTCAATAATTGCTAGGTCAGCTCCTTCGCGAGCAAAGTGATTGTCAGCACGACCACCATCGGTAAAAAAATCTACAGAATGACCTTCATCTAAAAGCACTTTCTCGATGCCTTCAGCGAGCATTTTATTATCTTCTACTAGAACAATTCGCATTATTGTGTGCTTGATATTTTCCCAGTAAAAAAAGTATAAATCAAATTCACTAATGAAGTGAGTAGATTTACAATATCGACAGCCTGCCGACAGTAGATAAGTATATTATGGTTTTTGAAATATGAATTAATGTTTGATTAATCTTTAAAATCTTTCTATTATGGGTGCTATGATGAAATATATTAACCGTTTAAAGTCTACTTCTTTTTTTTCTGCTTTAGTCCTTAGCGCATTATTTCTAATATCAAACAGTGTTTTTGCAGAGCTAAACTTTAGTGGAAAAACTATTAAATGGGTGGTGCCATTCTCGCCCGGTGGAGGTGCAGACGTGTTGGCGCGCTTTTATGCTCCGTTGTTATCCCAGGAGTTGCCAGGCAAGCCGAATGTTGAAGTGCTTAATATGCCTGGCGCAGGTTCAACTAAAGGTGCAAATTGGTTTAGCTCGGAGGCGCCAATTGACGGTTCCGTCATTTTTTCCACTTCAGGTTCTACTCAGTTTCCATTTTTATTGGATGATCCGAGAGTCAAATATGACTATAAAGATTGGGAGGTAGTCTTGGCATCATCAACTGGCGGTGTTGCTTATCTACCCAAAGAACTAGGTGAAAGATGGAATAAGGATCCTAGATCGGTTTTGGATACGGATTTTATTTTCGCTTCACAGGGGGCGACTCGGCTTGACCTTATTCCATTGCTTGCATGGGATATGCTTGGAATGGATGTAGAACCAATATTTGGCGTTAAAGGTAGGGCTGATGGCCGACTAATGTTCGAACGTGGTTATGTAAATATTGATTACCAGACCTCTTCCTCCTTCTTATCAAAAGTTAAGCCTCTTGTGGAGAAAGGTGAGGCTGTACCAATTATGACATGGGGTGCTTTAGATAAACTCGGCAGTATTGTGCGTGACCCCAACTTCCCTGATATACCCACCTTCAGAGAGGTGTATGTAGAAATCCATGGCAAGGAGCCATCAGGCGATGACTGGAATGCATGGAAAGCATTTTTCATTGCAGGTTTTTCAGCGCAAAAAATGGTGGTAATGAACAAAACCACCAGCCCAGAAATCATTGATGTTTTTTCAGAGGCATTCAAAAAAATTATAAACCAAGAAAATTTTATTGAGATTTCAGAAAGTTACTTGGGTGTATATCATCAATCAACCGGCGCTGATGCCCGTAGATTTAAAGAAATTGCTACACAGATTGATCCTACAGCAATTACCTGGATCAAGGATTGGCTAAAACTCAGTTACGATGTTGAACTTTAGCTTCAATAATGTACAAATTAACCCTCCAAGAAAAAATTTTATCGCCTGACAGTTTTATGACAGGATGAAGGATTATTATCTATATTGTCTTATAGATTAATAGTTAACCAAAGTATTAATTTTTTTTGACTTTCTTCCTAATGTTGGGAGGGAATAATTAATGGAGAGAAATATTATGAAAAAAACATTCATAAAACTAATATCCTTCTTGTTTATGCTTGGTGCACTTTCTAGTTCAGCAATTGCAGTTGATAAGTTGCATTTTGTTGTACCTGGTGGTGCCGGAGGAGGTTGGGATGGCTGTGCTAGAGGTACCGGAGAAGCTCTGGTTAAATCGGGCCTGCTTGAATCAGCGTCCTTTGAAAACATGTCTGGCGGTGGTGGCGGTAAGGCGCTAGCGTGGATGATTAAAACACAACCTAAAAATACTATTATGGTGCAATCAACACCAATCGTACTACGTTCGATTAGTCGTCATTCAGGATATGTGTCTGATAGTGCAGCAAGTGGCGTTTTGTCTTATAAAGATGTAACCCCAATTGCCGGAATTATCGGAGACTTTGGTGCAATTGCTGTTGCAGCTGATTCACCTTTCCAATCATTCGGAGATGTTGTGAGCGCTTATAATGCGAATCCAAAATCTGTGAAGATGGCAGGAGGCTCAACACGTGGAAGTATGGACCATTTGATTGGTGCTTTAGCTTTCCAATCTGCAGGCGCTAACCCAAATAACGTTGTCTACATTCCTTATGACGGTGGTGGTGAAGCTTTAGCTGGACTGCTTTCTGGTGAGGCACAAGTTCTATCTACCGGCTTCAGTGAAGCTCTAGGTGCTGGTGACCAGGTACGCATATTGGGAATCACAGCTAATGATCGTTCAGCTGATGCTCCAAGTATTCCAACACTAAAAGAGCAAGGATATGATGCGTATTTTGTCAATTGGAGAGGCTTCTTTGGACCTCCAAATATGGATGCGTATGATAGATATCAGATTGCGAAAATGCTTGGTGACATGCAGCAAACTCCGGAATGGGAAGTTGTTCGTAAGCGTAACGCTTATGTCAACATCTATAATCCTGGGTTTGATTTCATGGCATTCCTAGAAAAGCAGACCGTAGAAATGACAGACCTAATGAAGAAATTGGGTGTTATTTAAGACTGTTATAAAAAAGTAAAATTGTTATAAAAAGGGAGAAAGGTGAGTGACTATTAACTATACACGTATAAGTGCGCTTGTCTTTCTCCTTATTTTTCTGGTTTACTCCTATCTTGCCGGTGAAATTGAAGTTTTTGCCTTTGATGAAGATGCTGACTTTAATGCAAGAACGTTTCCTAAATTTATTTCCTATCTTGGAATCGCCGTTTCTTTTTTGACATTGGTTTTGTCCAGAGGCGAAGATGATGAGCCATTTGATCAATTTGAATGGCTGAAAGTCTTTGTTTTGTTCGTCTTGGTTTTTGCCTACGGCATTATTATCAAATCGGTTGGATTCTTTTTGTCTACTAACCTGTTTCTATTAATTTCTTATTGTTATTTGGGTGTCCGTAGCTACAAGGTTTTATTGCTTTGTTCTTTCCCCGTTGTAGCCGGCTTACAGTTCATGTTGCATGGATTGCTAGACGTTTATATACGTGATCCTTTTCTTCAATTTCTAGGAGTGATTTCATGATCGAAGGATTGATGATTGGCGTCAATACTGCCTTCAGCGGCTATAACATTATTATGGTCATGCTGGGTTGTTTTGCCGGCACCATTATTGGTATGCTTCCGGGTCTCGGTCCTATGTCAGCAATAGCGCTGATGATACCGATTACTTATGGATTTGATCCGGCTTCGGCCATGATACTCATGGCAGGCGTCTACTATGGAGCAATTTTTGGGGGTTCGACTTCATCAATTCTTATCAATGCTCCTGGTGTGGCAGGAACGGTATCGAGTTCATTTGATGGTTATCCGATGGCCAAAAATGGTCAGGCAGGGAAGGCATTAGCTGTAGCGGCCTACGCCTCTTTCTCTGGCGGCACGATTGCCGCACTATTTTTATTAGTTGCAGCACCTCAGCTGGCAAAGGTGAGTTTAAGTTTCCAATCGGCTGACTACTTTGCTCTTATGTGTGTCGGTCTTTTGTCAATTGCGGCATTTGCTAGTAAAGGGCAATTCCTAAAGGCCATGATTATGACTGCGTTTGGATTGGCTTTGGCAACTGTTGGACAGGACTCATTGTCTGACATTACTCGATTTCATTTTGGCAATATTAACTTAATGGATGGGATTAGTTTCGTTTTACTGGTGATGGCTACCTTCGCCATGAGTGAAGCATTTATGATTATATTTAAAAAGATGGATATTAGTTTTTCAGCCTCTGACGTTAGTAAAGAAAAATTAGGGTCTATTAAATTATCCAAAGACGAGGTTAAGGAAATGGTTCCGG
>Ga0208896_1001696_pt1 | contig 10682 bp, 10 predicted proteins | sample ETNtaG_27_FD_185778 | JGI IMG/M metagenome (GOLD analysis project Ga0208896, IMG submission 185778) | Marine microbial and viral communities from oxygen minimum zone, Eastern Pacific Ocean - ETNP201406SV63 (SPAdes) (version 2) | ecosystem: Environmental > Aquatic > Marine > Oceanic ... | reverse complement strand
GGCGATAGAAAGGTCCGTGTGCATTTCCACATCCAGTTCAAATATGCTATCCTTGTCCTTTTCAAATTCATACACGCCGTGGCGTGCAGGAATCTTGAGATTTAATATGCGAACTTTATCCAATTATTTCACCAATATATTTTTTGTTGAAAAAGGTGCCCGATTTGCCATGAAGAGAAAACATATTAAGAAAGATGTGAAAATTATTGACCATATCATATCTGTAAAATACAAAGATTCAATAAAGGTCACTTGCCAAATTATTCCCTTTTAGATTATTGGAGTCATTTCAAAATTTCCATATTATTTAAATACTGTAAAGGCACGTAAAATCACTCTGGATGAATCAAGAGACACGGTCCCCATCATGATTGAAGTGTATTACCCCAACCATAGCTGCCGATCCAGGCTCCGGTATTGGATTGCTTCGCTGATATGACCAGAATCAATCTTTATTTTCCTGTCCAAGTCAGCAATGGTACGGGATACTTTCAAGATTCTATCATAGGCGCGTGCAGACAACCCTAATTTATCCATGGCTGTTCGTAGAAGTTCACTGGATTCATTGTCTAATCCACAATGGGTTTTTAGATTTTGGCTTTCCATTTGGGCATTTGCAAAAAGTTTTTCAGATTTCTTGAATCTTGATAATTGTACTTCCCGAGCCTTTTGAACCCTTCCTTGGATATCTATTGATGGCTCTCCTTCTTCCTTATCAGCTAATTCTTGGAATGAGACCGCAGGTACTTCGATATGAATATCGATCCTATCCAAAAGCGGACCTGAAATTCGACTCATGTATCTTTGGATCATTTGTGCAGAGCATGCACATTCATTAGTTGGATCGGTGGCATATCCACATGGACATGGGTTCATGGCAGCAACAAGCATAAATTGTGCAGGATAAGTCAAGGTCATTGCTGCCCGAGCAATTGTCACTACACTATCTTCCAGGGGCTGTCGCATCACTTCTAATACATTCTTTTTAAATTCTGGTAATTCGTCTAAAAACAAAACACCATGATGCGCTAAACTTACTTCACCTGGTTTTGGAATAGTGCCACCACCAATGAGGCCGGCGTCCGAAATCGTGTGATGTGGAGATCGAAAGGGACGGATACCGACCAACCCAAGCTTATTCAATAAAATACCCGCCACTGAGTGTATTTTCGTTGTTTCAAGTGCTTCATCAAGGGTAAGGTCTGGTAAGATGGTTGGAATTCGTTTGGATAGCATAGTTTTTCCGCTTCCGGGAGGTCCAACCATGATCACATTATGGCCACCAGCTGCTGCCACTTCCAAGGCCCGTTTTACCTGTTCCTGTCCTTTTACATCTGAAAAATCCCTTGAATAACTACTATGTTGTTTAAAATGTGACTTCAAGTCCGTTTTGATTGCATCTTTCTCAATTATCCCATTCAGGATATGGACCACTTCATTTAGTGATGAAGCACCTGCAACCTTTACCCCTTCCACCACAGATGCTTCTTTGGCATTCTCTTCAGGAACTATGATTCCAGGAATTCCACTTTTCTTGGCACAAATAGCAATGGGAAGGACACCCTGGATTGGACGAATGGAACCATCCAATGCCAATTCACCCATCAAAAGGATTTTATTTATATAATCTTCACTCACCTCCCCAATCGCTGATAAAAGGCCGATAGCAATGGGCAAATCAAAGGCAGACCCTTCTTTTCGGATATCTGCTGGAGCAAGATTGACGGTAATATGTTTTCCAGGAAGTTTATATCCGCTATTTTGGATCGCAGCTGAGACACGCTCTTTACTTTCCTTGACCGCTCCTTCTGGTAAACCGACTGTAACAAACTTTGGGAGTCGAGAACCTGTTATATGACATTCTACCTCAACAATATAGGCATCAATTCCAAGAATAGAACTGCTGAGGACTTTTGAGTTCAAATCAGAAACAGGTGCTAAAATTGGAATAAACTAGGAAAGGGATAAAGATATAAAGAATTGAATCACGAATCAAATAGAATAGAAAGAATGTAACGAGTACAGTCCAGCCTTTTTCTCTTATGAGTTTTGTGAATCCTCCTGTTCTATATATATCCAGCCAACCATTAATAAATTTTGGCCGATGAAATGGCATTAATTTTTTCCGGGTTTGATTTTTTCAAATTTCAGGTTTTCGTATTTTTGCCACATAGTACCGCCTGATGCATCGGCAAAGCGATATGCGAATTCCAATGCTTCATAGAATGGCCGGTTAGCGTATTCTCCATGAGAATAAAATTCATCAATCCATTCTGCCATTTCTGCGATAGTAACTTCCTTCAATTTATCAAAAATGCCATAGATCAATTCTGCTCGATTTTCGTAGTACCATTCTGTAAAGTCACCATACCCAACTGAGTTTTGAAGTTCTGTGTGTGTTTCATACACTTGGGTCAAATAGGAGAATAGGAATGTTTCTTTTTCGTCAACAGACAAGGTTTTCCAATATGTAACCACCGGTGAAAGTTTACCTTCGCCAGTTTGTGCGAACAAAATTGTTATGAGTAGAAATGGAATGAGTTTTTTCATAATTGACTCTTTTTAAGCATCTTGGACTATTTAATTAGGCCAAAAATACGATTTTCAGTGACATATGGCTAATGCTAAACATCTGCAGGGTCAATCCAATCTCCATGGAAATCAATCAGTTGGATTAAGGCATCAACAGCAGATTCTGAAGGGATATTTTTTTTGATCACTTCTTGGCCTTTATAAAGTGATACCTTACCGACTCCCGTCCCGACATATCCATAATCAGCGTCCGCCATTTCTCCGGGACCATTAACAATGCAGCCCATAATCCCAATCTTCAGCCCTTTCAAATGATTGGTCCGAGCTCGAATTTTTGCCGTCGTTTCTTGAAGATCAAACAAGGTTCTTCCACAAGATGGACAAGAAATATATTCTGTTTTTGAGATTCTGGAGCGGCTTGCCTGGAGAATTCCAAATGCGGTTTCATTTACATAACCAGCATCATAACTGGAGTCAATCCATATACCATCTCCGAATCCATCCAACTGAAGTCCACCTAAGTCTGTTGCTGAATAAAGAAGCAATTCATCCTGAGAACATTGGCGATAGGATCTTTTAACGATAATGGGATTTTGGATTGTTTTCTTCATGCATTCAACAAAAAATCGTCTTTGGTCAGCATATCCGTGTTCGTTATTAGTATCTAAAACAAATATTGTTTTTTTTAGTTGACTTATTTCGGAAAATAAACTTGAGGAAATGTCTGTATAAATATTTAAAAATGAAATATTATTTTGATCAATCAACGATTTTTCATCAAATGAATAAAATGAAAAATGTCTCTCTTTATCTTCCAATGAAAGATGGTTTTGGATTATTCCTAATGTGCCGGGAATATCAAAATCAATGGAATTATCTCCAATAAATAGAAAATCCACAGCTTGATCTGAAATTTGCCATTTATCTCGGTTTTCAGAATAAAAATATCCAAATGGTATCAGATCGTGATACGTAATCAAATCTTTTCTTGACATATTGCCAATGATGCGCGGTACCTCCTCACCACCTAGATTCATTATAGTATTAGTCTCTCGTTTATTTCGGAAAAATGGATCATATGGAATGGAATTTATTTCTGGAATCGGTTCATGATTTTTTCTAGCATCATAGCGATTAACCAATAATTGAGCCACCGGAATTTCAGCTTCTGGCTCTTCCGTTAAGGAGACACGGATTGTATCACCCAAGCCATCTTCCATGAGTGTACCAATTCCAACAGATGATTTGATTCTACCATCTTCACCCTCTCCAGCTTCCGTCACACCAAGGTGAAGCGGGTAATTCATTCCTTCAAGCACCATCGTTTTTACAAGCAATCGATATGCTTGAACCATGACCTGTGTATTGCTAGCTTTCATGGATAAAATGATATCGTGATATTTTTCGTCTTCTGCAATGCGAAGGAATTCCATAGCAGATTCTACCATCCCTAGGGGCGTATCTCCATAGCGACTCATAATCCTGTCAGACAATGATCCATGATTTGTCCCAATCCGCATAGCGGTTCCGTACTCCTTACAGATTTGAATCAGTGGAATAAATCTTTCTCGAATACGATCCAATTTCTCTGCATAAGTCTCATCATTATAATCATGAATCTCAAATTTCTTCCGATCGGCATAATTCCCGGGATTTACACGAACTTTTTCAACAATTCTTGCTGCTACCTCCGCTGCATTCGGTGTAAAATGAATATCGGCAACCAAGGGAGTATCATACCCTTTCTCTCTTAATCCATCCCGAATCGCCTGAAGGTTTTCTGCTTCTTTAACGCTGGGTGCCGTCACACGTACAATCTCACATCCTGCATTGATCATCCGAATTGATTGGTCAATGGTCCCAATCGTATCTAAGGTATCCGTGGTAGTCATGGACTGGATTCGGATCGGATTTTTTCCACCTACACCCACATCCCCAACCATAACTTCCCGTGTCTGCCACCGCTGGTACCTTGTTAAACTGGGACAGTAGGTTTGCATTATTGTCCTTGAAAAGGCTGATTTAAATATTGTTTTGCTCTATTCATTGCAGACGAAAAATTATCGAGTTTCAAACATTTTTTGTAGCTTGATTTTGCTTCAATTCTATCATTCATCATATCATAAGTCATGCCTTGTAATAAATACGCATTTCCTAAAACAATATCCAACTCTGCAGTATATGAATTGATAGCTGAATTAAGAAATTCCAATGCATCTGAATATTTGTTTTGATGAAAAGAGAATAATGCTTTTTCATAATCTAAATAAGATCCATACCATTTTTTCTGGCGAGGTGTGAGATTAGGTGATAGTAATTCTATATTTTCTATTATTGCCGTAATGTTTTGTGAATTTCCTATTCGAATCATGGATTCTAAAAGGAGAAGATTAAAATAATAATTTTTCGGGAAATGTGCCACCAGATCCTTGGAATGTTTAAAAGCCAGTATCGGTTCATCTTCCACCCATAAATAGAGAAAACTGAGAATCCCTTTTGCCTCGATCCATGCCCATTCACCCTCATTTGCAGCCATGGACATTTCATTCAAGCCCGCATCTCTGGATGCATCTAATCCATAGAGTTCCACAGCCCATTTTATTAGGATATTACTCAAAGCGCTGTAATACTCTACAATTCCAATTGGAAGCCTAGCATCCATTATTTCGGGTGATTCTTTTGCTACATCATCTATAATTGAAAATCCTCTATAAGCACGAAAGAATGTCTTGAGCCATTTTTTATTTCCCAAAGTAACACGAGCACTTAAACCCAATGCAGATCCTCGATAAAGCTGATAGGTTTGGTCGTATTCGAATCTTTCCACCAACTCTTCATATACAGGTTGAATTAATATAAGATCTGTTTCAAGCAAGATATTGGCTTCTTCAAAAGAATCATTTGCCTGACTTCGTACCCAACGGGCGGCAACCCAAATCAGATGAACACCAGGATGATCGGGATATTTGTCTCTGGCATTAGTGAGTATAGTAACAGAACGGTCAAATTCATAATTGTAGAGAGCATATACACCATCTTTAACGAGATGGTCTCCTTCATAGTAATCTTTTGAAAATAAAGTTGAAAAGAAAATAAATGTAATTATAATACAACGCACAAATGGATATAATACAAATTAAAGAGTTAAGAATAAATTAAGATTCATCCGCTTTTGGCGGATCAAAACACAAAAGGAAACTTGAAAAGAATTATGAGCCTTGTGAAGACAAAATGAGCCATCCACGTGATTCATTATTATCCGGCTTGATCTCAATACTTTTCTCCCAGGAAGCACGAGCTAATTGTTTTTCATTCATTTTCCAATATGTGATACCCATGCCCTTATAGGCATCGGCGTTGTTGGGGCTCAATTCAAGAACTTCCTGATAGGCAACCAGTGATTCGTTATACATGGTTTTTTCCCGATAAAATTTTCCTAAAACACCCATAGCGCCTGAAAGCCAAGACGATGTGTTGTTGTTGACAGATAGAGCATTCTTAAATGCCTGGCGGCCCATAGTAGGATTTCCTATCCTGTTGTATTCTACTGCTAGGACATAATATGCTTGTGGCAGGAGAGTTCGAACCACAGCATCATTCGGGCGATAGTGTAGGAGATCTTCCCATGCAGCAGCGGTTCTGCCCCATTCCTGTGCATTAAAATAACTAAGTCCTTGCATATATCGATAATCAGGGTTGTCTGGTTCAAGGTAAACGGCATCACTAAAAGAAAGTGCAGCATAAACATATTTACCCTGTTCAAAATATAAATCAGCCAATGAAAGATGAGGCTGAACATCTTTTGAATTGAGTTTAACTGCGCGCTGAAACGTTTTTTTAGCTTCTTCTACCCGACCAAGCCGTAAATGATTTTCACCAATCAGTTGAACAAAACCCGTGTGCGTTGGATATTTTTCAGATGCTTCCTCAGAGAGATTCAATGCTTCTGTATAATCTCCGGAAGCCATTTTATCACGAATAATAGTGATTCGTTGGGCTGGCCCATCTGGTGCTCTCTCAGAAGAAAGAGTAAGTATATCTCGACTCAGCTTTTTTTGTTGATCTGTTTGGACAAACATAGACATAGCTTCAATGGTTGCTCTATGATTTGGGTCCAAGTATAATGCTTCTTCAAATGCATTTTTTGACTTTTGATATTCACCCAAGGTTGCATATAATGATCCTAGGAAAAAATGTGCGTCAGGATTTCCAGGGTTTTTGCCTACTTCATGTAAATAAACTTCTTTGGCTGCAGAATAATCACCATTTGCCTCGTAATGCATCCCTAACTGTCTTTGTACATATAGGTTATCAGGGTTAAGACGAGACTCTTTTTCAAAATCTTCTCTGGCAAAAAATGGTTTTGAATTCATTGATACCATTTTCTTTTGAGGATTTTCATTGTAATAGTAACGTGTGGCTCGAGCTAATTCCCGATTGGATGCTTGGAGTTCACCCGTTAAATTGAATAATTCATCTGCATAAGCAGCCGAGTTTATTCGGGGTTTATTATTAATCGTTGAAGCGGACTCGATTGGTTCTGCAACTGATTCTTTTGATTTTTTCTTTTTCTTCTTACTGGATGGTTTCTTTTTCTTCTTACTGGATGATTTCTTTTTCTTCTTACTGGATGATTTCTTTTTCTTCTTACTGGATGATTTCTTTTTCTTCTTACTGGATGGTTTCTTTTTCTTCTTCTTTTTCTTTTGTTGCTCAGCCGATTCAGCATGCACGAATCCACTATCTGAAATGGGCAGATTTCCCATCAGAATTAAGCATATCAAAAGCCGGGTTAGGAATTTCATGAAGTCATATTCTCGAATTACGGAGTGAAATTACACATTCTTACTTAATTAGAAAGCATTTTTTATAGGTCAATCCATCTTGATTTTATATGGGTTTTTTTATTTTTTATTAAAATAAATTTTGCCTGCCCATCCGAGCGCTACAAAATTGACCAGAATTTCACTATAGACTAGTATTTTATTTTCAAAATAAAAATTGATATAGGGTGGAATTATCATATCCCAAATGGGGATATCCCCTTTTTCTGGTTCTATCGGATAAATCCAATAATTAGTTTCAGAAAGAGGATAAAACCATTGAACCCCAACGGTTCTTGCAGTGAGCCAATCTGTTATTAAATGAAGCATTGCTCCTGAAAAAATAATCAGTGATCCTTTTTCAATGTCATTGCGTTTTTGAATTTTCCCAATTATTGCACTAATTGAGCAAATAACTATCCAAAAAATAGGTGTATGCAAAATACTATGATGACCCGCAACAGTGTTGGACCAAATTCCATCAATATCTGGGATAATTGTTGCGAAAATTAAAAGCCAAACCCATTTCGACTCTTGTTTTGAAAATGTCCCAGCTAAATAGCCGGAAGCAATATGGGAATTAATAAACATAAAAAAGGGGTGGACTCCCGTCCCTAATTATTAATACGATTAATTCATCCCACCGATTTTACAGCATCCTGGAAGCCCCTCGTAAGCAATGGGATCAGCCAATGTTTCATTAGCTTGATATCCCAATCCTGATATGGCTTTTTCAATTTTAGATAAGTCTGTTTTTTCTCTATCAAAAAACACTTTAGTTGTTTTGGTTTCCAAGTCAACGGCAGAATGAGTCACTCCTGAAACCTTTTTTAATCCCATTTCAATGGTTTTTTGACACATGCCACACTGGATTGTTGGAGTATTCACAGCTGCATTCACTTGCTCACCCCCACACCCAATCACCAAAGTAAAAATAATTGGTATTAATATTTGGATCAATTTCATTTTAATTCCCTTTTTTCTGATAGTTTAGAATACGAAACCAATACCCGAATTAAAATTATATTGTTTCAAATTATTTGTTTATTTTACCAATTTAATCAATTTCCGAAAAGTCTCTCCTTCAGCTTTCTCCTGAAGGCTAAAAAGGAGCATCTCGACTGTGGTTAAGAATCCACCATTATTTCGAATACGATCCAACGCAATTTGGTGATTATTAATATTTCTTGATGCTACGGCATCAGTCACTATTTCAACATGCTCCCCTCGGTGTATTAAATCGCGCTCTGTTTGGTAAATACAAATGTGTGTTTCAATTCCTGCTAAAACTACACCATCACAGTCAGTCATGTAATTAGCCTTCAAAGAAAACCCAGCATCCGCAGCACAAGAAAAGGATGATTTTATAATGGGCTTTGTATCTGGAAGTAACGATTTTATGGGTTCAACCGTGGACCCTAATTTTTCCGGAACTTGCTCTGTCAAAATGATTGGAAGAGCAAATAATTGAAACCCTTTAATGAGTATTTTTAAATTCTCCAGAAAAGTTTCTTTTTCATTTATAACAGGAAATAATTTCTCCTGAACATCGATCACAACTAAATACGGGTTTTTCATAGAATTTTTCCTCCTGTCAGGTCAGCCTGAAAAATTGATTTCCATTCGTTTATATCATCAGGTGTTTCCATCAAAGCTACGGAAGAAAAGGTAATCGATTCAGGAAAAGAAATATTCTCTAATTTAGATTCATCAATTTCAAGATTCCCATAGGCCAGGCTCAAATGGGGATCAAATTCATAATGTCTATAGACGTTTAAATATTGGTTAATTTCTTTTTGGAGTCTGACCAATGATTCAGTTTTATCCACTTGGAGATAGAGAGTTTTCCATGGCGGGGACCCGGTTTTGACACCAAGCATATTTAAAGAAATCAAACCTAGCCCGCTAACACAATCTGATAAAAAAGAAAAAGTGGTTTCAGGATCTGCATCCACCCTCCCAAATAAAGTGATGTGAGAAGAAAATGATGGGGAGTTAAACCGGGAACAGCACTCATCAACTAGTTGTTGAATACTGGATTGATCAGATGGATCTGGACAGAGCCAAATAGACCACCGATTATTCATTATATAGTTAATCTTCGGATATTGTCCGGTTTTTTATTTGCTTCTTCCAACTGCTTTTCCGGCCCTTTTTTAGCAGGTTTTTCTGGCGGATAAAGAATATTGTTCTTTGCAAATCACACATCCCGACTGATGATTGGGTGCTTTGTCATCCGCGCCAAATAGAATGGTTAAAATTATTAATAAAGAAAGATTCTTCATGGTTTTCTCTAATAAATGAAGCATGAAAATTATTAAAAAGTTCGGCACGGAATTGTAATTATTATACCCATTGATAATTGAAATAGAATAATATAATTCTTCCAGAAAACCATTTTATTTCTATTATCCATTATTATATAGGATAATATTATCATTATTTCTTGTATTTATATTTAATATTTAAATATATTCGGATGTTCTTATCCTAAAATACGAATCAATATCATGACTGGACTATTTATAAAACATTCAAATTCAGTAGAAAAAACACAGGTGCAACACGGATTAAAGTGCACAGTTAAATAAGGGGTTAAAAGTGAGTATAAAAAAAATCCATCACGTGGCATACCGTTGCCGCGACGCCAAGGAAACCGTAGAGTTTTATCAAGACATGTTGGGCATGGAATTTATGTTAGTTTTTGCTGAGAACCAGGTCCCTTCGACAAAAGAACCGAATCCCTACATGCATGTTTTTCTTGACGCTGGGATGGGGAATGTACTGGCCTTTTTCGAGCTTCCCGATTCTCCCGAAATGGGGCGAGATACTAACACCCCGGAATGGGTACAGCATATCGCATTCGAAGTCGCCGATATGGAAACATTACTCGAATCAAAAGCCAAAGTCGAAGCAGCGGGGCTAGACGTGCTAGGTCCCATTGACCATAGTCTTTTCAAGTCCATATACTTTTATGATCCGAATGGTCATAGGCTTGAATTGGCCGTAAATACACCAATCTCACAGGAGAAAATGGAGAAAATTCAATCCTTAGCTCCCGCTATGCTTGAAGAATGGGACCGCACCAAACTCCCTCCCAGGCATACTGGCTGGCTGCATGAGAAGGAACTGGGATCAAATTGATCTCAATGACCAAAAAAAAACTAGCTAGAGAGGAAAATTATGAGTAAAAACAATCCTTTAAACATGCGCGGAATTGAGTTTACCGAATTTGCAGCACCAGTAAATGGAATCCACAATGGAAATTTGAATGATCAAATGTCCGGGTTATTTTTTGCATTTGGATTTTCCAAATTGAAAAAACAT
>Ga0208896_1001693_pt1 | contig 10693 bp, 8 predicted proteins | sample ETNtaG_27_FD_185778 | JGI IMG/M metagenome (GOLD analysis project Ga0208896, IMG submission 185778) | Marine microbial and viral communities from oxygen minimum zone, Eastern Pacific Ocean - ETNP201406SV63 (SPAdes) (version 2) | ecosystem: Environmental > Aquatic > Marine > Oceanic ... | reverse complement strand
TCAAAAGACGCGGCGGTGGGTAAGACACTTGTTTCAAGCTCGATGATAGACCGTGTTGCTGCACACCTGGGACGTAAGCTATGCGAGGTGCCGGTAGGCTTTAAGTGGTTTGTGGACGGACTTATTGACGGTTCATATGGCTTTGGCGGAGAAGAGAGTGCGGGAGCATCATTTTTGCGAAAACAGGGAACAGTATGGACCACTGATAAGGATGGAATTATCCTCAACCTACTTGCTGCTGAGATCACGGCTACGACACAACGTGACCCCGGTGAACTCTATAGGGCATTACAAGATCAATTTGGCAATCCTGTTTACGAACGCATCGACGCACGTGCAAGTCGTGAACAAAAAGCAGTACTGGGAAAACTCACACCGGACATGATTAAAGCGAAAGAATTAGCAGGAGAAAGCATAACCTCCAAGCTCACCCACGCACCGGGCAACAATGCAGCTATAGGGGGGTTAAAGGTCGTCACGGAAAACGGTTGGTTTGCAGCCAGGCCATCAGGTACAGAAGATATCTACAAAATATATGCGGAGAGCTTCAAGGGTACGGCGCATCTCGGAAAGATTCAGGATGAAGCGCAGGCAATAGTAGCTACTGCATTTAAGACAGCAGGTTTATAGAAGTGTTCAAGAAGAATCGAGTTCTAATTTGCGGAAGGGACCCAAAAATCAAGTTTGTTCCTGAGTTGCACTGCTATGTTTAATTTGCTGCCTCTATCGGCTGTTTCTTTTACTACCACTCTACTAATAATTAATCCTTTTCCGCTAAGACGAAGGTTTTTTAATTTAGAGCCATGAGTGGTATTAATTGTGGTTATTTCAAGAGGAATTATTGTTCCCGGACGAAATGCTTCTATATCATCCGCTATTACTTCGAAAGAGACGCCGGTGGTACTAACATTATTCGTCTTGCCTTTATGATTGGGTAACGATATTTCTAGTACCGCGTTATGTCTTTGATTGCGCCTTCTGTAAGGATATTTAACTTTAGCCAGCATATAATCCTCCTCTAAATATTCGTTAAACTGATATATATAGTACAGTAAGCCACAATAAAGTACTATATATACTGTATTTTGATATTTTGTGCAACAGAAAAGTCCCATATATCATAAAAACTTTTATCCTTCAACTATTATATGGATAGGAAAAAACTGGCGGTTATTCACATCGTTAAAAAGGAGTTATCCCTGAGTGATGATGAGTACAGGAATATTCTTGAGCGAATCACCGGTGTTCGATCCGCAAAGGATTTGACCGATAGTCAGTTTCATAAACTGATGCGTTATTTTGTCAGAACCCGCCATTATCGAGTGACAAACGGTGGAATAACCCTGCGGCAGGAATATTATATACGGCAGATGAAAGAGAGGCTTCAGTGGGATGACTCCCATTTTCAGAATTATATACACAAGTATTTTCATAAGCGGGAGCTAAACACCTATACCAGGCATGACGCCAGCAATCTGATTGTTGCATTACAGTCGATCTTGAAAAGTCATTAGTGTAAATTCGTGAAATTCGTGTCTGTCATTTATCATAAATTTCGTTTGAGCCTTTCTTTTTTGGGGTGAGATCTTCGACCAGCTCGTAGAGGCCCATTCTTTCTCTACGAAGCTTACCCATTTCCACCAGCTTGTCCCACACCTCCCGGGGAAAATTACCCGGTGGACTGATAGCTACAATGCCTGACTTTCGTCCACTACTGAGAGAACTGCCTCCGAGTGTTGACTCGGCGTCAAGCCGTGTCAGTTTGAGGCGTTTTCTGAATGTCTTAAATGCTTTCTTGAGATAATCCGGAGTCATACCCTCTTCCGGTATTTCGTTCATCATACGGTGTCCCTCCTGCTAAAGATTGACTAACTCCTACATTTTTTTTACCTTATAGCCTCTGGATTTTAGTAGATTGATGACGCTTTCTTTACCAACCAGATGCCCGACACCGACAATTACAAGCGTATTCCTGCCGGAGGCTATCAAAGTTTCCAGGTGAGGAATCCAGTCCCTGTTCCTGTCAGTTATAAGCCTTTTATATAATGTCGGGAATTCCTTGCGCATATTATCTGCTAAATATTTATCTATCCTGGCCTCATCCCCAACCCTCCATGATTTGATCAGGTCTTTCATGACAGCCTGTAATTTTTCTACTTCTTGGATAAGACTTTCGATGATTGTCTCGTCAAACTCTTCCCCGAGTGAAGAAAGTAATTCAGCATGCTTGTAAACGTCTTCAAGCCCTCCTGTTTGTTTCTCATCCTTCTTTGCCTTATTACTGAAATACGTATCCAATCCATCCGCAGCCGATATCCCGTTCTTTCCCATCTCAAGAATCAGCAAAGTCATGGCAGCCATCCAGGGTTTAAAGTTCTGTAAGAAATCGACGGACATAGTCCTTTCCTCGCAGAACTTAGCTAAAGACTCGTATGTCTTCTTTGATAACTTTTTCTCCAGGGTATCATCTCCGGTATACATCCCTTTGCTCAACATCAGGAGTCGAATATCAGGACTCCTGAGCGCTTCGATATCTGTTTCAAAGATAACCTGATCAGCCGCAGCATAAGCCGATTCAAACTCCTCCGGAAGAGGATAGTCAGACTTTCTCAATACATGGCATGAACCTGCCAGATAAAAACTGCCGTTATCTGTATCTAACTTCCAGACACTTGATTCAGCGTATACTGCAGTAGAGAATACTATCGTTATTAAAACAATTATTACTTTCTTCATTATCAACATTATCAATCCTCAATAGTCATTTGTCAATAGTCATTAGCCAATCTACAATCGAACGTCCCCTGAAAGTTTACTGGCATTTTTTTTGACACTCTTTTTCAACCTCTCCAATCTCCAGAAGTAGATCGAAATGAGCAAAGCAGTTCTCCCAATCTCCCAGGCCCTGCGAGGGTAGAAAAGGATCGGATTCTCGAGAGGCATGCCCCACCGTCTCTGGCGACGCACTTTTTTCCTGAAGGCTCCGCATTGAAAAGGGTGAGCGTCTTCGTGTTTGATACAGAACTGGCTGATCAATATCTTCCAGAGCAATCTCGAGGGACTGATCCCGTCACGGCTGGCCCGGTGAAGCATTTCTTCAACATGCTCTGGAGAGTAGTAAAGATCCCACGCTTTCCTGAAGATCCCCTCCAACTCTTCTTTGGTCATTTTGGGGTGCTTCATTGTCGCGTGTTCCGAGTCGTATTTATTAAAGTCCGATTCCATCCATTCCCCTCTCTGGAGGATCGCCTTGTGATCCATCGATCCGGGCAGAGGGGTGAGGATAAAAAACATGAGAATGTCTATGGGCAGCTCTCGCTGGATCGTCCTGATATCATTTTCAATGGAGTCAGGCGTGTCAGCCGGGAAACCGAGGATATAACCCGACATTGTTACGACACTGTTTTTCCGCCATGCAATCAACATCTTACGGTACTCCTCAATATTGTTCTGCGGCTTGTTAGCCGCCTTGAGATTCTCCTCGTTAACACTCTCAATCCCGATAAAGACGTTGTTGCAGCCCGCCTGTGCCGCCTTGTCAATAAACCGGGGTATCTTGTGCGCATTGGCGTCTACCTGGAGGCCTAACCTCACCTTGAAGTTTTCCTTCTCTCTTAACTCTATCAGACGGTCAAAGATAGCCTCCCAGTTTCTATTCCTGGCAAAGTTATCATCTGTAAAAAAGAAGTGGGGCGTCTTGCCACCATTCCTGGAGTAGGAGCGGACCATTTTCTCGACGTCGTCTGCGGTACGGAATCGCGACTTCTGTCCCTGGATGTTGATGATAGTGCAGAAACTGCAATCAAAGGGGCACCCTCTGCCGGTGTCTATGTGAATGTTTGAGCTGAGGCTTTTTTCAATCATCGCCTGAGGCAAAAGCGGTGTCGGCTGACCCCGAAGGTCCGGAAGATCTTCGACTACATTGTAAATAGGTTTGAGTTTCTGATGGTAGGCGTCAGAGAGGAGTTGATCAAGGTGCCCCTCCGCTTCTCCTGAGAAGAGAGTGATACCCATGTCCAGGGCCTCTTGGGTTTCCGGGGGAATTTCTGACAGCACGGCGATGGCAGCGCTCACATGGAAGCCTCCGATGACAACCGGGATGCCAGCCTCGCGAAAGGGGCGGGCGATGTCTACTGACCTGGGAAACTGGTTGGTCTGAACTCCTACAAGGGCGATTACTCCCCGGTTTCCCTTTTGCCGAATTCTCCGGGTTATCGCCGCGATGGGGAGTACGGTGCTGTACTCATCGTGGAGGTTGACAATGATGTCGACATTTTCGCCCAGGATTTTCCTCTCAGCGCTGTCGAGCGTGAGGCCGTAGAGGCAGGAGAGTGAGTTGGAGATACTGAAGGACTTCCACCACTGGATGACATAACCGTCGTTATCGTAGTGGGAAGGTTTAATAAGCTCAACAAAGAACTTCTCTTTTTCTTTCTTAAAACTGTTTTCCATTATTAACATTATCACTCTTCAATCTTCAATCGTCAATCAAAAATCCTCACCCGCCTTTCGCCTTTCCCTGTTTTTATTATTATTGACACTACTCTAATATTAATGTAGCATGTGTTTTTATTTTTTGAATTTTGTGTGCATTAAACAGTAGTAGTATTACTCTCTCGCATCCATTAAGTACGTACGGCAAACTGACTCACGCTTTCCGGAACTCTATTGGAGCAGGTAGTTTATCCGGAAAGGACATTTCGTCTCTCCTTCTCCTCTGTATGCATACCACATTAGTACAACTGAATTCCATAAATATCAGGAATCTTTTGTCACAGGTTACACAATATCATGTTTAATTTTTATATCCAGAGACACGCAAATATAAAGGATGACGTACTGTCCGGTCTCACTGTTGCACTGGCATTAATACCTGAAGCCGTGGCGTTTTCCTTTGTCGCAGGCGTAGAACCCCTTGTTGGTTTGTATGCGGCCTTTATTGTAGGGCTTATTACTGCGGTGGGCGGTGGCAGGCCGGGAATGATTTCTGGTGCCACAGGGGCACTGGCAGTAGTGATGATCGAACTCGTCGCTCAGCACGGTGTGGAGTACCTGTTTGCCGCGGTTGTGCTGATGGGCATTATCCAAATAACGTCAGGACTCCTGCGTCTGGGCAAATATATCAGACTGGTACCTCATCCTGTAATGCTGGGATTTGTCAACGGCCTTGCAATCGTAATCTTCCTCTCCCAGCTGCAGCATTTTAAACTGCCGGGAGTAACGGGGGCATTGGCCTGGATGAACGGAACTACCTTATGGATTATGATAGCACTGGTTGCCTCAACAATGCTGATCATTTTCTTTATGCCGCGCTTAACGCGTGCAGTTCCCGCTCCACTGATTGCAATAATAGTGATCTCGGCAGTAGTAATAGGATTCAACATAAACACTCTTCAGGTAAAAGACATGGCATCTGTTGCCGGAGGACTGCCACAGTTCCACCTGCCGATGGTCCCGCTGGACTGGCATACACTCAGCATCATCTGGCCGTACTCCCTTATACTTGCCGCCGTCGGCCTCCTGGAGTCTCTGATGACATTATCCCTGGTAGATGAGATTACTGAAAGCCGCGGTCAGAGCAACAGGGAATGTCTTGGACAGGGAGTCGCAAACGTAGTCGCAGGTTTCTTCGGGACAATGGGAGGATGTGCCATGATAGGCCAGAGTATGATAAATGTTAATTCCGGAGGACGCAGACGATTATCCGGTATTTCAGCCGCTATCTTCCTGCTCCTGTGTATTCTGTTTGGTTCCAGCCATATAGAGATGGTTCCTCTTGCCGCACTGGTAGGTGTTATGTTTATGGTGGTAATGAGCACTTTTGAGTGGTCAAGCATCCGTATCATACACAAGATGCCGCGGTCTGATGCATTCGTACTGATCCTCGTATCCGGAGTGACGGTGTTTACCGACCTTGCCATTGCAGTGCTGGCCGGTGTAATCGTATCTGCCCTGGTCTTTGCGTGGAAGAGCGGTAAGAATATACAGCTGAGCTCACTCGTAACCACACCAAGATTATCCATCTACGGGTTGACAGGCCCATTGTTCTTCGGGTCTGTAAGAAAGTTCCTGGATTCTTTTGATCCGCATAAAGACCCGGACCATGTAGTCATAGACTTTAAACATTCCAAGGTGTGTGATCAGTCAGGCCTTGAGGCTATCAAATCTCTTTCCGAACGCTATTTCAATATTGGCAAACGTCTGCACCTTAAACACCTCAGTATGGACTGCCAACGCTTCTTGAAGAGCATGGAGGTCTTTGTAGACGTAAATGTTATCGTGAAACCGAAGTTCCGTATGGTACCCACCCACGAGCACCTGGCACTGGTACTCCCCGGACAGAAGGCGCCGAGGACTTTCCCACCGGAAACCCAAAACCCGGTTGATTGACGATTGCAAACTATTAACAAAATAAGCCTTAACTTTAGTCACTTTAGTTCACTTCACACTTTAGGCACTTATTTATCCTTTTAGTCACTTCAACCGAAACAATTCTGATGTACCCGGTGCTCTTGCAGCCAGAAGCGTACCTCCAACTACCGCTATTGGCAGAACAAAACTTGACAGGAACGGAATAGCAAAAAGAAAAGATAATATCGCCCCAAAACCGGTACACGCATAAATGTGATTCCACAGGAATTTAGCCCCCTCTCTAAGGCCTATGCTCCTCCTGGTCTGCGGATAGCTGATATACTGGAAAGTGACAAGCAGAAAGGCGAGTATGAATGCAAATACGTTTACAACCGGTACCCAGCAAAATATTATGGCAAAGACAGCGGCAATGAATGCTGTTGCTGTCTTAAACAGATCAATTCCGATAAGCTGAACATTCTGTTTTAAAGATTTGTTTGTAACCGGCGGCAATGGAGTTTCAGTAAACTCTTCGGACCTCTTTGCCAGTATATCATTAAAAGGGGAAGCCACAATACTGCTGGTAAAGATAAATGTCAAAGCCGCAACCATCCACAATATAATTTTACCAGACAAGACGAAAAACCAGCCTATCCAGCTGTCAGGGCCGAAGCCAAGCCCGGCAACACTCTCTTGAAGAAGCGCAACCGCCCAATCCTGTAACTGGCTTATTCCGTATATAAAAAGTATAAACGTCAAAACCAATGGAAGTGCACTCCAGAATAAGAGAGATTTATTGATAAATATCAACTTTAGAGCCCGGTATGGAAGGGTAAACCCGAACCACAGGGAACGGGTTCTGTGAAAAAGTTTCTCAGGAGGAGTTGTATTCATTTAATGTTTTCAATGATATCTGTAATGTATTGGATGATTACATTACCATTTGTAGATGAAAAAAGCAATTGGGATCAAAGGCAGGTTTCACCGCACCCGCCTAGCAAACCGGCGGGCAGGGACGCTAAGAACGCAAAGGGGAAAAAGGCCTCTTGCTTCTTGTAAATCGTAACCCGCAACCCGTCTGTCCGCCGGTCTGTTAGGTGGGTTTGTTAGGCGGGCAACTCGTAACCCGTAACTCGCTCCTCGCAACTCCCTTAATTCCTCAATCTGCTTTTATCTGCGTCCCATTATCTTCTCTTTTTCCTATTGCTTCCAGTCGCTGATCTGGGTATCATACTGCATTATATTTATAAAATACGGGCTTGAGGAGTTTATTATGAAACTAAGAATTATGTTGTTTTCTGTTTTAATGCTGTCTGTTTTTTCAGGTATTACCGTTGCGCAGGATACTGCCAAATGGTCGGAGTCTCAAAAGTTCAGCTATATACTCGGTACTCAAATTGGCAATTTCAGTAAGCAGAGTGAATTAGAAGTGGATGTAGAAATGTTTACTAAAGGGTTGAATGATATGGCAAAGGGGGGCGAACTTGCCCTGCCACAGGACGAGGTTAATTTATTCATGACAGCTCTTCAGCAGAAAGCACAGGAGAAAATCCAAACTGCGATGAAAGCTGCAGGTGCTGAGAACGTCAAAAAAGGCCAGGCTTTTCTTGATGCCAATAAAGAGAAGGATGGTGTTAAGGTAACCGCTTCCGGTCTGCAGTACAAAGTTGTAACCGAGGGAGGTGGTGCTAAGCCTGTGGAGACTGATAAAGTTAAAGTGCATTATAGCGGTACTTTGATTGATGGTGCAGAGTTTGACAGCTCATACAAACGCAATCAGCCGGCGGAGTTTAGATTAAATCAAGTCATCAAAGGGTGGACTGAAGGATTGCAGCTTATGACAGTTGGTAGTAAGTACGAACTTTATATCCCTTCGGGATTGGCTTACGGCCCAAATGGCCCGCCAAGCATAGGACCTGATCAGACACTGATTTTCACCGTGGAGTTGCTTGATATTATAGCTCTGTGAGATCCCTCCCTGTCTGCCGACAGGCAGGGGTAGGCAGGAGTTAGAGTACAAATAAGGGACAGACGCTAATTAAAAATAGTGTCTGTCCCTGTTTTATTCTAATCTGTGTTTATCTGCGTCTTATCTGTGGCTGAATTCCTTTTTTCTCTTTTCGTGCTAATTCGTGTCTAATGACTAGCTTAGACGCGGATTTCCCCGCCTGTTCTTATTTTTACAACGATTTTCTTATTGATCCATCAATAGTATAATATTCCTTACCGGTAGAAATACTTTTATAAATAGCCAGGGAGGTAGTGTCTTTCACTCCTTCTTTAATTCGTTTTTTTACCCTTTTCCTTATCAGGTCAATATCTCCCATGGCACAAAGCCAGTCATCTTCCACTTTTACATATGCACCTTTTCGACTATCCTGGCCATATCCTCTAAATGTTTGTACAAGCTTATCAAGATCTTTATTTGATTTTAATAGAGGAGAAATTAATTCCGGTAATAACCTTCTTGCAATTTGTTTCATTAAGAAAAAGACACGAGTCTTGTCACTTCTTTCTAAAAAAGATTTATTTTTAAACGCTTTCGATGCAGCATCAACCCACAAATCTCTTAAGTAATTTAATTCAGCCTCTTCAAACCATCTTTCGTCTTGAGGGATTTCCTCTTCCTTCGTAACCCGGCCGTGTTGCCGAATGCATTCGTCTGTTATATGTGATGTAAGTGAAATAATTGTTTCGTCACTAACTAACTCTAAAATTATCTTTTTACTGTTTTTTATTGCCTGGCCATGTAAAACTTCTTTTACAATTATCCAACATTGCCGAGTAGGCGCCAATGTAAACATATCCCTTGGTTTAGCTTCAAGTTCATTAAATTCTCTAAGTTCAATCATCTTTCCGATATGTTGTATAAATTCCAAAGGATCTTCAGGCATTATTTTTTCCAGGCTTTTCTTTATTAAACCAATAAAACGTTCTAATTTTTCTGATGTACAATAATCATGAGTTAGTTTAGCCCGTTGCCCCGGAACCTCTATAAAAGCCTTTACATCCTTAGTAGACACTTCTTCTGTCGGCAAACCATAGCTTATGGCTATCATTAGACGTTCACTAGATGCAATTCTCCCTTCTTGAGAATATTGTGTTTGAGACAATTGCCCGAATCCGGTTCCCGCAAGTAAAGGAAACAATTCTTTTAACAGCCTTTCAATATGTGATCTCTCCGGTTGATCAATTTTTCTAAGTTCTCTGTTTCTGTCATCCTGGGATATTTTGATATTCTCTTCCGGCTTATCAAATGAAGGATCAATTTCAGGAGTTATTCCTGTATATGCACCGGGATTAGAGATAATATGCTCATACACTGATGGCGCTTTAATTGCCAATGTTTCCAGGCCGAACAAGTCTGTAAACGCAACCTCACCTCGTGTAGCTTTCTCAATAAAATAGAGCCTGTTGAAAATTCGTTTAATTTCTCTTGGGTTTTTTATAATCGGCTTGATACAAAGGTTATAAATCTTTCCAAGCCGATTCTGGTCACCGGGAAAGTGTTGGGTGAGGTTGGCATCTGAAAGGTTGTTTAACTCTTCGATTGCCAATGCGTGCAGATCAACAATGCTGATCTTAGGTAAATTTAGACGTACCTGAATAATTTTATCAAGGTATTTCTCGGGTTCGTTGATTTCGTGTGAACTTAATGCTTCTATTACGTATTGTCTTTCAAACGCTAGTATAAATACAGTACGTGGAAATTCTGATACAGCCTTAACAGCCCTGATCATTTGAAAAACCTCATCCGGAGGTAGTCTGTCCAGGTCATCTACAAATACTAATATCGGTTTCTTGAGGCTTTTCAAAGCCTTGATAGCTGAGCTCTTACGCTGCTCTATACTTAATTCTTCCAGTTTGCTTTTGCTTCCAGTCCCCTTAAATGCTTTTTCAACTAAAGATGTCCATGGTTCAGTTCCGGGTACCCATTTCATATCTGCAAAAATTTGAGAATAAGCTAATAAGTGTTTTGCTGCACTCTGGGTTTTATTTGCCCCATCTGATAAGCCAATAGCTGACGCAAATTGTACTAAGAATTCTTGAACTAGATTCCTGGCGTTTCCTACAAGCCAGGGATTAAAATCAAATATAATAGGTTTATTAACTTTGTCACTCTCGAGGTGCTTTTTTACCAAATTTAGAACTGATGATTTCCCGTAACCCCATTTACCTTCTATCGACATTACTACACTTGAAGATTCCGGAGATAATATTAGGGTCTCTGCAAGGCGGATAGAGAATTTTTCCCTGTTTAGCCTGTCAGGCGAGTCTTGATCTCCTATAATTGGTAAATCTGAATGAAATTTATCCATGATTATATAATGTTGATATACTT
>Ga0208896_1001670_pt1 | contig 10753 bp, 8 predicted proteins | sample ETNtaG_27_FD_185778 | JGI IMG/M metagenome (GOLD analysis project Ga0208896, IMG submission 185778) | Marine microbial and viral communities from oxygen minimum zone, Eastern Pacific Ocean - ETNP201406SV63 (SPAdes) (version 2) | ecosystem: Environmental > Aquatic > Marine > Oceanic ... | reverse complement strand
CACCCGACACAAAATGGAGCTTGATCTGTCGGAACCGGGACCTTAACGCAGTGACTTTTTCTTCGCTCAAATCATTTATCAACACAATCTCTTTCTCTCCATGAGCTAAATTATCAATGGTTCGTACAATTCTTCTCCCGTGTTTATTCCAACCACATAAAACCACATGATTTGTTATATTGATTTTTTCCAAACCTTTACCCTCCCGGATTTTCTTTGCTACAAATATAGACGAAATCGTTGCTGTCAACAGTGAAATCAGAGATATCCCGCCAAACATTACAACTATAGAAAATACCCTCCCAGCAGTTGTTACAGGTGCAAAATCACCATATCCTACTGTAGTCATGGTGACGATTGCCCACCAAAAAGGATTCTCTCCTTTAGTAATATCTCCAGTTTCCAACAGTTTTAATACTATTCCACCAAAAACCATAATAATAAGAATACCAATACCAACTTGAAAAAAACTGTTGCGAAGTAATGTTCTAAACCACAGCTGCATAAACTGAAGTTAAGGTTTTCATATGAAAAATTAAATGAGAGAAATTGGAAAGATAAAAAAATATTAATTCGGGACAAAAATACTATTTTTCAAACAATGTCACCACTTCAATATGAGGCGTGTGGGGAAACATATCCACCAGAATAGAGCGACGAATTGTGTATCCGTTTTCCGTTAATATCCTTGAATCGCGTGCCTGTGTCGTTGGGTTACAAGAGACATAAACAATCTTATCAGCTTTAAGCTTTGGTAAGTAATGAGTCAAATGAGGATGCATACCTGCTCTCGGAGGATCTACGATTACTACGTTCGGTTTTGGTACTCTTTTTGGTAGTTGGCCTTTTTTAAAGTATGTATCCAGATTGGCCTTGAAAAACCAAACATTAGAAACGCCATTTTTTTCTGCATTTTTTTCTGCATTCTCCAAAGCAGATCGGATTATTTCAAATCCATAAACCTTTTTCGCATGGGGAGCCAAATACAAAGAAATAGAACCAATACCACAATATAAATCATAGACAATTTCTTCGCCGAAAAGTCGGGCAGCTTCAACAATTTGTTCATAGAGATTTTCTCCCTGAATGGTATTGGTTTGAAAAAATGAATTAGCAGAAATATCAATAGTAAAATTACCTATGTTCTCTTTAATAGTTGGCTGACCATAGAGTAAAATTTCATATTCACCAAAAGCAGAATCAGCTTTTCGTGTATTCACATTGTTTACCATGGATGTGATTTCAGAAATATCATTCAGGAGTCCATCTACCAAAGGGGAAAGTTTATCCATATCCTCATAGGCAGTTACAATATTCACCATCACCTGATGAGTCCGCACACCAAAACGCAACATAAGATGACGTAAAAACCCGTTATGTGTTTTAGGATCAAAAGGGGCTAATTCCGGATGGGCGCGGCATATCTTCTGAGCCTTATTCAGAATACGGTTTCCAATTTCAGGTTGAATGTGGCATTCCTTAATGTCTAAAATTTTATCAAATCGACCAGGGATGTGAAGTCCCAAAGCAATAGATTTTGGCGTATCTTCAGGTTCATCAGACAACAACCAGCGATTGGGTGAAAAGGTAAATTCCATTTTATTCCTGTAATGATACACATTTTCTGCCGGAATTACTTCGTCAAGTTCAAATTTAGGATATCTTCCAAGTCGGCGAAAAATATCTTCAACCTGATGGGCTTTTTGATTCAGTTGTTCTTTATACACTAAATTTTGAGTTTTGCATCCACCACATACACCAAAATGCGTGCAAGGTGGTTGCACTGCATTAGGAGAATCTTCTAACACTTCAAGAACACGTGCTTCAGCATACCCTTGTTTTTTCCGATAGACTAATGTTTTTACTGTTTGTCCGGGAATTGCATCCTTTACAAAAACAACAAAATCGTTATACCGTGCAAGTCCCCGACCTCCAAAAGCCAGCGACTCAATTTTGAGTGTAAGCTCTGCACCTTTTTTAACAAAGTTAGAATCTGGCATTGAATAGTTTAGTAAATATCAGGAAAAGGTTACACCCCGACGGGATGCCAAGTTGTCTTCATTTCCTGGGTTTCTAATATATAATATGGTCCCTGAGATGTTTTTTTAGACCAACCCTCATTTTTGTAAATAACAGTACGTTTTACATTAAGGGCGGCATTTTCTTCCACCATTTTGATTTCCTGAAGATTCTCCCCACAATAAATCATGGAGTTTACATCCATATGCGATGAAAAATGTTCAAGCAATTCAGTCCGTAAACCTGTGAGAATATTCACCACACCTGCAGGAACATCGGAAGAATGCAAAATCTCCGCACACGAGATAGAACAAAGAGGCCGTGATTGAGAAGCTAAAATCACACAGGTATTACCACCTGCAATTACGGGCACAAGCACGGAGACAAACCCCAACAAAGAGGATTCTTCAGGTGCACAGACAGCCACAACACCAGTGGCCTCCGGAACCGTAAAATTAAAATAGGGCATGGAGACTGGGTTTACCCGGCTAAATATCTGCTGATATTTATCCGCCCATCCAGCATAGTAAATAAATCTGTCTATGGTTTGTGTAATTTCTTTCTCTGCAGCTCTCTTTGTTAAACCCTGAAGTATCAGTTCGCCAATGAATTGGTCACGATGCCCTTCAAGAATCTCGCCGATTCGATATAAAATCTGTCCCCGGTTATAAGCAGTTCGGCTGGACCAACCCTCAAAAGCCTTTCTAGCTGCCACAACTGCATTTCGGAAATCCTTCCTGGATCCACGACACATGTTCATGATTGCAGTTTTTTTCTCATCAGTCCATTTATAGTATCTCCCTGATTCCGTTCTGGGAAATTTTCCATTTATATACAGTTTATACGTTTTACGAATGCCTAATCGTTTGCTCATTTTTCAACTCCCCCGTTAGACCAATTCAACATATGAATGGAGTCCTTCAACACCGCCTTCTCTTCCCATGCCACTTTCCTTATATCCACCAAAAGGAGACCCTGGATCAAATTTATTAAACGTATTTGCCCAAATAACTCCTGCCCGAATTTCTCTTGTTACTTTGAATAGTTTTGAACCCTTATCTGTCCACACACCGCCAGAGAGACCAAAAGGGGTATTGTTTGCTTTTGTAATTGCTTCATCCACTGTACGGAACGTTTGAATAGCCAATACAGGTCCAAAAATTTCTTCCTGAACAATACGATGGGATTGGGAAACGTCAGTAAAAAGAGTGGGAGCATGCCAAAAACCCTTCCCCGGCAGTTTACAAGATGGTTGGTAAATCAATCCTCCTTCTTTTTTGCCGATATCCACATATGTACATATTTTTTCCAGCTGCGGCCTGGAATTAATCGCACCAATATCTGTATTTTTATCTAGCGGATCTCCAATCACTAGAGTTTCCATCCTGTCTTTCAGTTTACTAAGGACTTCCATTGCCACACTTTCCTGCACATAAAGCCGGGAACCGGCACAGCATACATGCCCTTGATTAAAAAAGATAGCATTGATAATGCCTTCGACAGCTTGGTCTAAAGCCGCATCCTCAAAAATAATATTGGCTGCTTTTCCGCCCAGTTCAAGAGTGTACTTTTTTTCAGACCCCGCCACTGCTTTCATAATATATTTCCCGACCTCAGTGGATCCAGTAAACGCCACTTTATTCACACAAGGATGCTGCACCAGCATTTGTCCTGTTTTACTACCCCCGGTTATAATATTCACAACACCCGGAGGCAAATCTGCCTCCTGAATCACCTCTGCAAGTTTCAATGCAGTGAGAGGTGTGGTTTCTGCCGGTTTCAGAACTACCGTATTACCTGTAGCTAGGGCTGGCGCAATTTTCCATGCTGCCATCAACAAAGGAAAATTCCAGGGAATTATTTGCCCGGCAACTCCCAACGATTTTGTGTTGCGGCCTGGGAAAGCATAATCCAGCTTATCCGCCCAACCTGCATAATAAAAAAAATGTGCTGCTGCCAGCGGAACATCCACATCCCGGGACTCCCTGATTGGCTTACCGCCATCCATGGATTCAATCACTGCAAACTCCCGCGCCCGTTCCTGAATTAAACGTGCAATGCGAAAAATGTATTTTCCCCGTTCAGAGGGATTCATTTTTGACCACACTTTTTCATAGGATTGCTGAGCTGCCTTAACAGCCTTATCCACATCTTTCTCATTGGCTTCCGAAACTTCAGAAAGCTTCTTCTCATTGGCAGGATTAATTGTATCAAAATAATTGCCCCCTTTTGAGGATGTGAATTTTCCGTCAATGAATAATCCATACCGATCTTTCAGCTCTATGTGATCTGTGCTTTCAAGCGCAGGACTGTATGACCAGTTCGTATCAAACTTTAATGTCTTTGTTTTATTCATTTGTTTTATTCTCTAATCAATAGAATAATAATTGATGGATTGATAAACACCTGTCGACTGTTTGACAATTTGCATCAAAACATCATTCGCCAAAGAACTGGCTCCAAACCGAAACCTGTCTGCAGTCATCCATCCCTGCCCCAGAGTTTCCCTCACCATAACCAGATATTGGATGGCAAGTTTCGCAGTACTGACTCCCCCGGCTGGTTTCATCCCGACCATTCTTCCTGTCCTTTTATAATAATCCCGAATGGCTTCCAGCATGACTAGTACCACAGACGGTGTGGCAGCTGGCTTTACTTTTCCTGTTGATGTTTTGATAAAGTCTGCTCCCGCCTCCATAACCAAATCACTTGCCTTGCGCACATTGTCCAATGTAACCAATTCTCCCGTTTCCAAAATTACTTTTAGAAGGGCTGAACCACATGTTTTTTTTACCTTAGCTACCTCATCAAAAACATAAGAATAATCTCCCTGTAAAAATCGTCCCCTGGAAATTACCATGTCCACTTCATTGGCACCTGCACCTACAACGGACTTTACCTCTTCAAGCTTTGTGTCTAAGGTTGTCATTCCACTGGGGAATGCCGTGGCAACAGATGCTATGTTAATTGAACTTCCTTTCAATGCTTTTTTAGCTACTTTCACCATGCTAGGATATACACACACTGCAGCCACCTGGGGAAGTTTTGGAAACTGGTCGTGCAGATGAACCGCCTTGTAACAGAGCTGCTTTACTTTTCCCGGAGAATCCTTACCTTCGAGGGTGGTCAGGTCAATCATGCTTAAAACCAATTTCAAAGCCTTGATTTTAGATTCTTTTTTTATACTTCGGGAAAATAATCGGGAGGCTCTCTCTCCTACACCTATCTGATCAATTGGGTGGATTTGAGGATGGTAGTTCATTATAACATGTTTTCCGTTTACTGTTCTTGTTACAGGGTAGATTTTACACTTTCTACCAGGTTTAGGGCTTCAGAATTATTAGGCGCTTCAGCATAGATACGTAAAATGGGTTCAGTGTTGGATTTCCGCAAGTGAACCCAGCGGTCATCCCAGATAAATTTCAACCCATCCTTGTCATTCGTCTCAACATCACTGTATTTCTCCCTCACACTTTTTAGAACGGATTCTACATCCATATCGCCCAAGTTTATTTTATCTTTAACTATTTTAAACTGAGGCAACGCCGAATAAATCTCACTCAAAGGTTTTTTATTCTGTGCCATCCGATTCAAGACCATAGTAACTCCGACAAGGGAATCCCGTCCCAGGTGTGCTTCCTTCAGGATTACACCGCCGTTCCCTTCTCCTCCAAATTTTGCTTTCAATTCAATCATCTTTTCTACAACATTAATTTCTCCCACAGGGGTTCTTTCCACCCTGCATTTGTACTTTTCTGCTGTTTTTTCCAATGCCATGCTGGTTGAGAGATTCACAACAAATGTTTCGGATGTACCCATTTTTTTCATATATCCTTCTGCAGCCAGCACCAATGTGTATTCCTCTCCCAATGGCACACCCTTCTCAGAAACGACAGCCAGGCGGTCAGCGTCTGGGTCCACAGCAAAACCTACATCCGCACTGTTGGCGATAACGGACTGACAGAGGTCAGTTAGATTTTCCGGTAACGGTTCCGTGCCCCGGGTAAATTCCCCGGAAGGTTCACAGTTTAAAGGCACTACATCACAACCAAGCGCCTCTAACATGGCCGGCAAGGCTACCGCACCGGCCCCGTTTACTGCATCTATTACAACCTTAAATTTGCGACGACGAATTCTATTTATATTAACACAGTTCAAACTAACATTATGGATTATATGTTTTTGAATTGAATTTTTATCTTTCCAATATATTCCGTTTGGTTGGGATGGCTCCTTTTTCAAATGATCGTCTACGAAGGAAAACAGCTCTTCACATTCCTTAGGATAGAAAAAGATACCGTCTTCGCGGACAAATTTCAAACCATTCCATTCAATTGGATTGTGGCTTGCTGTCACTATAATTCCCCCGGCAGAATCCGTCTCGCCAACCAAAAATTGGATGGTGGGAGTTGGAACAATGCCACAATCAATTACATCTCTTCCCAATTGAATTAACTTGTCAACAATTCCCATGACTATTTCATGCCCTGATGGACGGCTATCACGTCCAACGATAATCACTCCATTTTGTTGAAGGGAATGTACCGCTTCTGCATATCGTCTTGCTTTTCGAGGAGTTAAATGGGTTCCAACCAGACCCCGTACACCTGATATATTCTGAATCAGCATTGTGTATACATTTTAATAATAAACAGATAAAAATAAAAAAGGTTCGGTATATTTACCGAACCTTTTACATGACTTATCAAATAGATATCTAATAAGAAGCATATCTGGCAAATCTTGCCAGTCTTCTCATAGTTTTTTTCCGTTCTACCCTTTTTTCATCACTTGGTTTTACATAGTAAGCTTTTCGCCTGACTTCTCTCAATATTCCTGCCCGTTCCCACTTTTTTTTAAATCGTCGTAAGGCTCGCTCTAGCTGTTCTCCATCACGCACTTTAACTCCTACCAATTTATTGCCTCCTTCATATAGATTATCCTAAATAGGTTCTCAAGGCTTTGCTCCGTGAACGATGGCGCAATCTCCTGATTGCCTTTTCCTTGATTTGTCGCACCCGTTCCCGGGTTAAATTAAATTCTTCACCAATCTCATTCAGGGTCAAAGCGTAATCCCGATCAATTCCAAAGTACATTTTGATCACATCTCTTTCCCTTTCTTTTAATGTGTTTAGCGAATGACGAATTTCATCTTTTAATGAATCACTCATGAGCGGAGTATCTGGTGGTATTTGTTTATCATCCTCAATGACATCAATGAGTGCATTTTTTTCTCCATCTTTAAAGGGTGCGTTTAAAGAATGGTGTCTCCGTGAGATTCTCATTGCATCAAGGACATCACCAGAGGACATTTCTAATTGGCGTCCAAGTTCATCTTCGTTCGGGGTTCTTTCTACTTCTGCTTCTAGTTTTTCAGCTCTTTTCGTGATTTTACTAATTGTCCCAACCCTGTTTAATGGAAGACGTACAATTCTGGAATGCTCAGCTAAAGCCTGAAGAATGGACTGCCGAATCCACCAAACTGCATAGGATATGAATTTAAATCCCCGAGTTTCATCAAACCGCCCTGCAGCTTTTATCAACCCAAGATTGCCTTCATTAATCAGATCTGTTAGAGGAAGTCCTTGCCCTTGATAATCTTTTGCTACTGACACAACAAACCTTAGATTTGCTTCTGTTAATTTTTTCAATGCCGGATAGTTGCCCTTTTTTATTAATTGAGCACATACAATCTCTTCCTCCGGAGGAAGGGGTTCATACTTTCCAATTTCTTCTAAATAACGACTTAAACTTCGGTTTGATTCGTTGATAGCTCTTCCAGCCTTGGCCATAAAGATTCCCTATTTTTATTTCAAGAATAGCTTACAAGTATACAAAATTCTCGACAAGAATACAAGCTTTGTCATTTATCTGCTTTGAAGAAGTTTTACAAACTCCTGAATCAGTAAAGTTTCTGGTCTTCTGCTGAAATCAATTTTTTCCTGGATCTTCAAATGAAAATCAAATTCTTTCAGAGAATTTCTGAGCATCTTCCGTCTTTGAGAAAATGCCGATTGTACAATTTTCCCAAATCGTTTAAACTGATCATCTCGAATTAATGGTTTCGGTTTCTTCACTAACTGAATAATTGATGATTCAACTTTTGGTTTTGGAATAAATACATTCGGAGAAATATTAAAACAAATTTTCACATCTATAAATACTCCAATCATTACAGTGAGACGACCATATGCTTTTGTCCCCACTTTCCCCGTCAGCCGTTCCGCCATTTCTTTCTGTACCATCAAATATGCATCTGACCAGTGGCTCCGTTGCTTAATTAACCAGAACAATATCGGGGAAGTAATATTGTACGGAATATTTCCTATAACCCTTACAGGTGGTGCAAGGGGAAGTGAAACCAAATCCAGCAAAAGAATATCCTTATGGAGAAAATGACACGACTGTAAATGTTTCAAAGATTGTAAATAAGCTACAAGCTCGGGGTCAATTTCCACCGCTGTCATTTGTTCCACAGCGGGTAACATCAACTCCGTCAGAGCGCCCTCACCGGGGCCGATTTCAAGAATCCTATCTTCGCTTTTAAGATTGAGAATGCTAACAATTTTCTTAAGTAAATTCTTGTCCACAAGAAAATTCTGCCCCCATTTCTTTTTTGCATACCGCACCAAAATAATCTATCCTTTTTTCATAAAAATAAATAGGTTTCGGCTCATACCTTTACAGGATAATTCTTCTTAAGAGAGTTCTGATTTTAGACCAAAAAGACATTTTGCATTTTCACTGGTTTGGGAAGCCACTATCTCAATTGATATCCCCTGGATTTCCGCTAGTGTTTCCGCTACAAAACGAGTCCGTCCTGGTTCATTTGGTTTTCCACGAAAAGGGACGGGACTGAGATAAGGTGAATCTGTTTCAACCATCAATCTTTCAAGGGGAAGCTGTTTTGCCACCCCAGGCAAATTGCTGTTTTTAAAAGTCAGGTTACCGGCAAATGAGATATAATATCCCAGTTTTAAAAACAAATTAGCTATCGCCAAATCACCAGAGAAACAATGGGCAACCCCATTCATGCCTGGATAGCCTGAAAGGATTCTGACCACATCATCGTCTGCTTCACGGTTGTGAAAAATAACCGGTTTTTTCATTTCTTGTGCCAATTCAACTTGTTCTCGAAACACCTTAACTTGAATTGTTGGTTCAGAAATATTTCGAAAGAAATCCAATCCCATTTCACCGCAGGCAACTACTTTAGGATGTTCTAATAATTCCTCCAGTTCTCGCAAATACCCATCTTTCACATTCTTTGTATCATGGGGATGGACACCGGCTGAAGCATAAATAGGTTCATATTTTTCGGCAAGCTCCAAACTTTCCCTGGAATCTCCCAGGTTTGTTCCCACACAAATAAAGCGAGTAACACCAAGCTCATTGGCTCTTTCAAGAACTCCTGGAAGATCATTCTTTAGGTCATCATAAAAAAGATGGCAGTGTGTATCAATTAACAAGGTTGGCCTTCACTGTATATATAATAAAAAAAACTATTAAGCAGTGATTACTTTAAAACTTCCCAATTGATTGGAGTTGCCTTTATTAAACATATCAATTAAGCCTAACCTTTCCCCCTTGTCCTTCTTTTTATCCAATACCTTAAGTATTCACTTCAATTCTTGGGAATAGCGATGGATGTTCTTTCAGTTCACTCCCAGGTTTAAGCTGTCCCCACGCTAAGCTTGTATGTTCAGCATTTAGAGTTTCCAATACAATCAATGTCCGGTTGGGCATAACCGGCTGCAATAATAACGCCCCCAGTCGCATTGCTTCTGCTGCAGTAATCAACACTCTTCCTGCTGCTGATTTATCCTCTTTTACTCGTTTCCAGGGCACCTGCTGTTCCATGTACCGATTTACACTGCGGATAAACTGCATTGTCTCTTCGATAGCTTCATTGATCCGCATGTTATGAATCAGTTTGTTCACTTTTTCAATAGTACCTTCCGCTTGTTTTTTCATCTCATTCTCAGCAGATGTTGGTTCTCCCCACTTAGGCATTTTTCCATCAAAGTTTTTTTGGATTAACCGGCTCACACGGCTCAGCAAATTCCCAAAATCGTTGGCAAGATCGCTGTTATATCGCTTAGTGAAGGATTCCATAGTAAAATTAGAATCCTGCCCCAGCACCATTTCACGCATGAGGTAATACCGCACCGGATCTACACCATACTCATCTATGAGCTCCATAGGATCCACCACATTCCCCATAGATTTACTCATTTTCGATTTTTCCATTAGCCACCAGCCATGTGCGAAGATGGTTTTCGGTAGAGGAATACCGGCGGACATAAGCATCGTGGGCCAGTATACGGCATGGGTCATTAAAATATCTTTACCAATAAGATGAACTGCCTGGGACCACCATTTTTCAAAGACTTCCGGGTCACTACCGTAGCCGGGGCTGGTAACATAATTTAGGAGTGCATCGAACCAAACGTACGTCACATAATTATGATCAAAAGGCAGTTCTACCCCCCAGTTCAGTCGGTTTTTCGGGCGTGAAATACAAAGATCTTCCAATGGTTGACTCAGAAATCCAAGAATCTCATTTTTCCGATGCTGTGGTTGAATAAACTCCAGATTTTTATTGATATAATCAATGAGTTCCTTCTGGTACTTGCTCATTTTGAAAAAGTAATTTTTCTCCGTTATGTATTCCAGTTCTTTTTCATGTTGAGGGCATTTCCCGTCTTCCAACTCCTTTTCCGTATAAAACCGT
>Ga0208896_1001664_pt1 | contig 10790 bp, 9 predicted proteins | sample ETNtaG_27_FD_185778 | JGI IMG/M metagenome (GOLD analysis project Ga0208896, IMG submission 185778) | Marine microbial and viral communities from oxygen minimum zone, Eastern Pacific Ocean - ETNP201406SV63 (SPAdes) (version 2) | ecosystem: Environmental > Aquatic > Marine > Oceanic ... | reverse complement strand
TTGCAATTGAATCTACCACATCCATCCCTTTGATAACTTCTCCAAACACAGCATAACCAAAACCTCTTGCGGTATTGTCTGTGTGATTCAGGAAATCATTATCTTTTACGTTTATAAAGAACTGTGCAGTGGCGCTGTCAATGATATTGGTTCGCGCCATGGCGAGTGTGCCTCTATTGTTACCTAGCCCCCTTCTGGCTTCGTTTTTAATGGGAGGTTTAGGGTCTTTTTGTCTCATCTCGGAATCCATACCACCTCCCTGAATCATAAAGTCCTTTATTACTCTATGGAAGATCAGGTTATTGTAAAAACCTTCAGATGCATATGACAAAAAGTTCTTTACCGTTCTTGGGGCTTCATTTTCGAATAATTCAATCGTTATGTCGCCCTTTGATGTTTCCATCAAAACTTTAGGATTGGCGTATGCAGAATTCAGTTGTAAGCAGATAAGGCTGAACAGAACGAAAACAACGATGGTGGTTACTATCTTACTGGTGTATCGTGCAATCATGGATTTTCTCCCTAAAAATATTCGATTTAAGTTTAAATCATTTAATCATAGTCTTGGAAATAATTCAATATTTATCTTCCATCTGTAATAATCTACAGCATGAAGGAAAAAACAGATGTTAAATTCCAAATTGATTTCACTGGAAATACTGGTATGATTACAAGTCAAAACCATCTGGTTGCAAATTTATTATATTTTGGCTCAAAATTATCCAATGTTTAATCCCATCAGCCTGGAAATATTCAATAACCTTTTTTCTGCAATATGTGAGGAAATGGGTGTTGTATTATGTAAATCTTCCTTTTCCACAAATATAAAGGAGAGAAGGGATTTTTCATGTGCATTGTTTGATGGCAGAGGCGAAATGGTTGCCCAGGCTGAACATCTCCCGGTGCATCTGGCATCTATGTCACTATCAGTAAAAGAGGCAATAAAGGCAGTGGAGATGAGTGATGGCGATACTGTGATATTGAATGATCCATTTCAGGGAGGAACTCATCTTCCGGATATTACTGTTGTGACACCTTTCTTTTACAGGAGCAGGAAGAAACCTGTTTTTTATGTTGCAAATAGAGCCCACCATTCAGACGTAGGAGGAATGTCCCCGGGTTCCATGTGCAATAATGCAACTGAGATATATCAGGAAGGAGTTAGGGTTCCGCCGGTAAAGATAGTACAGGCAGGTATCATAAATAAAGATATTATGAGTATAATAGTGTCAAATGTGAGGACACCAGAGGAGCGTGAGTGGGACATAGTTGCTCAGATTTCTGCTAATACGATCGGCAAACAAAGATTATGGGAATTATGTGATAAGTATGGAAAAAGTGAGGTAATGAAATACTCGGCTGAACTTCAAGACTATTCAGACAGGATTATGAGGTCAGTAATCAGGAAGATACCAGATGGCGATTACTCATTTAGTGATTATCTTGACGATGATGGTATTTCAAGAAAGCCTGTCAGGATAAAGGTCGGTATAAACATAAAAGGCAGCAGAGTACGTGTTGATTTCTCAGGCAGTAGTAAGCAGGTTAAAGGTTGTGTGAATGCAGTCTATGCCGTTACTGTATCATGTGTATTTTATGTATTCCGATGTTTGATTAATTCCGATGTTCCGGCAAATTCGGGATGTATGAGAGCTATCAGCATAAATGCACCGGAGGGTTCAGTCGTAAATGCAACAATGCCAGCTGCAGTATTCGGTGGCAATGTTGAAACCTCTCAGAGAATCGTTGACGTAGTCTTTGGGGCGCTGTCCAAAGCTATTCCGGATAAGATTCCTGCGGCGAGCAGTGGGACGATGAATAATGTTGCTATTGGAGGATATGATAAGTCAAGTGGGCAGAACTTTACTTATTATGAGACGATTGCAGGCGGTATGGGTGCGCGGCCAGATTGTGACGGTCTTGATGCTACTCACACCCATATGACGAATACCCTGAATACCCCTGTTGAGACAATAGAACATAACTATCCTTTCAGGATAAAGCGGTATCACATTCGTCCGCAATCAGGTGGTTCGGGAAAGTTCAAGGGAGGTCACGGCATAATCAGAGATTTTGAATTTCTGGATACTGCGTCCGTAAGTATACTTTCAGACAGAAGAAAGTTTTCGCCATACGGCCTAAAGGGTGGCCAAAAAGGTCAGGGTGGTAAAAACATATTATTTTCAAAAGGGAAAAAACAAAGTCTGCCATCTAAGACTACTGTTAATGTCAAAAAGGGAGATATCATAAGTATATGCACTCCGGGTGGTGGAGGGCATAGCAGACGCTAACCAAAGTGACTACCCGCCCGCAGGTCTGTTAGGCGGGAAGTTGAAAGTGAGCTAAAGTTTGAGTAAATATCAACCAAAAAAGATATTCATAGAAAAAGAAGTTGTTAATTCACCCGTTACAAAACAGATAATTAATAAACTGCCTGACGTGACTGTAGAGTACATAGATGATTACAGGAACATCAGGATCGAGGGGAACACAACTGATGATGTTTATATAGAGAGTAAGGAGTGCCTGGCAGTAGCAAGGAAGAAGGGGGGGCTTGTTAAGGAGTTCAGGTGCAGAGACGGTATAATCGGGAATACGGAATATTTTATCAGCCATGGGAATAATTGCAATCTGGACTGTGAGTATTGTTTTCTTCAGAGTTACTTTGATAATGCTGTACCCACGGTATTTATAAATCATGATGAAATCCTGACCGCAATCAAAGATGTTTTACTGGCCGCAGGTGATAAGAAAACAGTATTTCATGCCGGTGAGCTGTGTGATGCTCTGGCCTTCGATGATCTCACCGGCCTGTCCCGCAAACTTATTCCTCTGTTTTCAGAATATCCAAATGCAAGACTTGAACTCAGAACAAAGACCACTACTGTAGAGAACCTGCTGACTATGCCGGCATCAAGTAACATTGTGATTTCGTGGACATTCAGTCCTCAGCCGATTGTTGATGCTTATGAGCACAAGACACCGTCACTGGAGGAACGTGTAAGGGCAGCAGGAAAGGTGCAAAGAGCAGGTTATAATATCGGAATATGCCTGGATCCCATAATATTGTGTGAAGATTGGTTCAACAATTATAAATCCATGCTAGAGATGCTTTTTGATAGATTAGATATTGCAAAGATCAAGTATGTAAGCCTTGGCGGTTTTAGATATCTACCGTCTCTGACCAGGGTAATAAGGGACAGGAATCCGGAGTCAAATCTCTTGTTAGGTGAATTTGTACCGTGTATTGATGGGAAATATCGTTACTTCAGGCCAATCAGGGTTGAAGTATACAGAGAGATAGGGAAGGCGATCAGAGAGATAACCAGAGATGTTAAGATGTCGCTTTGTATGGAAACACCTGAAGTTTGGTATGGAGTAAAAAATACTTTAAAATAGGTTTTTGCCTACACAAATGTACAAAAGGAAGATAAAGAAATGAAAGATATTAGTGATTCAGACTTACAGATAATATTAGAGTTGTCCACAAATGTGGGAACAAATTATTTAATGTGGTACGGTATTCACGGAGATCTGACAACAAAGCAAATTCGTAAAGAATATGATTGTTGTGATGAACTATTGAAGGTATTAGACGATTATGATCCTGAAGGAGACAAAAGCCTTGATTCAAAGCACATGGCAGTGATGGTTTATGAATACCTCAACAAGAAGTATTCAAAGAACCATGCGACACTCTATAGGATTGGATTTTCGATAGCACAGCAGACTCTTGGGCTTGCAGCCAGGCTTTCCTCAAGTGCTGAAGAAGATTCAGGTAAATCTATTAAAGATATATTGCCTGAACACATGCAAAACCTAAAGCATAGGCTGAAAGGAATACTTCCTCCTGACATAACAAAGACGGTGCTTAAGCTTGTTAGAAACAAAATAGAAGAGGCAGGACTCGAAATAGATATTGGTGATTTACTGGTTCAGGTATTTAATAAAGTTGCTTTCCCGGCAGAAGGAAGAAAGTTTACTGTTACATTGGGAGAAGAACAGAAAACATATCAAACTTTTACGGAAATGATCGGAGACCTTCTTAACGACAGCGTACAAAAATTTACAAAACAGTGTACGTCTTTAGATGACCTTAACAATAAAGGAAGGTTCATGGAGTCAATAGGAAGCATGGTTACCGGTTTCTTGAAAGAAAATAAGCGTATCTTACATGTAAATGAGAATTATTTCCTTGAAGAATTGAATCAAGGCCGGCAAGCTGATGAAGAACGCCCTGCTCTTGCCGTAGAGGAACTTGTTATGGGGGCAATAGGCGGAATGGCAGAGGGGTTTTGGCTCAAGCATCAACAAAAGCATGATTCGACGAATTAACTGAACATAAGTTAACAAGAGACCTTCCCGGCAGTTTGATTTTCCCCTTTGATATTGACATGAGTAAGTAATTTATTAGTATTAAGTTAAAGATATTTACATTCGTAATCTACTTGTTGTTTGAGTTGTGGATAAACACATAATTTGAGGAGGCGTATTTTGAGAGTGAAATCAGTAAGCGGTGCATTTAGAAAATTATATTTTGTTTTATTCGCTGTTTTTGTGCTGAGTATTTGCATTACCGCATCTAATACATTCGGTGCTGAACCGGAAGGGGTAAAAAAAGAGGAAGAGAGAAAAAATGGGGAATGTATAGAAGGTGATTGTGTAAATGGTAAAGGGACTATGACCTTTCCTGATGGGACTAAATATGTCGGGGATTTTAAGCATGGTGTAAGAGAGGGGCAGGGAACTTATACGTATTCGGACGGAGGCAATTATACTGGTGAATGGAAAGACAATAAGAGGCACGGAAAAGGAACGGATACCTTTGCGAACAGCGTTATATACGAGGGTGAATGGGCGCTTGATAAGAGGCATGGACAGGGGACATTAATCTTGCCGGACCTGGGTACCTATGTAGGTGAATGGAAAGAGGATAAAAAACACGGACAGGGAACTTTTGCTTTAGTGGAAGGAGGCAAATACGAAGGCGAATGGGTAGATGGCGCGTGTGAGGGTCAGGGCACCCATACATTTTCTAACGGTAATAAATATGTTGGTAAATGGGAAGGTTTTGCGGCTACCGGCGGATGGTACTATTGGCCTGATGGGAATAAAACATGGTCTTACATGGATGAAAACCTGGAGTGGGTTCATAAGGACTCAAAACCATAGGCAGTTACAGATTTGATTTTATAACATGGAAAGTGAGATAAAGAATACGTGAAATTCAGTGAACTTGACATTCCTTCAAACATTCTCGGAACACTTAAAACGATGGGGTATGGTGAAATGACACCTATCCAGGAGGCGACATATCCGATCATTTCAGCTGGACAAGATCTTTGTGCCCTGGCTGTGACCGGTTCCGGAAAGACGGCCGCCTGTGTAATCCCGCTTATTCTGAAAGTTGATACTGAACTTAACGCCATTCAGGGGCTTGTGATTGTTCCAACACGTGAATTGTGTATTCAGTATGTGGCGGAGATCCACAAGATAGCGGCAAAGACCAGGATCGTTCCTTTTGCAGTGTATGGCGGCTTTGATAAAGAGATAGAGATGGCTCAGCTTAAGCATGAAGTACATATCCTGGTCGCAACCCCGGGTAGACTCCTTGATTATTTGTATAGCGGGGTAATCTCTTTCTCGCATGTAAAATGTGCTATTCTTGATGAAGCGGATGAGCTTTTAAAGGTAGGATTTCTCGAAGATATTGAATTTATCATGTCATGTATCCTGCATAAACATCAGACGCTCCTTTTCTCCGCTACGATGCCTGATGATATCAAAACCCTTGCTCACGACTGTCTTCATGATCCGCAGCATATTTCTCTTATCACAGAGAGAGCGGCTCCGGAAGGTATTGAGCATTATTTTGCTTATCTCCATCCAAAACACAAACAGACAGAACTTATCAAGTATCTTAATGGGGAAGAAGTCGAACAGGTGCTGATTTTTTGTAATGCCCGCCACGTGGTTGATAAGCTGTTTCTTGGTATGCGGAAAGATTTTAAAGATGTTGAGTTTATGCATGCGGGACTAAGCCAGGATAAACGTTCTTCGCTCTTCAGGCGGTTCAAGCAAAGAAAGGTACGTTACCTTATTGCCAGTGATGTTGCCGGAAGAGGGCTTGATTTCTCACATGTTTCGCATGTGGTTAATTGGAATTATCCCAGAGGTAATGAGCAGTATACACATCGTACCGGGCGTACCGGACGCATGGGGAGAAAGGGGAAGGCTTTTACTTTTGTAACTAAAAATGACGTTCCAGCTCTTCGCGATCTTATTCACAAAAAAAAGATAACTCCATGCTGGCTCGGAGAAGACCCACTTAAAGTAAACAGAACACATCAAAAACGAAACATCCACCGTAAGGGAAAGAGACCATTTCGCCAGCATCCCGCCAGGGAAAAGGGGAAGCAGAAATAAAATCAAATCAACTTCAAATCTGATAATCTATTACATATTTCTCAACCTTCTTGTCTTTCTGTTTAAAGATAAGATAGGGTGAGTCAAACGTTACAGTTGTATATGGTGGAACCGATCGGGTCAGCCAGACATTCCCTCCTATCACAGAGCCTTTGTGAATAACTGTCCTACCGCCCAGGATTGTAGATCCTGCGTAAATGGTAACATCATCCTCTACTGTAGGGTGCCTCTTTTTCTTAGCTTTTCTGATTTTATCAACATTAGACAAGCTAAGGGCTCCAAGGGTGACATGCTGGTAGAACTTTACATTTTTACCAAGTACAGACGTACATCCGATTACCACGCCGGTTCCATGGTCAATAAAAAAACCCGGTCCTATTTCTGCTCCGGGGTGAATATCTATTCCCGTCTTCTCATGAATGAATTCACTCATCATTCTGGGTATATAAGGCACCTCCTGCAGTTCCAGAAAATGTGCTAAGCGATATACTAATATTGCCCGAACGGATGGGTAGCTCAGTACTACCTCATAATAACTATTCGCAGCAGGGTCTCCGTCATATGCGGCCTTGATGTCCAGATTTACAACTTCTCTGATTTCAGGGATGCTTTCAAGTAAAAGATATGAGACTTCGACAGCCTGATCCCAGCACTCTCCCTCTGAACGAGTACAGTCAATACCATCCTTGCATTCATGCCTTAAACTCTTTTGTATTAAATCTGACAAACATTCCAGTGCATTAGAGCATTGTGCCAGAAGATATCCCTCAAGATGGTTTTTGTCTCCGGTTGCTTCCTCGTAAAAGCCCGGGAACATGATTGTAGACAATAATTTTACCAGCTTCCCAACCTCCTTTTTAGATGGGAGGCAGGGTTCTTCCAGGTGTTTAATGCCACCATGCTTTTCGTAAGACTCTCTAATCGAGTTTGTAATATGGCTTAAACGAGACTCGTTTTCTTTGCTGTTTATAGGATTACTCATTTTATTACTTCTCAACGTCCTTAAATAGATCAGTAGATATGTAACGCTCTCCGGTGTCTGGTAATACTACCAGGACATTTTTGTCAGGCCCCGCATCTCTGGCAATCTGCAACGCTACATGCATATTTGCACCGGAAGAAATACCGCAGAAAATGCCTTCATCCTTTGCAAGGCATTTTGCCATGCTGAATGATTCCTCTCCGGAAACCTGTTTCACTTCGTCAACCACGTCCTTATCGTAAATACCGGGTACGAAGCCTGCCCCGATTCCTTGAATTTTGTGAGGTCCCGGATCACCTCCGGACAGGACAGGAGACTCTATAGGTTCTACAGCTACATTTTTTATGTCTTTGAAATTTTCCTTCAGCACCTCACCGGCTCCGCTTATAGTACCGCCGGTCCCAACACCTACTACAAAATAATGTAAATCTTTCCCTTTAAAATCCTCAACAATTTCTGGGCCGGTTGTTTCGCGATGAATTTGCACATTAGCCGGATTATCAAATTGCTGGGGTTGAAAATACCCTTTTTCATTAACAAGCTCTTCCGCTTTTGCAACGGCGCCTTTCATACCTTTTGGACCATCGGTCAGGATAATCTCTGCTCCGAAATATTTAAGCAGGGCGCGCCTTTCGAGACTCATAGTCTCCGGCATTGTAAATACGGTCTTGTATCCTCTGACGGTGGCTACCATTACCAATGCAATCCCGGTATTACCGGATGTAGGTTCTACTAATGTGTCTCCCGGTTTCAGCAAACCCTTCTTCTCCGCATCCAGTATCATTGCCAGGCCGATACGGTCTTTTACACTGCCGGCCGGATTGACCATCTCTAACTTTGCATAAATATTTGCGCATTCTCCGTCAGGTATCTTATTTATTTTTACAACGGGTGTCCTTCCGATTGTAGCTAGAATATCATCATAAATAGGCATTCTCTTCTCCTCTAAAAATTAAATAACTGTTTCTAAACAGAGATTATGTCTTTATAGATTTGTCGGGTTTTTTCCGGTCGGTGTTGATATTGTTTTGCTTCGCTCAATGGATTGTAAGGCTAAATACTGCTCACCAAATTTATTCATATTTTGGAACTCGGTGTCAAATAGTCCAAAGTGACGTTCCTCATCCATGACGAGTTCCTCAAGAAGCTTCCTGGAAGCAGAATCAGAGTTTGACGCGCATTCCATTGCCATTTTATTATAGCTTTTGGCACTTTGCTCCTCCATTGCCATTCCATGCTTCAGCATGTCTGCAACATCGCGAATCTTTTCTGTCTTAGTTGATGGCTGCATTTCCACATCACCTTTGAGAAATAGAATTCTTTCCGCAAGGCGTTCAACATGTATCATTTCCTCTATCGCTGTTTTCCTGAAAAGATTAGCCAGTAGATCATATCCTTGATCACTACAATGAAAATGGAAATACATATACTTATTTACTCCGCTTAATTCTTCTGCTACAGCTTTGTTCAGTGGTTCTATACTTTTTTCGTACATGAATACCTCCTAATCTTGAATTTGAAAATTCAATGATGAAGCCTAAACAGTTTTTAATGACTTTTGTAGTTAATATCCTATTCTATTCTTTATTTATTCCCTATCAACTTATTTTTTTTATTTTTATCTTCAGTGATTTTCCGTTGTTACAGTTTATATCTTTTATAGGTCAGTTTTAACGTTCACATATAGCAGCCGCTTTTGTAAAAGCGTTTACCCGGGATGCCTGTTTGCCCGGAAAGAATTCTGCTTTGAGTTTCCTGTCTTTAATCATCTGAAACAAGGCTACACCCTGTACCCTATAATCATTCCTGGCCTTAAGGCCTTTCACTAATGAGTTGCGGTTCCAGTGATTATCTCCCTTAAAATAATCATACTTAACCATTCCCGTTTGAGTGGTTGCGTTCGAAGGGTCAGGTGCATTACTTTCTACTGCAAACTGATCTGCCCGTCCTTTATAGGTACCAATAGAGACAACGATATGTCTGGGGAGCTCTGCGTGAGGAAGCGCTTTTTTCTTACCTCTGTGATTCTCCGTGTCTTTCCGTGATTAAATATCTTTTATATTGCAAAACAACTCCATTTTTTTATAATACTCCTGAAATGAAGTAGTTACGCTCACTTCTACCACATTCTGAATATCTTCAAAAAGAGCATAATACAAATCAATCCTTTATTTTTTAACATTTAATGGAAAAGCGTGATAATTATTTTAGCTGGATTATAGCCACGTGGTTTGGCTCAGGACTTTTACCAATAGCTCCCGGGACTTGGGGAAGTCTGGCGGCTTTTCCTTTTGCATATATAATTTCTGTATATTCCGGCCCCTATGTTCTAACCATTGGAATCGTTGCCTTGTTCTTCATTGGGATGCAGGCATCAAACAATGTTGTAAAAAGTGCCCAGAAGAAAGACCCCGGATTCATTGTAGTCGATGAAGTAGTGGGCCAATGGATAGCCCTGCTCCCTTTATTTTTTCTAAATCACTACGTCGGCCCCAATCTTTCCTTTTGGTTTTTTGCCCCCATAGCAGTAGTAGCATTTCTTGCTTTCCGTATATATGATATATGGAAGCCATGGCCTATTAACTATGTAGACAAGAACGTTCCCGGTGGCCTCGGGATTATGCTTGACGATGTTATTTCAGGAATATATGCATTAACAATAACATCAGCTATGGCAGTAGTAATGTCAATTTATTATATTTAAAAGGCACAAATTCTTATGATCGATGCATTAGAAAATCTTGCCTATTTATATGAAGTATTCTGGTTTAAAGAGTTATCTACTATACTACAGTCAATAGTTGTTTTAATATTAGTTCGTTGGTTTATATCCTTAAAATATAGAATTATTTTACTGCTGTTTCTGTCTGCCTTTATTGGCTGTGCCTGTAATTCTTTCGGAGACATGGGGTATTGGAATGATAACGATACGCTAAAGCATATCGCACCTGCAACATTATACCTTATAATAAAAGAAAAGAATTCGGAGTTTAATATTGCACTGTTCGCATTTCTTTCTCCTTTCTTTCTTATATCTTGTGAATTTTACGGTGGTATCTTCTTTGCCATTGCCTGCATCTTATCGCATTCAATAATATTACTTTTCATCTTTCTTGCCAGAAACAATATCTATCTGTCTCTATTCATCAGTATTATAATCGGCATACTTTACTCTTATATAGGTGATATTGCAGCTCCGGGCATGAATGATATCCTTGTAAATGCTGTGTTGATTACATTGTCGCTAAAATGGATTGATCATTACACGAAAAACAGTAGATTTAACTTCTTCTTAAAGAATTTCTGGATTGTGCTTTGCTGCTTTGCCTACATTGGCAGTTGGGCTTTTTATCCTATAAGCGGATATTATAAGGAATCCATT
>Ga0208896_1001663_pt1 | contig 10794 bp, 8 predicted proteins | sample ETNtaG_27_FD_185778 | JGI IMG/M metagenome (GOLD analysis project Ga0208896, IMG submission 185778) | Marine microbial and viral communities from oxygen minimum zone, Eastern Pacific Ocean - ETNP201406SV63 (SPAdes) (version 2) | ecosystem: Environmental > Aquatic > Marine > Oceanic ... | reverse complement strand
GGATAGGAAACTCGAGTTTGTTCTCCTCCAGTAAAGAATGGGTTGATTTTTTGTCTTTCCGGTGTCTGCATGGCGAGGCGCCAGATTTCAAGAGTAAGTGCTGGTATGGTAATCATATCGAGTTTCTCAACGAAGTCTTCCGAGTATTCCTGAATTTCGAAAATGGGCCACGGTCCTTCACCCGGAGGTAGCGCCTGATTCTTGGCATATTCAAGTGCAGCTTTCCAATCATTGCCAAAGCCCATATCGCGGGATACCATCTTATACTGATTAATTATCCAATCGCGTTCCTTCTCACCAATGGCAATCAATTCCTCCGGGGTATAGGGGATCATGTTTACAGCCAGGTCTGCACGCAGACCATCGGCCAGGACGGGATCACCAATAATGGGAGCTTTCCCCTCGGGTTTGATGCCTACAAGATATTCGTCGATGGCTGCAACGTAATTTTTCAAGGCTGCATCTGCGCGAGCATAAGGTTCGCGTGCCCACCAGGAATAGATGGGGTCGTAGCCATCATAAAAGGTGTTAAAATCTTTTAGAACACTTTGAAGATGCTCAATCTGCCTCGCTGCCGTCCAGGCGGTAATGGATGAAATACCACTGCGAATAACCAAACCATTCGTTTCCTTCGCCTCTGCAATGAGTGAGTTTGTTAGACTGCTTATTTGATTTGCAACCCCATCCAATGTTGCGGCAGCTGTCTTGGGATCAACCCGTTTCCTATCGTGACGGTTTTCTTGTAGGAGGCGAATTTTATCCCCAAATGGCAAGAGTGGCGCCATTTGTTTTGCCTGCCGCTCAGCTAGTTTTATCATCTCAAGGTCATATTCGATGCGGTTACGGAGAGCGATGTAATCGATCTGACCTTCGTGGTTCAGAGCATCGAAATCAAGTTCTTCAAGACGTTTTTGCCAGGCCCGATGGAAATCACGCAGACGCTTGTGACGGGCGGGTGAGAAAAGCACTTCATAGCGCCGTTTGATGGATGCTTTGTCTTCAACATAGCGTTTCACGGCTACACGCAGATTACTCTCACTTTTTGTAAAATCAATGAGCGATGAAAGTACCGGCGGATCTTGCTCCCAACCTTTGGGTATGTTTATCTCTGCATTTTGTGCATACAAGCCACCCGGCATTGTGAGAAACACAGTTAACACAAGCATAGGATATAATGTCACAATTATTGATCTTAGATGGACTATAAATTTTCTCATTGTCTTATCCTTATTTTATTAATTTAACAAAAAAGCCTCACGCTTGGTGAGGCTATTTGAGCCAGAGGCGTTTCATACAGGAAATTACACAGAAATTTTAAGAGCCGATATGTAAAAAGGTGTGAGCCTGTCCTTGGTATAAACAAAAAAGCCCCGTTTTATTTCGGGGCTTTTTTGTTTGTGGGAGGATGGGTAGATTTACTCCTTGAGAAATATAGAAAACAAATAAATAAATAGATTATGGATTCTGAATCACGAAAAAATGCTGTCAAAGATTTTTTACAACGTTGTCTAGATTATGCCCATGAAACAATTGCAAAAAAAACTGAATCTGGCGATGATTCCGAAGGGTTAGATAAATGGATTGCTTACAGAGATTATACTCAATTCGCCCTAGATGAAGTAGAAACGGGGGATTTAGATCACTGGTTTCCCAATGAATAATCAAACATTTTAATCTATTTCTCAAAAATTATTGATCAGCTGGTGAATTTAAAAGATTAAGGTATAGTACTCTATGGAAATAACACGTCAGTCGGCTCTTTTCTTCATTGTCGTCTTTGGGCCACTGGTTCTTCTATCATACATTTATGGTGTTTCCCGAACAGATAGGCCCCAAGACCTCTGGGGGGGGATTCCGTTGTCCTGGCAGACCTATATTATTCCATTCATGTTTATAGCTGCCGCAGGGTTTCTGATTTATTGGTGGACAATCTTCTTCAAGCTTGATCACAATACATTCTCTGCGTTGCGGTGGCCCTGGGGATCTTCTGACGGTAAAGGAGCTAACAGAATTCTTCTGGCATATTGCTTAATCCTTATTCCTTCAGCATTGTGGCTGGAAAGCACCCTGTTCCATCTTTCAAATAATTATAGCTGGACTCCGGTTTTAGTCATAGGAATATTAGTCCTGGTTGCTATTGGAAATATCATGATTGGATTTCTCGCTTACGGGGCCTATCAGGATGGGGTCAAGGGATCCGGGATGATGATAACAGGAGCAGTAATGCTGGGGATACAATGCATTGTTAATGATTGTATACTTTGGTCATTTAAGTTTCCCTGGAAATGATTAGAAATTCAAAATACCTTCTTTGATCTCATCCCTCCATGAAATGCGCGGGCAATTATAGCCGGGATTGCTATAACAATGATATCAGGTATTTGGCATGTTTTTTTCACCCATCCGAAGGATTTAAGCAAGAGCCCCGCAGCAGCGGAGTTTTTTGTTTGTGATGGTTGTAGTAGATTTAAGTCAATCTATTTTGGAGATTATTATAGAAAACAAAAATAAGTCATGCAAATGATAAAGCATCTGGCACTTCTCTCCTTGTTAATACTCATAGCTGATAACATCCTAGCTCAGGGCAGAGTCCGCCAGGGCAAAGTGCTGTTTCGCCAGTGCATCTTGTGTCATGGTGAAAATGCCCAGGGCGATATAACGCTGGGGGCGCCAGCTCTGGTCAATCAGGATGCCTGGTATCTGGAGCGGCAGCTGGCGAACATTGCTGCTGGAGTCCGCAGTGAGGACCCATCAGACTTTTTCGGCAAGCGGATGTCACCAAATGCAAAGGCCCTCAAAGGCCAGCAGGCCAGAGAAGACGTAGTGGCCTACATCAAGTCATTGCCACCAACGAAAACCCGCGGGCTGATTAAAGGTAATGCAGAGAAAGGCCACGAGTACTATCAGATGATTTGCGGAGCTTGTCACGGGCCAAATGCAATGGGCAATAAGATTCTAAATGCACCGCGGTTGGTGGGCATCAATGACTTATACCTGAAACGCCAGTACCTCAATTTCAAAGAGGGCATTCGCGGCGCCCATGTGGACGACAAGTTCGGTGCACAGATGGCTTTCATTGCCCAAAAACTGCAGGGCAAAAACATCGCAGCGGACGTGGCAGTTTATATCCATTCTCTGCAGGCTCAAGCTGAAAATGAGAATAAGTAACATTCGTTTTCTTCAATTCCTTCCCGGAACTTTTTCGCTGCTGCTGTTACCAATTATTGTCTTGACCCAGAAACCAGAATCCAAACCTATTGAACTAGCAGAAAACTGTCCACCTGGCTTCGAGTTGACCGATGACAACCGGTGCGTGTCACGATCACTGTATCAACAGTATCCGTCCCTACGGAATAGCGGCGTAGGCGGTCTGAAGACGGGTCTGCCCAAGGTTCGTGATGGCTTTTCTCCACAACAGATCGATCTGGGACGCTACCTGTTCTTCGACCCGATCCTCTCCCGGGATGGATCGCTATCATGTGCCAGCTGCCACAATCCGGAATTGGGCTTTAGTGATGGGATGACTCACAGTGTGGGCATTAACGGCAAGGAAGGTTCGCGCAATGCGCCCACCCTATGGAACGTTTCCTTTATGAAATCTTTCTTCTGGGACGCACGGGCCAAAACCCTGGAAGAACAGATGGAGGGTCCGCTCTTCGCCCCTCATGAAATGGGCACCACACCCAATCAACTCCTGAGCACACTGAACAGCCTGCCCGTATACCAACGGCTCTTCGCTCAGGCTTTTCCGGACAGAATCGACGAAAAAATTAGGTTGAAGGAAATTTATACGGCCCTGACGGCTTTTGAATGTTCACTCATCTCTCTGAATAGCCGCTATGACCACTACGCACACGGATACCACGAGGCGCTGACGAAGCAGGAAATAGAAGGACTGAATGTTTTCCGCTCATTCGTTGCCCGCTGTGCCGAGTGCCACACGCCGCCGCTTTTCACCAACCAACAGATCGCGGTGCTGGGGACGCCGGAACCGGATGGCAGGCCCCTGGATCCAGGTGCGGAGAAAATATTTGATGACGCCACCATGCGGGGCGGGTTCAAGGTCCCTAGTCTGCGCAATATTGCAAAAACAGCACCCTACATGCACTCGGGCCGTTTCGCTACCCTGCGAGAGACGGTGGAATTCTACAACAGAGGCCGGGGCCATGCGGTGCCCCAGGATGAGGACCTGAGGATCCACTGGCACATTTCGGAGCCGAACTTGAGCGAATATGAACTGGACCGACTGGTGGATTTCCTAAAGACACTGACAGACGAAACTTTTAAACCGCGTGTACCGGAAAAACTGGCCTCTGAAGCAGAATCTGTACACAACTCAAACGTACGAAAGATGGGCAAATAAATGATGAAAAAACCAAAAATATGGCTGGGTCTGGGCGCAGTTCTGGTATTATTCATAGCAGGCGTGTGGGTAGGCAGAATAATGTATAAAACGCAAAGCACCCCTCCGCCTCCACCAACGTTTTTTCGCAGTTCTCTGGCGCCAGACACGGCCGGAGCATCTGGTGACCAGGTGATAACGCCTGTGTCCGGGACGGTAATTGAAGTGAGGGACGGCGAGCTTATCCAGGCTGCAGTGGCACAAGCCCGGTCCGGCGATCTGATCCGCGTCTACCCCGGTACATACAAGGAGACGGTCTACATTGACAAGGAAAACATCAGCCTGCAGGGTATGATTCAAGATGGGAAATGGCCCACTCTGGATGGGGAAAAGGAGCTGAATGATGCTTTACTTTACTCCGGTAACGGTATTTTGATCGAGAATTTCAAGATCGTCAACTACAAGGGGAACGGCGTTATGGGGCAGGCCGGCAATAACTTCGTGATCCGCAATAACTGGATCTTGGATGCGGGCGTTTACGGCATCTTCCCTGAGTTCGGCAAAAACGGCCTAATCGAGCATAATATTCTGACAGGGATTGAGGATGCGGCCATCTACGTGGGTATGTGCGACAATGTAGATGTGCGCCACAATGAGGTTTACGGAAATGTGGCCGGCATCGAGATCGAGAACTCTCGCCATGTGCTGGTCGAAAACAATCACTCTTACAATAACACCGGCGGCATTCTAGTTTTCATTACGCCGGGACTGCCTATCAAAACCTGCTACGACGTCATTGTCCGCAACAATTTCATTAACGACAACAACCACGTGAATTTCGGTGCGCCTGGATCCCTGGTGGCCGGTATCCCATCAGGAACCGGCATCCTAGTGATGGCAGCGGATCAGGTGACTATTGAGAATAACATCATCACAGGCAACAACAACGCCGGTATCACCGTCACTGATCTGGCCTACGGGGCCAATACTGCCAATGATCCCGAAGTTGAGCCTAATCCAGACCGTCTCATAATTTTGGACAACATCATGATCGACAACGGCAATAGTCCGGTGGGCGAGTTGAAAGCACTTATGATGACCAAGCTATCCACCAGAGGTCCGGATATCGTCGCTGTGGGCGGCGGTACAGGTAGTTGCATCGTCAACAGGGATCGTTACCGCACCGTCAGTTTGGGTGATTGGGCTCAGTGCCAGGCGACTGATACCAGAGCCATCCAGACCTATATGCTGGACAAACCAGTAGCGCCACGGAAGATTTCCAAAAAAGAACGAGTAAAAATGGCATACTATGGCATCTGTTCCGGATGCCACGCCTACGAGGTGCGCATGGTGGGGCCGCCTACACTGGTCATCCAAGCGCTTTACCAGAATAACCCCCAGGGCATCGCGGACTATATCGTCAAACCGGAGCACAAACGGGAAGATTTCCCTGAGATGCCGCCGCAGAAATACCTGTCTAAGGACTTGCGCTTGGCACTGGCGGAATATTTGTTGACGGTAAAGCAATAGCCACAGCAGTATCGGTAAAATTTATTTTACAAAATACAATCAGCTCCCTGCGGATTTCGGAAGTTGATCAGAATCATTATCAATTAATAACTTTTTGACAGCCCAGCATCAAATAATAGATCACAATTGAATAAATAATTCTTTATCCCAGTTTTTTCATTTATACTACTTTCGTACCGTAATTGAGCTTGATGCGAGGATTTTATAAATAATAAAATATATTATGCTATATTATCATAGTTATGCTATATTTATCTAGAATAAGGAGATATTACTATGAGATTAACTAAATTATTATTTTTGTTAATAGGATTTTTATCAGCACAAACTGATACCTACCAAGGAAAAATTGTTGATTCAGAGGGAGAGCCTCTAGCGGGAGTTCAGGTTTTCCTTAAAGATTCATACAATGGAACTACTACCAATGTTGACGGTGAGTTTTCAATCACACTTTCAGAAGGCTCAGGTGTCCTCACTGTATCCTATATTGGTTACAAAACCCAAGAAGTAACAGTAAGCAATAGTGCAGAACCTGTTTCCGTTACTTTAGAAGTGGATGTACTTAAGGGCGACGAAGTTTTAGTCACTGGATTAGCATCTTCAGTTAAAAGAAAAAATGCCGCTAATGCTGTAGCTTCTGTTTCTGGTGAAGAATTAGTAGGCGCACCTGTACAAACGCTTGACGCTGCATTAAATGGTAAATTTGCTGGTGTTAGAGTTCGTCATAATTCTGGAGCACCTGGCGGAGGTATGAGCGTAAATCTTAGAGGTGTATCAACTATCACAGGCGAAACTCAACCTCTATATGTAATAGATGGTGTAATAGTAAATAATAGCACTAATCAATCTGGGATAGATGTTATCAGTGCAGCAACTGGCGCAGGTAGTGCACGACCTCAAGGTCAACCTGCTAATCGTATTTCAGACTTCAACCCAAATGATATTGAAAGTATTGAAGTATTAAAAGGAGCAAGTGCTGCAGCTATCTATGGTGCTAAGGCTACCAATGGTGTAATCATCATTACTACAAAAAAAGGAACAGCCGGCAAGACTCGGGTAAATTTTTCTCAAAAAATGGGAACGAGTACAATACTTAAAAAAATCGGCACAAGAGATTTTACCTATGATGAAGCTGTTGCACAGTATGGAAAATCTGTCGCTGACTTAGGTACGCATTCAGGTGGACAATTTACAAAAACTTACGATTATGAGGATTTGCTTTACGGTAATTCTGGTGCTTTAAAAGAAACATCATTGAGTGTTAGTGGTGGAAGTGAACAAACGCAATTCTACCTTTCGACACAATTTTTAGATGAGGAAAGCATTGTGAAAAATCGCTATTATGAGCGTGTTGCATCGCGTTTAAATCTAAACCATCGCGTTTCTGATAAATTCAATTTGGCCAGTACTGCATATCTAGCACGAACCAAATCGGATCGTGGTATTACGGGAAATGATAACACAAATAAGTCTTATAATTTTTCATTTGGCTTTACTCCCAATTTTGTTGATATCAGACAAAAACCTGATGGCAGTTGGCCAGATAATCCAACTAATCCATCTAATCCGCTTCATACCGTAGCTGCATTAAAAAATGAAGAAACGGTTAATCGAGCAACTGGAAGTTTGTCAGCTAATTATACTGTATTCAGAACAGGATCATCAAGCTTTTCACTTAATTCCGTTTTTAGTGGTGATTATGTTGGCCAGCTAAATGAGATCTTTTCACCGCCTGATCTTCAGGATGAAAAAGGTAAGGATAATGCTGGACAATCTGTACTAACAAATACTCACAGTTTAAATACCAATGTGAATTTAAACGGAGTCTTCCGGATGATTATGGGTGGCCTTAAATCAACAACGACTGCTGGATTAAGTTATGAAACACTTGATTGGAACTATTCAAGTATTATGGCTTCAGGGATGGTCGTAACTCAGACTAATATTGATCAATCTGCATCAACATCTACCCTGCAATCCCGAAGGTTCCAACAAGATAGGGGCGTGTTTGTTCAAGAAGAAGTTCAATTGGGTGATGCTGTTTATGCTGCTGTTAGTCTAAGAGGAGATAAAAGTAGTACCTTAGGAAAAACTGATGAATATAATTGGTATCCTAAAGTGGCTGCCTCTTATCAATTTGGTTCAATGGCAGGAATTTTTGACGAATTAAAAATCCGTGCTGCTTCTGGTCAAACAGGCAATCTTCCTCCTCCTACAGCAAAATATACGTCAATGTCACCTTATAATATTGGCGGTATGGGAGGCCTAGTTTCTGGTGGTGTTCAAGGTTATGATGAGGTAGAACCTGAAAGAACAGCTGAAACAGAATTTGGTGTTGACTTTTCTGCAATAGATGGAATGGTTGGTGTTGAGTTCACTCTTTACAAACAGAAAATTGAAGGCCTTTTGCTTCAAGTGGAAGAAGCTCCATCCACAGGTTTTTCGTTAAAATGGGCCAATGCAGGTAAAATGGAAACGAGTGGCACAGAACTTGGTATAACACTTAACCCTGTGCGTTCTAAAAGTTTTAATTGGTTGTCCAGAACGACCTATTACCAATCCAAAGCCAAAATTACTGAACTAGGAGTTGATCCATACAACACTGGCGGTTTTGCCACATTCTTGGGAGCTTATCGCATAGAAGAAGGTTGGGATCCTCATACAATTGTTGGATCTGAAATGGAAGCCGATGGTGAGACTCATGTTAAACTAGGGAATGAATCTCCGGATTTTATGATGGGATTTAATAATCGTGTTTCTTTTGGTGATTTTTCAGTTGTTGCACATGTTGACTGGAAAAATGGCGGGCAAAATGTGAACTTGCAAGAGCTAATTTCTGATCTGGGTGGAACAACAGTTGACTATGATGACAATACTCTTGATCCAGATGGCAACTTAACCAATGGTAATTATCGTTTAGGAAATCTTGGGGCGATCACAGCCCCTTATATTCAGGATGCTGGATATGTAAGATTATCTGAATTAACATTAAGCTATAATTTGCCAAAATCTATGTTGGGCGGAGCGACTATAGAAAGATTACAAGTTAGCCTTACAGGAAGAAATTTATGGCAGACAACCCCTTATGCCGGCTGGAATCCAGATGTAAGTCAGTTTGGTAATGTTGGTGTAGGAGGCTCAGTTGACACGGGTCCATATCCGTTGTCAAAATCAATGTACCTTACTGTTAACGTTAGCCTTTAAGGAGATTAGAAATGAAATTAATTAAATACATTATTCCATTATTAATAACTGTTTTTGCATGTGAAGATTTGGATTTTCCTGATCCAAATTCACCTTCTACGGCTTCTGCAACGGTCCAATCATTGGTCACAGGAGCGGAGGCGGGCCTGCGTGCAAGTCTATCCAATTACTTGATTGGTGTAGGCAGCGTTGGAAGAGAGGCATATCACTTTGAGCCAGCTGATCCAAGATATACTGGTGAACTTATCCATGGTCCTTTAGACCCCGGTGGATTTGTAGTATATTCATCCTGGAATTCAAGATATCGCGTGGTTAAGAACAGTCGTTTGCTGCTTGATAAATCAGAAGACAAAGGTGTTGAAGGGTTTGCAAAAACTCTTGAAGCCTATCAGTTATTATTAGCACTAAATATGCAAAATAATAATGGTATTAAGATCGCGCCCTATAATGGGCTGGAGTCTTCAGAAGTTAGTAAAGCCGCTGCATTTACAGAGATTGCTAAATTACTGGATGAAGCTAACACTGCATTAGGTTCCGCAGGTTCTACATTTAACTTTAAACTATCTACAGGTTTTGCTGGGTTTGACACCCCATCTACATTTAAACAATTCAACCGCGCACTACGTGGAAGAGTTGCAGTCTATATGGGTGAATGGGATACCGCACTTACAGCTCTTGGCGCTTCTTTTATGGATGTAGCTGGAAGTATGACCAAAGGTGTTTATCATGTTTTTGGATCTGGTCAAGGTGATGGTGCAAATGGTATGTATGAAAACCCCAATGCCAGTTATGTAAGAACCATGGCTCACATGTCTTACAAAACTGATGCTGAAGCTGGAGACCCTAGATTCTCTTCAAAAGTCGTTGTGCGAGCTGATACGACAAAATATGATGGACTAACTAGTAATCTAGCTGTTGCAGTTTGGAGTGGAGCATATGATCCTATTGCTATTGTTCGGAATGAGGAGCTAGTTCTACTTAAAGCAGAAGCAAATATTGGAAAAGGCGGAGATGGTTTAACTGAAATTAATGCAGTGAGAGCTGCTCACGGATTAGCCGCCGCTACAACAGGTGGGCTTGATCAATTACTGCATGAGAAACGTTATTCGCTTTTCATGGAGGGACACCGTTGGGTTGATATGAGACGTTATGGCAAAACTGGTGCTTTGCCTAATGATAGATCTGCGCGAGGAGACCAGGTCTTTGATTCATTCCCTCTTCCTGAAGCAGAAACAAAAGGTAAATAATACAATAATACAATTGTCATTGTATTGAAACAAAAAAGGGGTTTTTTAAACCCCTTTTTTGTTTCTGTAATGATAAATTAATTATTTGTCTTATTGAGAAACGAAATAATTCCATTTGCATAATTATCACGGTCATCCCACATTGCCATATGACTTCCATTTGGACATAGTAAAAAGGATCCATTGGGGAATTCATTTGCCATCCATTCCATATGCTTTGGATCCATTGTGTCATGAGTTGCACCTATAACAAGCGTTGGAGTTTTGATCTCAGAAAGACGATCTTTCCGCTTGGTGTGGCTATTTGACCCAGAGATGTTTCATTTATCTTTTGTAGTATTTGTACCTGGCTTTTAAATCAAGAATATCAAGAATATGAGTGGAAAAGTGAATCCAATAAGTGTCAGCCACCAGCCCCGCTTTTTAAAACTGTTTTTCCCGGAAGCGATGCATGCACCTGACAACGCAAGA
>Ga0208896_1001659_pt1 | contig 10815 bp, 8 predicted proteins | sample ETNtaG_27_FD_185778 | JGI IMG/M metagenome (GOLD analysis project Ga0208896, IMG submission 185778) | Marine microbial and viral communities from oxygen minimum zone, Eastern Pacific Ocean - ETNP201406SV63 (SPAdes) (version 2) | ecosystem: Environmental > Aquatic > Marine > Oceanic ... | reverse complement strand
CTTCTAGATAGAAACATACAACCAACATCTGGGACAGATGTCAGGTTAACTATACATTCCGTTTTACAAGAGACAATGGAACAATCAATGATAGGTAAAAAAGGATCTGTACTTGTCTCAAACGCAAAAACCGGAGATATTTTAGCCTTTGTGAGTTCACCTGTAATGTCTCCTGAAGTATTTTCTGGTGGGACTTCAAATGAAGAATGGGCCAATATTATTAAAGATTCTAACAGGCCTCTTCTGAATAGAAATACCTCAGGGCAATATCCCCCAGGATCGATTTTTAAATTAATTACACTTTTTCCAGTTGTTGAAGAAAAGAAAATTCTTTCAAATTGGGAAACATTTTGCGGCGGTAGCTATAATTTTGGGGATAGAACATTTAATTGCTGGAAAGAAGGGGGTCATGGGGCAGTCAATATGGAAAAAGCTGTGGCACAATCATGTAATATTTATTTTTATCAAGCAATACAGTCTGTTCCGTTAGAAAAATGGGTAGAAACCTGTAGAAATTTTGGTTTTGGGAAAATAACTCATATCGATTTACCTGAAGAAAAGAATGGATTAATTCCGGACAGAAAGTATTTAAACACACAATACGGTAAATGGGGTTGGTCAAAGGGGGCTATGCTGAATCTCGCACTTGGACAAGGAGAAATCTTGGTTACGCCACTTCAATTATTGCAATTTGCAAATCTTTTAGCTACTCATGGTTATACAAATAAGTTGCATTTTCAGTATGGAAACAAAGAGGAGCTATTCCTACCAATAAACTATTCGAATAAAACTTGGAAGTTACTTGATAGGTTTTTATTGGCTGCAGTTTCACAGCCAGGCGCAACAGGTAAATTAGCAGATCCCCATATTAAAGGGCTGGACGTATATGGAAAAACTGGAACGGCACAGAACCCCCATGGCGAACCTCACGCGTGGTTTTTTGGTTTTGGGAAGTATGAGGACGAAATTATTTCAATTGTTGTACTTATCGAAAACGGAGGTCATGGTAGTGAAGTCTCGGCACCCATTGCCAAGTCAGCTTTTTATACATATTTTTCAAATAAATATTTAGATCAATTTACTTATGGGAATAATTGAAAAGCTTCGAGAAGCAAACTATGTTATTATTGGAGTAGCATTTCTATTATTTCTCATTGGATTAGTTGGGCTCTCAAGTATTGCAATCCATCAGGATGACACTATACAAACCAGTTCTTTTTTAAAACAAATATATTTTTTCTTTCCAGGATTTGTATTGTGTATTATTATGTTTTATTTACCTAAATCTATTTTTCATAAATATTCGTATTTGGCATATGGGTTTATCATTTTAGCCATTTTAGTTCCATTTACTGGTGAAAAAATTGCTGGAACATATCGATGGATTGACATCGGTCCTTTAGGTATCCAACCATCTGAATTTGCAAAATGGATTGTTGTCTTAGTGTTGGCACGTTATTTATCAGATTATAATATAGATTTAAATAGGTTTCGAACTTTAATCATCCCAATTATTGTGGTGGTCATTCCAACTGCAATAGTAATAAAACAATCGGATTTAGGATCATCAATTATCATCTTATCTTCTCTGATTCCTATGATTTACTGGTCCAGGGTTAACCCATATTTTATTTTTCTTTTGATTGGTCCAATCATAAGTATACTTACAGCCTCTCATAGCGTTTCTTTTACAATATGGGGGATTTCTATGATTGGTATATTGTATGTTGTATGTCCAAATTTAATTCGTGGAGTTATTACTTACTTTTCCTTTTTACTTTTCGGTTTGTTTTCACCTTGGATTTGGAGTTTATTAAGCCCATATCAACAGAAAAGGATATTGACGCTTCTGAATCCCGAATTAGATCCATTAGGTTCTGCATATCAGCTCATCCAAAGTCAGACCGCAATTGGATCCGGTGGTTTATTTGGAAAAGGTTGGGGAAATGGAACCCAAACACATCTGAAGTTTTTACCGGTTCAAGAATCAGATTTTATGATTTCGGTTTTAGGTGAAGAAATGGGTTTTGGATTTATAGCTGTGTTATTCTGTTTATTTGCTTTGTTAATTTTTCAAATTCTTAAATTAGCTTTTGAATCAAATGATAGATTTTCAAGTCTTATTTTGATAGGTTTAGGGACAATCATTCTTTCTCATATATTTGTTAATACAGCCATGGCTGTGGGTTTGATTCCCGTGAAAGGTTTACCGCTCCCATTTATTTCTGCAGGTGGTTCGTTTTTGTTATCTTGTTTTATGATGATTGGATTAATCTTAAATATGGGGGTCAATACATTTGAATAATCTTTAATCATTTGACCATATTTTTATTGGGGGTTAAATTCGCTATTAATATTTGCCCACTATTTTATATTTTGAGACATTATTCCGTTTTTATTATTAATTGCACTGTTTTTTGCTTGTGCTCTGGCCAGGTTTTTTCTCAAGTCAATGTTGAAAAAGAGTTAAAACGCCTGAATGCTAAAATTGATCGTGCGAATGTACGACTTGATTCTTTGGAAACAAAAAACATGGAATCTATCCCGGAGCTTAAATCGGTAATCCAAAATAACACACAGTCTCAGACCTATTTGGATTCGTTAAATGAAAATATATTAATCCTTATACAGAACTTAGATGATAAAATTTCTGTTTTAGAAAATAAAACTACATACCTTGAAAATAAACTTTTGACACTAATAAATAGCTATAGAGAAATATCAAATATGAAGCCTGGATCTAAAGGTAATAATGTGGTAGAAAAATTAACTCCAGAATTGTATATTGATAAATACAATGAAAGTCTTCGACATGTTCAAAATGGAGATTTTGATTTTGCTGTTGTTGGTCTAACTATGTTGATAAGAGATGACCCACAAAATCGCTTAGCAGATAACAGCCAATATTGGCTCGGAGAATGCTATTATTCAAAAATGGAGTTTATACGTGCCATTTCTGAGTTTGAAAATGTATTCAGTTTTCCCGGAACTGATAAGGATGATGATGCTCAATTAAAAATTGGGATGTCGTATTTGGCTATGAATAATATAGTTGACGCAAAAATACAGTTTCAAAAACTTTTAGATGTGTATCCTGATAGTGAATACGCAATTTCTGCTCGTGATCATTTAGAACAAATATCTTTGGAGTAATTATGAAACTCTTTTTTTTAACATCGGAAATAACACCATTTACTTTACCTTCAGTGCTAGGAGATTACTCTGCAAAAATATCCCTACTTCTTCAGGGGAAACCTCATGATTTGAGAACAATGATTCCCAAGTACGGGTATATAAGTGAGAGAAAATATATTTTAAGAGAGGTAATAAGATTAAGAGAAATTCCATTTGAATTTGCTGGATTAGATCAAAATACATCAGCCAAAAGTGCCTTCATTCCTAAAACACGTGTACAAGTATATTTCTTGGAACATTCAGAATGGTTTAAACCTATTTCAAATTTATTATACAAAGCTAAAAATGGCCGTATTTTATCTGATAATGACATGAGGTTTTCTTATTTCGCTTGTGCAGGGCTTGCAATTATTCCTCATTTATTTTGGAAACCGGATATGTATTTGTGCCATGGTTGGCAGTCGAGTCTTGTTCCATTAATATACCATCAGAAATATAAAGATAAGGTTTTAAAAAATATTAATTACAAAAATATAAAATCAACATACATAGTCCATTCCATGGATCAATTTTGTCAATTCAAACGAGAATCGTTTGATGCAGCAGGTCTTACACTTCCTGATTACTTAGATAATGATGTCGTGAATACACATGAGACAGCGGTTCATTATGCTGATAAAGTTATTTTATTTAACTTTCCCAATTCTTCTTTGGTAGATGATTTTATGAAACTAAAAGCTGTTGAAAAGCATAGTAATAAAATATCAGTGATTGATTGGGATGATGTAGAATCTCCCAATTATTTTGCTTTGTCAGACAAAATCAATGAGGTATTGACCTCCTAACACCTTGAAAGCGCGTTCAGTAATTTATGAAAAAATTTTTATTACGTTTTATTATCATAGGGAATTTCTCTTTTCTATTTTTTCTATCCTGTTCAGATAAAAATCATACTGTAATAAACCCAGATTATGAGGGGAATTTTGAATTCCAAACTCTCACCGTTGATAATATCGTATCTGGTAGGTCCTACATCACTTCACCAAAACTAGGTAATCACGAATATTTATATTCTGGATCTAAAAATAATTACAACTGTGAGTTTACACTAATCGATCTTACCTCTTATTATGCGCTTAATGCATACCCAGATATTATTGCCAGTCCGGATACAGTGGACAGTATGATGTTTAAAATGTATCTTTCTGAGGAATCACTTATTCAAATTCCGGAAATATTATTAACTTATTTACATAGTGAAAATGATTCAATTTTTCATGAAGATGAAACTTTATTTCTTGATGATAATGGGAATGAGTTCGATCCTAATGGGTTTCCTGAAAAAATTCCTTTAGGCGCTTTTCAATTGAGTCAGGAGGATACAAATTCCGCGATGAATTCTATCGAAATAATAATAAAAGATACAGACAATATCAGGGAGTTTATGTTTTATTTAGATGATACATCTAAATGTCTTTTATTATCTCAAACAGAAACATCTGATTTTATCAAAATATATAGTAGTGAATCTAATTATCAACCGGAATTTTATATTTATTATACTGTTACAGATAGTACAGATTCTAGTTATGTATCGTCTTTCTCTTTACCTGTATTACAGGATGTTACACTTATTAATCCACCTGAGTTTTTAATTTTACCGCAGGATTCTCTCTATATCGGAGGAAGTATTTTTCAATCAATACTAGAATTCAGTTTGGAACCTTTTTCAGTTTTACCAGATCAATTTCTAATTAAAGAAGACTCTTATCTTTATTTGGAGACTCCATTTGATGAAGCAGTGAGCATTAATATATTAGCTTATACTTTGTCAGATAGTATAGATAGCAGTGAACATTTTATCACGGTTGAGGAAGGATATTCTGTGGATAGATCTATATATATGCCCACTTGGTTCGAAGATGGGAAATTAAAAATAGGAATACAGTCTTATCTTCAGTATGCACTCACCCAAGAAATAGAACATTTTGGTATCAATCTTCAGGGGAGTATCAATAACGATCCGTTTTCAATTCTGTCACTAGTAAAACCAGATTCTAGCTATTCAACAATTTCAATTGAATATGTATCCAATCAATAAAAATATATTAATTATATTTGCTTTGGTGGGATTTGTATATACTCAAAGTAAAATGAATAGCTATGGAATGGGTAATCCAGGTTTATATAAGGATGTCGCTTCTTCAGGTTTGTCCTCTTCAGGTTTATTCCCTGGGTATGGAAAGAATTTTTCTTTAATGAATCCATCCACATGGTCGTCATCTAAATATACCCTTCTTTCAACTACATTTAAAGGTATTACACATCTACTAAATTATGAAAACATCCAAAACCAATCCTCAAATATTGACTGGTTGTTTTTTATTGTTCCAATAAAACAAAAATACGCATTTGGAATTGGGTTGTTCCCATATGCTGATCACAATGTGCAATTTGGTAAGACAGATATTATGACCCCTGATTCTTCCTTATCTAATCAAACAGTAGATTTTTCTGGTGGACTATCTTCATTACGGTTTGCATTTGGTTTTCCCCTAAGTAGTTTTGGTTTGGGAGGATTGGGGTTTGACCTTCTCTTTGGATCTAGCAGAGTACACAAATCCACTGAAATAAATGAAGAGATCTATATTCATGATCAACGAAAACTATTTAGTGGAATTGTATCACAATTATATTTCACATCAAATCCGGTTTTGATTCAATCCAAAGAGATAACATTTTATTTTAATTTGGGATTTACTATTAGAGATTTCTCTGCAGAATTACAATCCTATCAACCTTTCATTGATATAAATCAGAATGGCGTTCATGATATATCGCTATTTGACTTTCCAGGGATAGATAATTCTCCTGACCCGACCAAAAAACGATTTCAAGAATTTTATAATCCCTTAGAATTAAATTTTGCTATAAATATAAAATATGCATCAGGAATCTCATTGATATATGATGGTGGATTATGGAAAAATAACAGCTCTATTTCTGATGAATTATTTGAGTTTGGCGATGGATTATCAAAAAAAATATATCTTTCTCAGGGGTTGATTAAATATGCAGAAAATTTCCCAAAAACTATAATTGATAAATTTCATTGGCGGGCGGGATATTCGATATCACAAATGGATTTTCAAAGTAATTCCAATAAGGTTGACAAGTTTGATTTGTCAGTGGGTATTGGACTGCCATTTGGTAAATATGGAAATCAAATCGATTTTGCATACACTTTTTCAAAAATTAAAAGTGAACATTTTATTAATGAAGATGTAAAAACAGTTAAAATAGGATTGACAATAGGAGATATTTGGTTTGTTAAAAGGAGAAATAGGTAGATGAGGAATATTAGAAAATTTCGGTTGTATTCATGGATTATCTTATCCATGTTTTTTATTACAATGTGTGTTCCACCTTCATCTGGACCAGAAGATAATACTGCATTGGAACAGGCAAAACTGGATTCATTGCGCCGATTGAAGTGCCCAAGATTTATGAGCAGTGCTGCAGAATATTATCGCAATCGAAATTGGAGAGAAACTGTGGAAATGTATTCACAAATAACTGAATTGGGTTGTGATGAATATGATCCTGTATTAGCACCACCAGAAGAAATATACCAGTATTATGCGATTGGTCATGAGTATTTGGGAGAGTTTAGTGAATCTGAAAAAGTTATATTAAAAGGTCTTCAGAAATTGCCTAAAAATGTAAGTCTCAGAAAGCGTTTAGCTTATTCATATAAAAAACAGAATAAATTAGATATGTATATCAATGAAATGGAACGCCTTATGGATTTGACAGAAAATGATACCGGTCTCATGACTGAATTATCCGATGCTTATGAGGATTTAGAGCGTTATGATGATCAGATCTATATTTTGAAAAAATTATTAAAAAAGGACCCCAATAACGAGATAGCACAAGGTGATTTGGCACTCGCACTGGAGAAAAGTGGCGAAGACCCTTTGGAATATATTAAGGAACGATTTGAGAATAATCGGGATAATGTTTCTTATGGGCTTGACTACGCAGATCGCCTCATAAAAAATAATCGTAATGTTGAAGCAATTAATATATATAAAAAAGTTATCCGGGCAGATGGATCTAATAAAATTGCTTATCGAAAAATTGGAGAAGTTTATTTTGAGATAGATGATCTTGAGTCATCATCGAAAGCATATGAAGAGTTATATATGTTGGATCCACGCGATATTAAAACCGCTATTAAAATTTCTGATATTTATATAGAACTGAATCAATATAATGAAGCTATAAAATGGGCAAAAAAAGCAGATAAGGTATCTCGTTCATCGGGTGAAGCGATAAGTCAAATTGGTAAAGTTTATTATAAGGGATTTCAATCTTGTAGGAGTGAAATAATCAGCCTTGATGACAGAATTGTTGCTTCTTTGGCATATGAGGAATTTGATAAAGCAGAAAAAAAAGGGTTCAGAAGGAATTCAGGTTCCATGCAGTGGTTAAAAGAGAATGAAGTATTGTTTGGTAAAGCAAATTGGTTTATGTTAGATCCTCAATCCAAAAGTATAGGATTTATAAAACCCTCTTCGTCTTGTTATAATTGGGTTTATGATAAACTGATGAAACAACCGGGTTGGTAGCTTGAAGAATCTTCATGATTCTGATGAAAAAATTTTTCATATTCTTCAGCGAGAATATATAAGAGAAAGGGATACCCTTGAACTAATCGCATCTGAGAATTTTGTTAGTCCATCAGTTTTGGAAGCTGCAGGGGGCATTATGACAAATAAATATGCTGAGGGATACCCAGGAAAGAGATATTACGGTGGCTGTGAACATGTGGATGAAGCGGAAAATTTAGCCCGAGAACGTGCGAAACAATTGTTTGGCACGGAATACGTTAACGTTCAGCCTCATTCAGGTTCTCAGGCGAATATGGCTGTTTTAATGACATTCCTCAATATAGGAGATACGGTTCTCGGATTAGATTTATCTCATGGAGGACATTTAACCCATGGCAGCCCTGTCAATTTTTCTGGACAATTATATAATTTTTTATCTTATCACGTTCAAGCTGAAACAGGGAGGGTGGATTTTAAACAGGTTTTAGATTTAGCAAAAAAACATAAACCAAAGATGATTATATGCGGAGGGAGCGCCTATCCACGCTATATTGAATTTGAAATATTTAAAGAGATAGCAGATGAAACTGGTGCATTTCTTATGGCAGATATTGCACATCCTGCTGGATTAATAGCATCCGGTCTTCACCCTTCTCCCATACCTTTTTGTGATGTGATAACAACTACAACACACAAAACATTGCGTGGCCCAAGAGGTGGGATGATTATGATGGGGAAAGACCAGGAAAATCCCTGGGGTAAAATCGCTCCGAAATCTGGTAGGATAAAAAATATTTCTGAGCTTATTGATTCAATGGTGATGCCGGGTATTCAGGGTGGTCCATTAATGCATATAATTAGTGCTAAAGCTGTAGCCTTCGGGGAAGCTCTTGACCCAAGTTTTAAACACTATTCCAGCCAAATTATTAAGAATGCAAAATGTATTGCCGAAGAAATGATGAAAAGGAAATATAATGTTATTTCTGGTGGGACGGATACGCATCTCGTATTAATTGATCTAACAAAGAAAGACGTCTCTGGGAAACAAGCAGAACAATCTCTTGAGAAAGCAGGAATAACCATAAATAAAAATATGGTTCCTTTCGATAAAAGAAGCCCTTTTGTTACCAGTGGTATTCGCATTGGAACGTCTGCAATTACAACAAGAGGAATGAAAACAGATCAAATGAAAATAATCGCAGAAATGATTGATACCATTGTAAACAATCATGATGATGAAAAAAAGATTAATAATGTAAGAGATAAGGTCAGGGAGTTGTCAAGTGATTTCCCACTATACCAGGAATTATTCGCAACCTAAAATATCTTCAATAAAGTCCTCCTTGAGGTACACCCCTCATTTGTTTCTGTGTGGTATCCTGTTATTTATTGTTAATGGATGTACACCAGTTTACCTCTTATCTCATCATCCTAAGCTAAGTAAAAAAGTATTTGAACTAAAAGTAAATCAAGCACTACGAAAAGCCGAAAAATATCCTCTTAATTCAATAATATTACTGGAGGCACAAAAACTGTTGACACAATATGGATATGCTTTTCAATTAGAGATAGGAGACAGAAAGATTTATGAAGATTATTTAGCATCTAAACAAGATTATTTAGATGCAAGTAAATCTTTTTCCAGTGCATTGATTCTAGGAAAACAATCTTTAAGGATAAAGTACCCTGAGATTGATCAATGGTTGTTAAATCCTGAACGAATAAAGATTAACTTTGAGATACAACATATACCCAATTTATATTGGACAGCAGCTTCGATTGGTGGATTAATCAAAGCAGGGAAAGGATCTCCAGAAACTATTGTATTATTACCTCAGATTAGATCACTGTTGTATACAGCATTGGAAATTGATCCATCATGGGGAAATGGACGAATTTATACTGCATTAATTTCTTACACTATGTCTGAATTCCCTACGTCCAAAGAAAAGATTAAAAATGTTAAATATTATTTTGATGAAGCAGTTAGATTATCCAATGGAACTGATGCAGGTCCATTTGTGGCTTATGCTGAGACTGTATCAATTAAAAACCAGGATAAGGTGGAATTTCTACGTTTGCTGAATAAAGCTGTCACAATTCCCTCTACAGATGATGAGGAAATAAATCTTCAAAATCATATCGCAGGGAATCATGCAAAATGGTTATTATCGAGAGCGGATGATTTATTTTATTAAGAATATTTGTAAGATATGAGAAGAATTATTATACTGATATTATTTTTCGGATTGGCTATACCATTGTGTGCAAAGAAAACAGTGATTAAACTGGCAACTTTAGCTCCTGATGGATCAGAATGGTATTATATGTTAGTTGATTTAGGGCAGCAATGGGAGAGTGCGACTGATGGACGAGTAAAACTAAGGATCTATCCTGGTGGGGTAATAGGTGACGAAAGGGATATGATAAGAAAAATGAGAATTGGGCAGATCCATGGTGCCGCCATTACTGCAGAAGGATTGTCTGAACTTAATCCTGATTTCTACATCTTTTTTGTCCCCCTTCTTTTTGAAAACTATGATGAAGTAGATTACGTTCGTTCACAATTAAGAGGTAAACTTATAAATGGAATCAGAGAAAGTGGATTTGAGTTATTAATGTTCAATGATGTTGGATGGGTGTATTGGTTTACAACTCTGTCGATGACCCACCCTGAGCAATTAAAAAATCATAAAATATTTAATTGGGGGGGAGATTATAAATGGGCTGACATTTGGAAAAAAGCCGGTTATCAAGCTGTTCCTCTTTCCTCTATTGATATACTACCAGGTTTGCAAACTGGATTAATTGATGCAGTTTCAACTAATCCTCAATTTGCTTTAGTCCAACAAATGTTTGGAATTTGTAATAATATGTTAGATTTGAAATGGGGTCTACTAACGGGTGGAGTTATTCTTGATTCTAAGATTTTTAATAAAATGAGCAATAGTGATAAAGAATCCATAATAAAAATTACCAGAGATTTTGAAAAGAAATATCAATCCACAATGCGTTACAATGACGGTAAAGCTATTGAGGTAATGAAAGAATTAGGGTTAAGAGT
>Ga0208896_1001654_pt1 | contig 10826 bp, 10 predicted proteins | sample ETNtaG_27_FD_185778 | JGI IMG/M metagenome (GOLD analysis project Ga0208896, IMG submission 185778) | Marine microbial and viral communities from oxygen minimum zone, Eastern Pacific Ocean - ETNP201406SV63 (SPAdes) (version 2) | ecosystem: Environmental > Aquatic > Marine > Oceanic ... | reverse complement strand
TGTTGGCGGCATAGTTTAGATAATTAATATCAGAAGCTTTTAGAACTGATTTTTCACTCAATGCTGAATATGTGCGTATAGCCCGAACGCGCCACACAAGTGCATATTCAATTTGTGGCTGATAATTATAGATTACTTCATGCACATCTATGTTATCTGTTTTCAACCAATCAATAGCAGAGACGGATGATACCTTCTGATCAAATGCGGTATTGGGATCAATATTTTGACTATTTACGAATCCGATAAAGAAGAAATATATTGAGAAGATTAAATTATTCTTATTCATAATGATTATTTTACTAAAACTCCTTTTACAACTTCCACATCGTTCTCAAACTGCATTTGAAAATAGTAAATTCCTGAAGAAACATATTCTCCAGTCCATCTAATTGAATATTCACCGGGAGTTTGTAATTCGTTCACAACTTCATCTACCCTTTCACCTTTGATATTAAATACGTTCACTTTTACTTCGCCCTGTTTTATTAATGAATAACGAAAAGTAGTTCGGGGATTAAATGGATTTGGATATAGTGATTGTATCTCAAAAGAGTTAGGGTTGATTAATTCACCGTCAATGGATTCCACAGCATAATATGCGGATAAATCAAACGTGTCTCCTTCTGTAAAAAAGTGCAAAGTCGCACCGGAAATCCCAGGCAAAATTCCGTTCAAATAGCCTGCGTATCCGTCGGGGAATGCATCCAAAATATGAGCATAGTTTGATACAGTCATTAAGCCATTTTCATTAATAGAAACTGAACAATTATCGTCGAGGTATAATCCAAATTTTGGAGGATCGGAAGCAATCCCGTACAATCCACCGATTATGCGGTTTGGGAAATAATAATAATCATTCCACATTTTTGGTATAATGACCGCATCTGGAACATTCGAGTCTCCGACAGTTGTACCTAATCCACCATACCACCAGTTGTCTGAATCTCCCGTAATTCCTGTAACGATAATTTCACCATAATTTTCACTGCTTTGATTTGATCCATTAATTGTTAAATCAGAATAATTGTTAACAAATTCGTATGGCATTTCATAATAAGACATGTTTTCTCCGGGGTCTACAAGGACTCTATTATTAATATCATACACCGCGCCATGGAGCAATTGATGAAATGCCAAATGAGTAAAGCGCAGCGGTTCTACAGGCTCGCAATATAATTCTGTTTCATCCGTCTGGTGGAGTACTGTCATCATTTTACCATACACCGTTCCGATATTATCCGGACCAATACAAAATGCAGTTTTGATGCCCATACCCAAGCCTAAAATATCTTCTCCCTGATCTTGGGCTCTCCTTGCAACCATGGTGACTAATCTCCCGAGTCTACCCCGATCATTAAAATGGGAATCAGTAAGAACTCCGGGAAGTATATCTAAAAAATCGTTAGTAAATGAAATGCGGGGATGATATGGATTAGCAATGGCTTGATCTGATGTTAATGATCCATTCTCCGCATCAAATACGATTTCTCCTAAAATGGCTAACCCGGCACTTGTCCCGCCAATCACTCCACCATTATTAAATACCACATGAATAGCTGAATCAACCAATGTTCCCTTCCATGTTTGTACATAATCCCATTGGTCACCGCCTTCAATAAATATTCCATCAGCTGTAACTAGATCATGATACGTAAATTGACTATTTGCCGAAAATATGTTAGGAATTTGTAATCCATGACTAGACGAATCTCCTCCCAAATGAATAAAGTATGACGGATACCAATCACTGGCCTCGGACACATCAATATTGACTATTTTACCGGAATCAGCCTGTTGAACAAACCAGCCGTATGGATCGTCTGACCAGCCGCCGTAGCTTTCGGCATTGCCTCCAACAAGCATGACAGAGCCTTGAGCGCATAATTGAGTAATTAAAGAAAGAAGAAGTATTTTCCTCATGTATAATGCTGCATTGCATCAACCAATGCTTGTACGCCTTCTACAGGCATGGCATTATAAATAGATGCTCTAAATCCGCCCACGGACCGATGGCCTTTTAATGTAACCATTCCACGTTCAGCGCAATAATTCAAAAAGCCTGTTTCATCTCCCTCATCAGCAAAAATAAACGGCACATTCATCAATGAACGATCTTCTTCTGCAATAGGACTTGTAAAAAGTGGATTTCGTTCAATTTCATCGTAGAGCAGTTTTGCCTTGGATTTATTTTGCTCATGCATCGCTTCCACCCCGCCCAACTTCTGCAGCCAGTGAAGTGTTCTATTTACTACATAGATAGCAAACACAGGTGGTGTGTTGAACATGGAATCCTTATCTGCATGAATGGCAAAGTCTAGCATGGCCGGGAGCTCACGTCCGGATCTTCCAATTAGATCTTCACGAATTATAACCATAGTAACCCCAGCAGGTCCCATGTTTTTCTGTGCGCCTGCGTATATGACTCCGAACTTGCTTACATCTATGGGTCGGCTGAAAATATCCGAACTCATATCCCCTACCAGGAATCCATTAGCATCAGGAAATTTTTGCCATTGTGTACCGTAAATTGTATTATTGGACGTAATGTGTAGATAAAGTTGATTCGCACTCTGTTCAATATTTTTTGGAATATGATTATAAACTGATTCTTTCGATGAACACACTACATTCACATTTCCATAGCGCTGGGCTTCTTTTATGGCTTTTACTGACCAAACACCAGTTTCCGTATAATCAGCAGTTTCTCCATCTTTAAATATATTCATAGGAATCATGGAAAACTGGAGACTGGCGCCGCCCTGTAAAAATAAGACTTTGTAATTTTCAGGTACATTCAGCAATTGACGTATGAGCTGCCGAGTTTCAGTTACCATGTCCACAATGGGAGCAGACCGGTGACTCATTTCCAGAATGCTCATACCATGACCATTATAATTCACAGTTGCTTCTGCCGCTTGTTTTAGAACGCCATCTGGTAATACTGCCGGTCCGGCACTGAAATTGTATATTTTCTGCTTATCCATATGAAAAGAAATTAATTGTCTTTTATACTATTTAGTAAAACAAAAATGCCCCGCAATAAAATTGACAGGGCATCTTTGAAGAACGCTTGAGAATAGTTTATGGTTGTACGATTTTATATGGCAACAACCACACAGCAGTATTGTATCCACCATCGCTTATAAACAGAGTGGCGTTATCAATAAGATCATAGTGCATATTAAACACTCGAGCTACATGATTCGGACCAATAATATGAGCTCGCCAGAATTTTGTAAAAACATTATTTTCAACAACAGCATCGCCAAATACACCGGCATCATTCAATCGCCTGCGAGCACGTTCACCTCGTCCTCGTCCATAGTGCATATGAACTTTTTCCCCGCTATCCATATCTCCCAAATCGAAAACAGGATCATCATTTTCTACTGTTAGTTCAATGCGCAGTGTGTCGCCGGGATTAAATGTGGGAAGATTATCTCTGGGTATAAACACTTCACTTACATTATCGGCGGTATAATTAAATAATGCATCACTTCCATCCGCTGTGTAGAAAGACAAATCTGTAATCCTTACTTTAGTTTCTGCACCGCCGGTTCCGAGAGTTATTCCTTCTATTCTCCAGGGACGATGACTGGAACTGTCCGTACGAACAAAACGAACACGTCGTTCAAATTCTTCAGAAAATGCCTTAACGAATGAGTCCACCATTGTATGGTTAGAATCGAAAGCGACCACATAAAAGTTGCCACTTATTGAACGGTGCATTTCCGCATAGGCTGTATCATCCTGTACATCAAATGAGAAGGTTCTTTCTCGATCGGTAATGTGTCTTCCCATGCGAAGCCTATAATCTGAATTAGGCCAGAGTGTATCCGCCATGGTTTTCATTCCACCATCATCGTCCAATCCATCAGAATATTCTTCATCCATTGCGCCTTCAGTATCTAATAAATCCAAATTTAGGACGACATCATTTTCCATCAACCTCATTAGTTGTGAGATATCATCCTCTTTCTGATTTTGTGAATCAGTACAGGATATCCATACCATACTGACTGCTGTTAAAATGAATAAATATTTCTTCATCATTATTTCCTTTTTATTATTGGTTACCAACGATCTCTTTTTTGACGCCGGTTTTTTGATTTTTTATGTTTTTTAATATTATCTTTTGCCTCGCGACGCATTTTATGGGGAGCGAGCATCAGTTTAGCCCGTTGCGTATTTGTTAATGTTCCCTTTAAACTTTTGACGAAAGCAATTTGATTTTCTACTTTTTCCCGCTCTAACTTTTCAAACTTCTTTAATGCTGCATCAAGATCTTTATCCGAAACATCTTTCCCATCTTTTAATGTTTCAAATATAGGTTTGAGAGCATCTTTCCCTTCATTTCGAAGCTTTTCCATTTTGTCTTGTTGGGCTCGAAATTTAGGAAAGAATTTTTCTGCTTGTTCTTCGGTTAATTCAAGTTCTTCGGTTAATTTCCAGATGTTCATAGTTTTCATACTTTTTCTATCGCCTTTGTCCATATCACCTCGAGGCGGCTGTGCCATGATAATCATCATTGGAATTACCACTATAAAGGATGTAATTAATTTCTTCATAGCTCTATCTCCTTTTCATTTGTGTTAAATGCATGTTCATACTCTTGTTCTTCAAAAAATTCTAATACGGCCCAAATATCATCATCGTCCAATAAATAAAGAGCCATGTCTGCTGCATAAAGTTCATAATCGCTCGAATCAATTCCACTGAAAAAATTATAATTTTCCTCGTAACTATAATATTCATCATAGCTCGTATCAAAAATTGAATCGTTCAATTGCGTAAATGAAGTCCAACCAAAAATCAGAAGTAGTGCGGCAGTTGCCATGCTGCTGTGCAACCGTGCTTTTTTCAATTCTAATTTATGCTGAGCAGCATGCAGCCTGCCGATGAATTGTCCTCCATCGATTGCAGTATTATCTGCTTTTAAAGCGTTGTGTAATTTATCTTCAAAGTTCATAAATATCTCTCAACCACACTCGGAGTTTATTAATTCCGTGATGATAATTCACTTTTGCTGTTCCTTCGGACATATTTAAAACTAATCCAATTTCTTTGAATGGTAATTCCTGATTCAGCCGCATCATGACCACATTCCGTTGTTTTCCCGGGAGTTTGGCCACATGAGTCCAAATTTCTGATTTACTAATTCGAGGTTCTTCATTCGTATAAGTTTGTTCCGGAGCTTGGTCCAGGTGTAAAATATTCCGCCATTTATTTCGTGTAAGGTATGTATTGGCAGTATTGATTTTTGCCCTGTATAAATACGTTGTAAATGCAGCATCAAATCGAAATTTCTTAAGACTTTTAAACATTTTAATAAAAACAGATTGTGCCAGATCTTCCGCTTCCATTTCATCAATGGTGATGCGAACGAAAAACTGGTAGACCGCATCCAAATGGCGCTTAACCAACTCGTCAAATGCAGAATTGTCACCGTTTTTAAATTGTTGTATGAGTTCATGATCTGTTTTCATTCATTCACACCGTAAGACACATTTAGCATTAGAAAGGTTAAAAAATAATATTTATACTCTAAAACATAAACTTGTTCCGTGTTAGACGGTTCCAAATTCACTAATTTTACCTATGCCAAACATCACTCCCAACGAGCAACAGCGCAAAGCAATTGAGCATCCTCCTGCTCCGCTGATGATTCTTGCCGGTGCCGGAACGGGCAAAACGTTTACTCTGGAACACCGCATTGTGTATCTCATTCAGCATTATCACGTAGATCCTTCAAATATTTTAACCATAACATATACTGAAAAAGCAGCGCGCGAACTCAAAGAACGTATTTTAAATAAAGTAGGCAGGTCGGCCCATGTTATGACCGTAAGTACTTTTCATTCTTTTTGTTACCAATTATTACGCGATTATAGTTCGGAACAACTTCCACAGCTTCTGGAAGAAAGTGAAGCGATACACATGCTCTTGGAACGCTTTGATGAATTAGGTCCATTTAAATCTGATGAATTTCCACTGAATCCTCCTAAAGCTGTAATAGACAGTTTCATCCCTTTTTTCAATCGCTCAAGAGATGAATTAGTCAATGTCGCGAAAAAGCTAACACCTGAAATTGACGATACAATATATAAAACTGAAACTGTCGCCCAAATTGATGACTTAAAACGGATTTATCCTACGTTCCAAAAATGGAAACGGGAAATGAACGTGGTGGATTACGGGGATATGATTCTTTTGGCATTTGATCTTTTGAAAGATAATACTTCTGTCTTAAAAAATGTTCAAAATCAATTTCAGCATGTTATTGTTGATGAATTTCAAGATAACAATTTTGCCTTGAATGAAATCATTGGATTAATCGCAAAAGATCATCGTCAAATCACAGTTGTGGGAGATGAGGATCAGGTGATTTACAGCTTTCGTGGTGCTAACTCTTATAATATTTCAGCATTTAAAAATCGATTCGGCGGAGATCCCATCGCTTTGGAAGAAAATTTTCGTTCTACACAGTCTATTCTGGATATTGCCAATGAATCCATCAAGCATAATACTGAACGAACAGAAACAAGCCTCTATGCCAAAAATGGAATTCAAGGTATTAAACCTAAAATTTTCTGGGGTGAAAAAACTGAACAGCTGGAATATTTAGCTAACGAAATTTCAGATTTAATACAAAATGGAAATGATTTTCATTCGATTGCTGTTTTGTGCAGAACACATGGACAAGTTGCTACAGTTGCAGAATCATTATTGAAATCCGGAATACCTGTACAAGCACGTATTCCAAGCTATTTCAGCATTCCCGCTCTATTAGATCTCAATGCTTGGTGTCAAATAGTTGCCTGCGGGAAATATCAGGATAATGCTCTGTTTAGGCTTATTAAGAAGAATGTCAATGAAGAGACTGCACATTTGATATTTAATATGTGGCAGCGTAGAAATGAAACGCCACGCCTACAACTGATAAAAGAAGATGATAGTACTCTTGCTGAATTTCCAGCAATCGTGACATTAATTGACCAAATAGTTGAATTCCAACACGTACGTCAAAAAAGATCAGCTGGAGAAATGGTTTGGGATATATGTGAAAAAATTCAATTATTGCGTAAGCACTCAAATCGATATTCACTGGATGATCGACTTGCTATGCTGAATGTGGGAGATTTTCTTAAACGTGCACAAAATTTTTCTCATCGTAATCCGAAAAACCATGGATTAGCGGCGTTTAATCTTTATATAGAAGCCATTATGGTTTCAGGCGGATTGCAAACCATCGTTCCCGGTGAATACAAAAAATTAAACGGAATTCGTGTATCTACTGTACACAGCGTCAAGGGCGGCGAATTCCCCATCGTATTTTTACCGTTCCAACGTTCTGGGAGTTTCCCGTTGAATTTCAGGTCAAATGTAATGATTTCACGACCGCCAGACGCATGGCTGGCCTATGAGCAATCAGCAACCAATACTCCCAAAGACCATCATTATGAAGAAGAGCGGAGATTATTTTACGTTGCAGTAACTCGAGCACAAAAAATATTATACATACTTGCGCCGCCCAAAGCGACGTCCAAGTTGATTAAGGAATTACCCGAACACATCATGGAGAAAACCGTCATGAAAGACAACATCAAAGAAAAAGAATCCTATTCAGACTTACGAATCAAATATGAACAGAAAGTCCAAAAAGCTCTCGCGAATGATCAATTTGAACAGGTCCGAGATCTTACCAGCGCATTGGAAGCGATAAAGCAATCTGAAAACGGCGAAGTGGTCAATTTGGGGTCCAGTGATTGGGAAACAGAACTGACTTTGGAGTTAAAGAAGGATTTTGAACCACCGGTTAATGAAAAACTATATTTATCTGCCAGCGCCATAGAAACATTTGAACAATGCCCTTTAAAATTCAGATTTGGACGAATCGATGGCATTCCCCAAACTGCGAGTAAACCGCAATTACTTTTCGGTACAATCATCCATACTGTCCTTCAACAATTCCATGAACCGGAAAAAGAATTATCCGAAGAACGTATTTTGCAATTATTAAATAATGAATGGAAAAAAGGTGAATTTGATTATGCAGTCCGGGAGAAAAAGTTCTTTGAGCAGGGACAGGAAATGCTGACTCGCTATGCGAAATCTATCCAGGAAAATCCGCCAAACGTCATTGCCCGTGAAGAACGATTTTCTTTCGAGTTAGATGATATTACGATTAATGGCGCCATTGACCGAATTGATAAAAATGAAAATGGTGTTCATATTGTTGATTACAAAACCAGTAAAACTGCATCTTCCGCAAAATCGAACCTGCAATTAGCCATTTACAGCATGTTCATATCGCAATCTGATTTAGAAGAATTTGGTGGACTGCCGGCCAGTGCATCATTATTGTTTCTTCGTGATGATGAAAAACCGATCAGAGCCCATTCATTCACACGTGAAGAATTGGACAAAACAGAAGAAAAAATAAATGATGCTGCTTTAAGAATACGAAAGAAAGAATTTGAAGCAAAAACGGGCAGACATTGCGATTGGTGCGATTATAAACACCTCATTTGCCCTGCGTGGGAGGCCGGTGAATAGTGAAGGGTAGCGGGTGAAGTTATAGCAAGTAAGTCAACCACTATTCCTTAATTAACGAAAATTGCATCGTCCCGGAAAAATTCGACCCTTCAAACAAAAGTTTACTGGGATGGTATCGGGTATCCGTTGATAAGGAATCTGTAGACGTATAGGCCAAATTTCCTGTGATCTGAAACCATGCATACGTTGTATCACTGGAATTCATCATAAAAATTCGAGAAGTATCATTTCCTGACCAATTTTGAACAATCAATGAAGTTGTCAATACTGAATTGGAATCTGGCTGCATGGATAATGTATACTGTTCTTCGAATGAATATTTGTTTCCTTTAAGATTAAACGTAAATACATCTGCAGTATTGACCACTGCCGGTAAGTCATCCAGCAGACCATCTGTAGGTTCTTCAGGTCCAACACAATTCCAACCAACAAAAATACTCGTTACTAATAATAAATAACCAAATCTACCCATCATCATCCTCAATCTGTTTAATATCTTCACTATGGCCCATCTGCAGTTCTGTTATCTTATCCATGGGTTTTTCAAGAGCCCTGCTTCTCGCTCCACTTAATTCCTCGTAGTGCGTAGATACAGTACCGATTGTTTTGCCTAACCGATCCATTTTATCAGCAAACTTTTCCCATTGTTCTCGGAACGTTACAACTAATTTCTGCATTTCTCCTGCTTTTTGCTCCATATGAAAATTTGATACAGCCTGGCGAATTAGAGATAATATCGCATAAAGAGTCACAGGAGAGCATAGGAGTATCTTTTTGCCCAATGAAAAATCTATCAATTCCTTGTCTTCCTGGTTGAGGAATGAATAAATACTTTCATTGGGAATAAACATCAGTACATAATCCACTGTGCCGGCATTGGGATCAATATAGGATCGACCGGATATTTCTTTTACGTGATTCCGTACATCTTTCAAAAAAGCCTTTTTCTCGGATTCCTGTTCAGTTTCATTTTCTGATGCCAGAAATTTTTCATAATGACTCAACGGAAATTTCACATCCATATTGATGTGTTTTCCATCTGGGAGATTAAATTTGAAATCAGGACGGTCTGATCCTTCCTGCGATTGCTTTTCGTAGTTAATTCCTTCCGCAAGTCCAATAAAAGCCAGAATGTCTTCCACCATTCGCTCACCCCATTGCCCTCGAGCTTGCGAACTGGACAGTATCTGACGTAATTGTGTTGTTGTATCGGATAGTTCAGATATCCCTTTACTAGAAGACTCCATTTGACTGGTGAGTTCAGTGGTTTGCTTATTCAATCCCTCAAGCTGTTTCTTCATTTCCACTAAACTGGAATCAATAAGTTTTTTCTTTTCATCCAATTGAGCGTCGCTGCTTTTCATGAGATCGCCAAATTTGCTTTCGGCAATTTTCATGAACGTTTCAATATTTTGATCTAATGCTTCTTTTGACAGATTTCCAAATGCATCCTTAATTTGCTGTTGATCAGGAACATTATCCTTTTTTAACAGCAATAAAACGATTACGCCAATGGCAATTCCGAGGAGTAATAATAAGATTCCAGTGGTAATAGTCATGGTGAAAAGTACATTAATGTTAATCGATTAAGAAACATCACCTTTTAAACCTAACTCTTCTGCTTTTTCTTTTAGAGCGTCAATGACAAATTGAATATGCTCTGTTAAATCCACTCCTAATTCTTCGACACCTTGAAATATGTCATTGCGGTTTACACTAGCTGCAAAGGATTTTTGCTTCAGTTTTTTCTTTACAGATTTAGGTTTTACTTCAAGGATTGATTTTGAGGGACGGACATAGGTTACAGCGAAAATAAAACCGGTTAATTCATCGACTGCGAATAATGCTTTTGCCATATCTGTTCCCCGTGGAACTCCAGAATAAGTAGCATGTCCCATAATTGCCGTACAGATGGATTCAGGATATCCGTGTTCTTTTAATATTTCATTTCCTTTTGCAGGGTGTTCTTTTTCTGTCGGATACATTTCATAATCGAAGTCATGAAGCAATCCCGTTAATCCCCATTCTTCTACATCTCCATTATATTTTTCCGCCATTTTACGCATGGCTTGTTCAACACCAAGTGCATGCCTACGCAACGAATCACCTTTTGTATATTCATGAAGAAGCGCTAATGCTTGTGCTCTTGTGGGGTAATTGTCAATCAACTAAAGACCTATGGCATCTAAAACAAGACGAATCACATTCCCCGTGGCACCCGCTTTGGGCCCATAAGGTTTTTCCTTTTCATCCCAAGCCGTTCCGGC
>Ga0208896_1001643_pt1 | contig 10871 bp, 11 predicted proteins | sample ETNtaG_27_FD_185778 | JGI IMG/M metagenome (GOLD analysis project Ga0208896, IMG submission 185778) | Marine microbial and viral communities from oxygen minimum zone, Eastern Pacific Ocean - ETNP201406SV63 (SPAdes) (version 2) | ecosystem: Environmental > Aquatic > Marine > Oceanic ... | reverse complement strand
CACAAATAGGAACACCTACTGTTGAGAATGCAAAAGTAATATCTGAAGTTCAAAGTCATATAAAAGGCAAAAAACTGGTAGTAATGAAATTCCGTCGCCGTAAAGACTCCAGGACAAAACGGGGACACAGACAGAAATATACAAAAATTAAGATTAAAGAAATTGTTTCATGATATTCAAGTTAAAATATAATCTTTTCGGTAAATAAGGAGTTAAAAATGGCACATAAAAAAGGACAAAGCTCGACCAGGAACGGAAGAGATAGCAATCCTCAACACCGTGGTATCAAACATTACGGCGGAGAACTGGTGAAAGCCGGCGCTATTATTATTCGACAATGCGGTACAAAATTCAAACCCGGTACAAATGTTGGGTGTGGTAGAGACTACACACTATTCACAAAGATAGATGGAAAAGTTGCATTTGAGCCTGGCCGCCGGGTCAGTGTTCATCCTGTATAAAAGCTTTTTTCTGTTATAACATGAAATATTAATAGTAGGGATGAGGGAGCTTAAACGCTCCCTTTTTTCATAAATACATGCGATGTTTATAGATGAAGTAACAATCTTTGTGAAAGGTGGCAATGGTGGGGATGGCGGCATAAGTTTCCGACGGGAAAAGTATGTCCCTCGTGGTGGCCCCAACGGTGGAGATGGAGGCAAAGGGGGTAACGTCATCCTGCATGTAAACGAAAAGGTTGATACGCTGCTGGACATAACATCAAAGGTAAAATTCATTGCCGAGGATGGTGGAAAAGGGGGAAACAATAACAAAAATGGTAAAGATGGAAAAGACTTAATCATTAATATACCTAAGGGAACGCTGGTAAAAGACCTGAAAACAGGTCGAGTAATCAAGGATCTAAAAGAATTTGAAGAGTCCATAAGGATTGCAAGAGGAGGCAAGAAAGGCAAGGGCAATGCTCGCTTTAAATCTCCAACTAATCAAACCCCACGCTTTGCCGAAGAAGGAAGAAGAGGCCAGGAACGCTGGATTAAACTTGAGTTAAAGCTTATCGCAGATGTTGGTATAATTGGCTTACCCAATGCCGGAAAGTCTACGTTCCTTTCTAGAATCACGTCGGCGCGGCCTAAAATAGCAGACTATCCATTCACAACACTACAACCGCAATTAGGAATTGTGGAATTAGAAGATTATAAAAGATTAGTATTTGCAGATATACCCGGCCTTATAGAAGGTGCGCATAGCGGTTCGGGTCTGGGTAACACGTTTTTACGGCATATAGAAAGGACAAGAGTAATCGTCCACTTAATAGATATTTCTGCAACCGACCCTTTAGAAACATACCGCTTGGTCAGGAAAGAACTAACGCTTTTCAGTTCCAAATTAAGTGAAAAAGCAGAAGTAATAGTCCTGAACAAAGCTGACATTCTGGATATGGAAACCGGTCTTAACATAGCAGAAGATCTGAGCAGGAAATTGTCTAAACCCGTATACACAATCTCGGCAGTAACTGGCAAGAATGTGAAAGATATAATTAAAAAGGCTGCCGACTTAGTTGATAAGGAAAACCAGGAGAAATATTCCTGCACACCTGCCCGGCATTGTCTTTCGGACGGGTCGGATGAAATGGGAAAATTATTATCTTATTAATAGTTCTAAACTCTTATGATCCTGGCAGTAGATATTGGTAATACAAATATTAATATAAGCAGCTTTCAAGGAAAGAAGCTTATTTCACATTATTGTGTAGATAATAAAGGCTTGATTAATCAAAAAGCAGCCTTCCCTCTCAGCCCATCCCTTCTGAATCAAACCAAAGACATATTAATAGCTTCCGTAAATCCAAAACTGGAAACAGTTTTTTACAAATACTTGGGCAAAAAACATAAAAAGAAAGTACTAAAGATAGGTAAAGAAATAAAACTAAAGATGCCTATACTTGTTGACAACCCTCAAAAGATTGGGATTGATAGATTACTAAATGCACTTGCCGCATATGGACGAACTAAAAAAGCTACAATTGTTATCGATTTCGGCACGGCAATCACAATCGATATAGTGTCAAGAAAAGGCGAGTTTCTGGGTGGATTGATATTGCCCGGAATAAGGGCAAGCGCTTATGCCCTGAATAAACAAACTGCTCTTTTACCAGAAGTTGACATAAAAAAACCCAAAGATGTAATTGGGAAAAATGTGGAAAATGCCATAAAAGCAGGAATCTATTTCGGAACAACGGGATCCATAATTCACATAATAAGAAAGATTCGGAAGGTTTACAAGGACTTGCAATATACTATTGCAACAGGTGGAGATGCAAAAACATTCAAAAAGGATATTTCAGAGATTGACAAGGTTGTTCCACGCTTAACACTGGAAGGAATTAGAATAGCTTTTACAGAAAGCATTAATCCGTAGGGTTTTGCCCAACAAGTTTTTTCGCCGATTTTTCCAACATATTAATCAACAATTCATAGCCGGCCTCATCTCTCAATCCATCCAGATCGCTGTCATTCTCTAAATGTTTTATATCATTATAGCCTAAATCTATCGCTCTACCTAAAGATTCCAGTGCCTTACTAACACTTCCCAATAATGAGTAACTACATGCAAGATTGTAATGGACTACAGAATCACAGGGCTTAAGTTTCGACAACTTCACGTCAACCTCTAGCCCTTTCTCATACATCCCATTAGCAGTATATGAATTGCCCAGGAACATTAGGCACTCGGCATAGGCTGGATAAATTTCGAGGACACCTTCCAAAAACCAGATTTCAAATTCATTATCAGTTTTTTGGAATTCAGGCGTGTTTAAATCGAACTTATATTCTGGAATTCTTAATGTCATTATTGTAATTGTAAACGGCAATCACATTTTAATATAAACCGAAACTTGCTAACAAACTTATTCTAGTTTATTGTAATTTGATTTATTGTCAAGTATGATTTTTTAAGTTAATTGCCTATAGCGCTTGTGACCAGCCTGTTTTTTTATTTTGATAATTACCTGTTAATAGATTAGGATACAAACTTGAATGCATGAATCAGATTATATACAACGTACATCGGTTCAGGTAAAATCTGGCATTAAAGATCATAATTCCAACAGCTTATAGAATACGGGTATATAAATGTCTAAGTTTTATCCAATATATTTAGATGTTAAAGATAAGAAGTGCGTTATTGTTGGAGGCGGGAAAGTGGCATACCGGAAGGTTTGCAGCTTGAAAGAGGCGGGCGCTGAAGTAGTTGTGGTCAGCCCTGAAACCTGCCCTGAAATTGCGGACAAGAAAGGCATTGCTATAATAAAAAAGAATTATGATGAGAGTGTTTTAGATGGTGCCTTACTTGTTATTGCCGCAACGGATAACGAGGAGGTTAACAAAAAGGCGGTGGCAGATGCAAGGAAAAGGAACATAATTGTAAACGTGGTTGACCATCCGGAACTTTGTTCCTTTATTGTTCCGTCAACAATAAATAGAGGTGACCTTTGTATAAGTATTTCAACCGGGGGTGCAAGTCCTGCCGTTGCCAAAAGCGTTAGAGAGGAACTAGAGGTTGTCTTTGGTCCGGAATATGAAGAGTACCTGAATCTGCTGACTAAAATGCGCAGTATTGCAATGTCGGATATCAAGGACAGTGATAAACGCAGAAAGGTACTCCAGCGCCTGGCAGAAAAAGATATTTTGGATATTGTAAAGAATAAAGGGGTCGCGGAGGCAGAGGCAAGAATAAGGGAGACTATGTTTGAGTAAGGTTAAATTACTTCTCCAAGGCTTTTTCTGCTTGAAACATTTCTCCTTCAGTGATAACATGAAACCCAGCTAATTTCATAATTTTTTTTAACAAAACATACTATTTATTATAGTCTTAAGGAGTAATTTATGTCTGAAAATACGGATGCCGGAAAAATTGACTTAAATGAATTGAAATCCGGTGGATTTATAAAACAGAACCAGAAAGACCTTTTTACGGTTCGTTTAAGGGTGCCGGGAGGGAGACTTGACGTCGATAAGATGGCCAAGATTGCGGCAGTCGCTAAAAAATATAGCAAAATGGGTTATTGCCACCTTAGTTTCAGACAATCAGTTGAGATTATTGGTGTACACATAGATGATTTTGATGCAGCGGTAAAAGAATTGGCAGAGTTCGGGCAGCCGATAGCATCCTGTGGTCCCAGAATCCGTGTTCCGACAGCTTGTGGCGGCAATGAATATAATCCTAATGGGATTATGGATGCTCAGAAAAAGGCGATGGAAGTAGACAAAGAGCTTTTTGGTACAACCTGTCATCATAAATTCAAGATTTCATTTTCTGCCTGTCCAATAGACTGCGCAAGGACAAGGGGAATGGATCTAGGGTTTCAAGGCGTTGTAGATCCACATTGGAAGGACGACCCGTGTACCGGTTGTACTCTGTGTGAAAAGGCGTGTCTGGAAGGGGCTATAGTTGCGGCAGAAGATGGGAAGCCTATTTTTTATAGAGAAAAATGTGTGTATTGTGGAGACTGTATAAAGGCATGCCCTACTGATGCGTGGACCCCAAAGCGAAAAGGCTGGGCTGTCCGCGCAGGTGGAAAACATGGAAGGCATCCAAGGACGGCAGATAATATTATGCTGTTTCTGCTGGATGAAAAGGTGCTGGACTTTATTAGCAAGACCGTCGAATGGTATAATGCAAATGGTACGAGAGGAGAGAGGATCGGGACTACTTTTGACCGTGTCGGAGTGGAAAAATACAAAGAAGAAGTTGCGCGTCCTTTTATTGAAAGTTAGATGGAAGAGAAAAAATTTATACTTTTTCTGCATAGCGGTGCTTATGATAAATTATATCAGGCAGTGATGCTGGCTGTTACAGCGGCATCTATGGGGAATAAAGTTTATATCTTTTTATTCTTCTGGGCTTTAAAAAAGTTTGCAAATGATACGATAGATGTTATTGAGTCTCCTGCCGGGATTTCGGACGAAGACAAACGAATATTGGAAGCTGTACCACAGGGGCAATCAAATATGCTGAAGGAATTATTAAATGAAGTGAGCAAGATGGGGAATCTGGAGATCTATGCATGCAGCGGTGCTGTAAAGTTAATGGAGCTGGATGAAGAACTGGTAAAAAGTAAGGTCGATGATATTATAGGCTTGCCCACAATGTTGAAGATGGCTGAAGGCGCTGAAACTCAGTTATTTATTTAAGAATAATCATTGGCAGTAAATTAGTTTAAAGAAAATTGTGATTCACATTAATCAGCATTTAGTTAACAGGATGTTAAAAGAGGCGAAGACTGCCTACCCTCATGAATGCTGTGGTTTGCTTGTAGGTGATAGTAATGATTCCGGGAAAGTAGTACGTGAGGTTTATCCGGTTGAAAATAAAAATAAGGTAAGGGCTGCCGACCGGTATGAAATAGACCCGAAAGAGTTTGACAGGATAGAACAGGCAGCAACAAAAAAAGGGTGGAATATAACAGGTATTTATCATTCGCACCCTGACCATCCGGCGGAACCTTCAGCATTTGATAAAGAATGTGCAAATGTATGGACAGAGTATTCGTACATAATCATCTCCGTTAAAGATGGTGTTGATGATGACCTGAGATGTTGGCATTTTGATGCCGAAAAGCAGGATGTTGAGGAAGAAGAAGTAAAAATAAATAGACGCAACTTTATAATAGGCTTGTCGCTCATAGGGTTCAGCTTTAGTGTTTATCTTATCATCCCGGTAATATTTTGCCTTAATATATCTATGAAGGCAAAGTCTGGTTCAGCTGCTGTAAGCTATATACTTAGTTGGGTGGTTCTGGGTATAGGTATTTGTTTTGCAGGTAAGGAAGGTTATGAGTTTTTTAAGGAAATAATTTTAAAGGGGTTTTTTAGAAAGATAATAGGTAAGAAGAAAGATGGGTGAAAATGTGGCAGATGAAGAAATTGATTTGAGGGGCGTCCTTTGTCCTATTAATTTTGTAAAGACAAAATTAAAACTGGAGATGATGGAGAGTGGACAGGTTTTAGAAGTGACCCTCGATGATGGAGAACCGATGAGAAGTGTTCCCAGGAGTATTAAAGAGGAAGGGCATAAAGTTATAAAGGTTGAACAGTTTGATGATGGGTACAAAATACTTGTGAAAAAGGCTGACAGTTAACTTAAAGCCACTAGTCTTCTGTATGGCATAATAAATATTTCACCTGATTCATTTTTTGGTTTTAAGAGAGAAAGGCGCTTAAGCATAAGCGCCTTTTTTTATGCCTTGATTTATATAATAATTAAGAATAGAATTTAAAATTAGACTTTGTGGCAACTTATTTTCAATTGTAAATTAAAAAGACATGTTCAATATGAGTAATAACGATTTGTTTCTCAGGAATGGTTCTAAAATTGCAATAATTGGAGGGGGGCCTGCCGGCAGTTTCTTTGCGTATTTTGCATCACGGTATGCGGCAGAAATGAGCATTGATGTGTCTATAAAAGTATTTGACAGAAAGAGTTTTTGCCAGAGGGGTCCGCGCGGTTGTAATATGTGTGCCGGCGTAATTTCCGAAAATTTATTCAATAAACTGGAAGAAGAAGGAATAAACATTGCACAATATTGCGTACAGAGAGAAATAGAATGCTACTGTTTCCAGACGCAGGAAGACGGCGTACTTCTCCACCACCCTGTTTCAGGGCACACACCAAGAATTGTTACTGTGTTTCGTGGGAATGGCCCTGTACAATCTCCCCATGAAGGGAATGTCAGTTTTGATGATTTTCTCTTAAACCATGTAAAGGAAAGGGGAGTAGAAATAGTTTTTGAGATTGTTAAAGAGTTTAGACTGCCTGCTAAAAAAGGAGAGCCTATTAAAGTAATTTACGGTGAGGGAGATTCTAGAAATGAATTTGATGCAGACCTGGTTGTTGGTGCCTTTGGTGTAAATACGGGGATGATGGAGAAGGTTGGCCAAATGGACTTTGGCTACAAACCGCCAAAGACTGTTCGAACGTGCCAGTGTGAAATAATGTTAAACCCTGAGTATATCCAAAAGACATTTGGCAATAATGTTTTTGTTTTTGCATTAGGTAAAAAGGAACTTAAATTTGCTTCAATTACACCAAAAGCAGACTATGTAACTGTCAATTTAGTAGGCAAAACTGATTTAACCAGAAATAATCTGATAGACTTTCTTAATCATCCGGCAGTTAGAAGATTAATGCCGGAAGGCTGGGATATTCCCAAGAGTTTTTGTATGTGTATCTCTAAGATCCCGGTGACCTATGCAAAACATCCTTGTACGGATAGAGTAGTTGTACTGGGGGATGCTAGCATTTCAAGGTCTTATAAAAGCGGTATAGAGTCGGCCTTTAATATGGCAAAGTTATCGGCTTATATAGCTTTTAAGTACGGAGTATCTGAAAAGGCGTTTATGAATGGTTACTATAAACCGGCCAAAAGGCTTCTGGCTCGTGATAATTTATACGGTATTATTATGCTAAGAATAAACGATTATTTAACATCTCAAAAACAAATAACAAATACTAATATAAAGATTATTAAATCCGGCAAGGACAAGAAAACTGCAAATCAGATTAATGAAATATTATGGAATATGTTAACGGGAAACAGGCCTTACAAAGAAATATTTTATATGGCAATGAATCCACGCCTTGTTTTAAAGATGTTACCGATTAATTCGTTTGCCTGGGCAAGACAAAAGAGGGATGATATCAGCGCCTGGCTAAGAAGAAATTGAGTGTCCAATGAAAGATAGAGATCTTTTTCTAAAAGATGGTTCGAAAATTGCCATAATAGGCGGTGGGCCCGCAGGGTGTTTCTTTGCTCATTTTGCTTCAAAAACTGCCAGGGAAAGAGGCATTAAAGTTGACATAACTATATTTGAAGGAAAAGACTTTCGTCAAAAAGGTCCTCGAGGCTGCAATATGTGTGCTGGCGTTATCTCTGAGAAGCTTTATCTGGAATTAAAAGAAAATGATATGCTTCCTCCAGACAGATGCATTCAAAGAGAGATTGAAGGCTATTATTTCCAAACGCAGGATGGTTGTATAGAAGTTAACAATCCAAATCCCTCTACAGAAAAAAAGATATTAACAGTTTACAGGGGTGACGGGCCAATGTTTTCACAACAGTCTGAAAGTATAAGTTTTGACAACTTTCTTTTGAGGCATGTAGAGGGCATGGGGGTTAACATTAGCTCTGACATAGTGAGTGATGTAATTTTACCATCAAATACTAAAGAACAAGCAAAAGTTGTTTTTGGAAAGAGAGGTTCAAAAGAAGAAATTAATGTAGATCTGGTCGTAGGCGCATTTGGATTGAATACCGGTATGCTGGAAAAAATAAAGAGACTGGGATTTGGTTATGTTCCACCCCGTACTGTCAGGGCTTGCCAGGCAGAGATTTATATAGGTAATAATGATGGTAGTAATTACCTTGATAATAAGATTCGCGTCTTTTCATTAGGCATAAAAGCGATTACGTATGCCTCTTTTACACCAAGGGGAGACCATATAACCGTAACACTGATTGGCAAGACTGATTTGAATAAGGCCCATTTAGTTGAATTTCTTAACCATCCTGTTGTGCGCCGCACGTTCCCGGAAGATGGCTGGAAGATGCCAAAGAACTATTGTATCTGTTTCCCCAAGATACAAATCACACAGGCCAGCCAACCATTTACTGATAGATTTGTTGTTTTAGGAAGTGCGGGTATTTCAAGATATTATAAGCACGGTATTGAATCAGCCTTTATTACCTCCAGGATGGCGGTAAATAGCGTATTTGAATCCGGCATATCAGAAAGGGCTTTTTACAGAGGTTATTATAAACCTGTAAAAAAACTTTTGGGATCAGATAACTCATATGGAAGAAAGGTTTTTGGCATAAATGATTATATAACCACTCGAAGGCGCATCTCATCCGGCTATTTATCAATACTCGAATCAGGCAAGAAAACACCCGTTGCCAAAATACAGTTAGAAGTTTTGTGGAATATGTTTACGGGTAACATACCATTTAAGGAATTATTCCTAAAGGTAGCCGATCCGGTTCTACAGTTCAGATTATTGCCTGTTACTGTAACTGCCTGGACAAAACAAGCTGTAGAGTCTACGTTTGGCGGTAGGAAGTTAAGACATACGAAAAGATTAAGACATTTAGTGAATGAAGGACTCGGCCCTCTTGAGGATGGACAAACGGTAGTTATTATAGGTGGAGGTCCCGGTGGGACAAGTTGTGCAATCACGCTTAGCAGATTGGCAAAAAGGCGCAATATGGATTTGAACATAGTGCTGTATGAAGGTAAGGATTTTGGAAAAAACGAACAGTTTAATCCATGTGTAGGAGTACTGTCTCCACCTATAGAAGAAATATTAGAAAAGGATTTGGGAATTCCATTCCCACATGATCTTGTACTGGAAAAAATACCTGGATACTACCTGCATTCTGATGATGAAGATATAAAATTAGAAGGTGAAGGTGAGATATCGTGTGCAGTACATAGAATGTTATTTGATAATTACCTGATACATAAAGCTAAAGATGCAGGAGTAAAGGTAATACATGGCCGGGTGACAAACATTGATGTTGAACCGAGTGGAGTAATGGTTTATAGTGAAATGGACAATAGGAGAGCTGATGTTGTAGTTGGAGCATTTGGCCTGGATGAAGGAGCTTGTAAGGTTTTTGAAACTGCAACACGTTATCAGACCGCCAGTTATATGAGTACTATCTTGACCAAGTTTTATCCGGAAAAAGAGGAAATGGAAAAATTTGGAAATTGTATACATGCATTTCTCCCTTCACTGAGGGGGATAGAGTTTGGCGCCATAACCCCAAAAATCGACCATCTTGATATAAATATTGCCGGCTCAAAGGTTAATTGGCGCTGGATGGATAATTTCCTATTATTGCCTCAGGTTACCAAGGTCTTACCATCAAATTTTGCCATGCAGAGGCATGAGTTATTTTATAGCCGTTGGCAATTCCCAACTGCCCCGGCAAAGAATCTCTTTGGAAACAGATATGTTACAGTAGGTGATGCCGCTGGTATAATTCGAGCCTTTAAGGGCAAAGGTGTAAACACTGCATGCGCTACCGGGATAAAGGCTGCAGAGGTTATGATGAGCGTGGGCATATCAAAAGAAGCTTTTAAGGATTACTATAATAGTTTTTCTTCCATCACGGGTGATCTTCCTTATGGAAAAATGGTTAGACTCCTTGCAACTTTTAGCGCACATTTTGGACTGTTTTCTCCCATGATTAAACTGGCAATGGAAGACAAGAAATTTAGAACAGCTTTCTTCGATTCTGTTGCAGGCAGCAAAATGTTTAAAAAAATAATATTTGAGACCATTAGTTTGCAATTATCCTGGAAAATAATAAAAATTCTTATTTCATGGTTCTTAAAACAATTCTCCTTTATGTCATGGGCGACAAAACGCGTAAGCAAGATTATTCCTGACAAGCGAACTTAAAGTTATTTAAGATGAAAGAAAAAGGACTTTATATTTTAGAACATTTTAGGAAAAACATGTATCCAGCCATTATTGAAAACGTGAAAGCCTTATTCAGGGCTTTTGAGATCAAGTCAATAAAAAAGAAAACGATTCTTTTGTTCTTAGTACTGGCTCTCATCCCATTAATAGTAATGAGGTTGGTAGTATATCCTAAAGCACAGAAGGCATTACAGGAATCTTTAATACAGAATCTGCAAAGTGTCGGGCACAAACAAGCAGAGCTCATAAAAGGTTGGACGGCAGAAAGAAAGGGTGATGTAAGGGTTTTTGCAGAAAATCCTTTTACGCTCCTTGCTACAAGAATAACAATGGATGACAAGCGGTTTTGGCGCATTTCTAGATACACTCACTATATAAAATACGAGTATGGTTATAAGGACATTCTTATAAGTAATGCAGAA